>Ga0184623_10000110_pt1 | contig 31861 bp, 27 predicted proteins | sample PLM1_100_b1_FD_133138 | JGI IMG/M metagenome (GOLD analysis project Ga0184623, IMG submission 133138) | Groundwater sediment microbial communities from an aquifer in East River, Colorado, USA - PLM1_100_b1 | ecosystem: Environmental > Terrestrial > Soil > Riparian zone | place: USA: East River... | reverse complement strand
GTGAGCTCAAGCTCGAGCCCGAAGGTGTTGCTCTCCTCGACGGTGATGACGCCTTCCTTGCCGACCTTGTCCATCGCCTCGGCGATGATCTCGCCGACCGAGGGATCAGCGGCCGAGATCGAGGCGGTGGAGGCAATCTGCTCCTTCGTCTCGACGTCCTTGGCGGCCTTGCCGAGCTCCTCGGAGACGCTCGCGACGGCGGCCTCGATGCCCTTCTTCAGAGCGATCGGGTTGGCGCCGGCGGCGACATTGCGCAGGCCCTCGCGGACCAGCGCCTGAGCGAGAACGGTCGCGGTGGTGGTGCCGTCACCCGCGACGTCGTCGGTCTTCTTCGCAACTTCCTTGACCAGCTCGGCCCCGATCTTCTCCCACGGGTCCTCGAGGTCGATCTCCTTGGCGATGCTCACACCATCGTTGGTGATGGTGGGCGCGCCCCACTTCTTCTCCAGCACGACGTTGCGGCCCTTGGGGCCGAGCGTCACCTTGACGGCGTCGGCGAGGATGTTCATGCCCCGCTCGAGACCGCGGCGCGCCTCCTCGTCAAACGCGATCATCTTGGCCATACGGTGTGGTCCTCCGATGGTTTGGACAACGGCGGCGCCCGTGGCACCGCAGCTGACATCGCGGCGCCTCATCGGCGCCACAACCGGTTTTCGCTGGCCGGGCCCGATGCCCGCGACGGACGACCGCCGAAACCGCTGGCTCACGCGCCAGCGGCCGATGGCCTCACCGCCCCGACCTGGCACTCAACAGAGTCGAGTGCTAGTTCCAGGTTTAGCACTCCCCCATCGAGAGTGCAAGCGACCCGGGGCGGGCGGCGAGCTGAACAAGCGAAAGGCCCGTCCCCCGGACTGGGACGGGCCTTCGTGTGCCGGCGAGCGGTCAGCCGACGACGCGCACGGCGTCAGCCTGCGGACCCTTGGGGCCCTGGGTCACCTCGAACTCGACGCGCTGGCCGTCTTCGAGCGACTTGTAGCCGTCCATCTGGATCGCGGAGAAGTGGACGAAAACGTCCGACCCGTTGTCGACCGCGATGAAACCGTAGCCCTTCTCGGCGTTGAACCATTTCACAGTGCCTTGAGCCACCTGCGCACTTCCTTACCTGTCGTGCGGCGGACCGCACCCCTCGTGCGACCCGGGTCTTCGTCCAGGAGCCAAGCACTGCGGATGGTGCACGAAACTGGCAAGAACTACGACCAGAACGCACGGTACCGGACCGGTCACACTCGCGGAAGAAGAGTCCAAAAACCGTTAGCGCGCACCACAAACAGGAGGTTATCTACGTTTCATGACTGACCTAGTGCGACCCCTGATCCGTCGGATCCGACCCGACGACGGGCCGGCGATGCGTGCCCTGCGGCTGGAGATGCTCGCGGACACCCCCATCGCCTACGTGGAGACCGTCGACCAGGCCGAGACGCGCCCGGTGGAGTCCTGGTCCGAGCGAGCGGCGTCGCGCGCGGCCGGCGACCGTGAGGCCACCTTCCTCGCCGAGTCCGCCGGCCAAATCGTCGCGTCGGCCGGCGGCATGACCGACGAGCGCGGCCGCACCATCATCGTCTCCGTCTACATCACCCCTGCGTTCCGCGGCACCGGGCTCATCGGCCGGCTCGTCGAGGAGATCGCGGCATGGTCGCTGGCGGCGGGGCGGAAGGATCTGGTCCTCGACGTTGCCAGGGAGAACCCGCGCGCGGTCGCCGCGTACGCCCGCCTGGGTTTCGTACCCACTGGTGGTACCACCCCGCACCCGCTCTACCCCGACGTGACCGAGCAGGAGATGGTGCGGCCGGCGTCGGTTTCCTTACACGGGCGGCAGCGAGGCCCCCGGACAGGTGAGAATGGCGCCGTGACCGGCTGGCAGCGGCTTCGCACGGTGGTCAACTGGATCAACCTGATGACCCCGTTGGGGCTGGCCGCTGCCGTCATCGGCCGGAGCCAGGTGCGTCGGGGCCCGGGTGGGCTGTGGATCTGCAGCGGATACCGGCTGCGTTTTCCGGTCGCCGGTGCGTTCACGATCGGCAACGTCATCAACACGAAGCATCCGCCCGAGTACCTGCTGGCGCCCCAGAAGGCGCGGCTCCTCCACCACGAGTCACGGCACAGCGTCCAGGCCGCGATCTTCGGTCCGTTCTTCCTCCCGCTGTACGGCTTCGGCCAGCTGTACTCGTGGCTGGTGAGCGGCGACCACGGCGGCCGGAACCTGTTCGAGCGGTGGGCGGGGCTGGAAGACGGTGGCTACCTGCGCCATCCCGTGCGACCGGGGCTGGCCCGCTTCTTGACCCGGTTTCGGGTGGGATCAGCGAGTCAGGCTCCCTGATCCCACCCGGAATTAGCCGAGCAGGCCGGCCTCGCGGGCGCCCTTGAGTGACGGTGCGATCCGGTGGGTGGGGCCGACCCGGTCAACGACCGCGTCGAGGGTCTTGAGCCCCTCGCCCGTGTTGTAGATGACGGTCTCGCGCGTCGGATCGAGCTGGCCGGACTCCACCAGCTTCTTGAGCACGGCGACGGTCACGCCGCCGGCGGTCTCGGCGAAGATGCCGGTGGTACGGGCGAGCAGCGTGATGCCGTCGCGGATCTCGTCGTCCGTCACCGACTCGATCGCCCCGCCGGTGCGGCGCACGGCGTCGAGCACGTACGGACCGTCGGCCGGGTTGCCGATGTTCAGGCTCTTGGCGATACCGGTGGGCTTCACGGGCTGCACGACGTCCTGGCCGGCGGCGAACGCGGCGTAGACGGGCGAGCACCCGGCGGACTGCGCCCCGAAGACCCCCCACTCCGACGAAGGAACCAGCCCGGCCTTGATCAGCTCGGTGAACGACTTGTCGATCTTGGTCAGCAGCGATCCGGACGCGATCGGCACCACGATCTGCGCCGGCAGCCGCCAGCCGAGCTGCTCCGCCGTCTCGTACCCGATGGTCTTGGAGCCCTCGGCGTAGTACGGGCGGACGTTCTGGTTGACGAACGCCGTGTCCTCGAACTCGTCAGTCTCGGTGAGTTCGCTGGTCAGGCGGTTGACGTCGTCGTAGCTGCCGTCGACGGCGACCAGCCGCGGGCCGTACACGGCGCTGTTGACGACTTTGGCCTGCTCCAGGTCGCTGGGGATGAACACGGTGGCCGGAATCCCGGCGCGCGCCGCGTGGGCGGCCACCGAGTTGGCCAGGTTGCCGGTGGACGCGCAGGCCACGGCGGTGAAGCCGAGCCCCTTGGCGGCGGTAAGCGCGACCGAGACGACACGATCCTTGAACGAGTGGGTCGGGTTGGCGCTGTCGTCCTTGACCCAGAGGCCACCGGTGATGCCGAGTTCGGCGGCGAGCCGGTCGGCGCGGACCAGCGGCGTGAACCCGGGGTTGAGTGTCACCCGGGATTCGGGGTCCTGCCCGACCGGCAGGAACGGTGCGTAACGCCAGATGTTGCGGGGCCCCGCCTCGATCTGCTCCCGCGTGACGCTGGCCAGGAGCGCCTCGTCGTAGCCGACCTCAAGCGGGCCGAAACACTCCGCGCAGGCGTGGATGGCGATCAGCGGAAAGGTGGCGCCGCAGTTTCGACAGCGGAGGTTCTCCGCCGGACTGGGCGCCACGGCAGTGGGCAGTACAGAAGTCATCACGAGGCCTTTCCCTCATCTTTCCCGGACGTCGGGACGGACTTGGCACCTGCTCACGCGGGCCTCGCAGAGAGATCGCGCGTGGTGGTTGCCGGGGCTTCAACGGGCCGTTTCCCTCTGCCCCTCTGGATGAGATGTGCGTATTCAGTTGTCGCCGTCAGCTTACGTGGCTCGCCGCCGATGAACAGTGTGAGATCCCACATGGCAGGCTGGCCCCGTGCGAGCAGATGCCGAGCGGTGGTTCCGCCAGCGGACGTCCCGGGCCGGCGACTGGCCCGTTGAGCTGCTGAAAGAGCGCAAGGCCGGCACGTCGGTGAGCGTGGTGCTCCCGGCGCTGGACGAGGAGCCGACGGTAGGGCGGATCGTCGCCGGCATCGTGGACCTCGCCGAACGCACGGGTCTGGTCGACGAGGTCGTGGTCATGGACTCCGGCTCGGCGGACCGCACCGGCGAGGTGGCCGCGGCGGCCGGGGCCAAGGTCGTCCATCGCGACGACGTGCTCCCCGAACTGGGCTCGCATCCGGGCAAGGGCGAGGTGCTGTGGAAGGCGCTCTACGTCACCGACGGCGACCTCGTGATCTACGTCGACGCCGACCTCACCGACTTCGGGCCGCACTACGTCACCGGCCTGCTCGGACCGCTACTCAGCGACTCGGGCGTGCTGCTCGTCAAAGCGTTCTACGACCGGCCGCTGCTGGACGTCTCCGCAGCCGGCGGCGGGCGGGTCACCGAGTTGATGGCCCGGCCGCTACTCAATATGTACTTCCCCGAGCTGGCCGGGGTCGTGCAGCCGCTCGCGGGCGAGTACGCGGCCCGGCGCTCGCTGCTGGAACGGTTGCCGTTCGCGGCTGGCTACGGCGTCGAAGCCGGCCTGCTCATCGATACCGCGCGCGAGCACGGGCTGGACGCGATCGCCCAGGTGGATCTCGGCGAGCGGAGTCACGGCCACCAGAACACGGCCGCGCTCGGCCGGATGGCGGCGACGATCCTGCACACCGTGGCGGCGCGCGTCGGGCTCCCGGCCGAGGCGACGCTCACCCAGTTCCGCCGGGCGCATGGCCACATCGAGCCGGTGGAGACGGTGCTGCCGACCGTCGAGCGCCCGCCGATGATCACCGTGCCGGCGTACGCCGCGCGCCGCTAACTGCCGAGGTGGCCGTGGTTTTTCCGGGCTATAGCACCGAAAACCACGGCCGCCTCGACGGATCGGCTACCAGCGGCGGCTGGTCAGGGCGGACAGGCGCTGCTGCAGCCAGCCTTCCCAGTCCTGCTGGTCCACGGACGCGTAGTCGACCCGGAACCGGTTGAACGCGTCGCCGCCAGCGGACAGGAACCCGCCACGCTTGTCCAGCTCCATGATCACGTCGAGCGAGGTGGGGCCGGCGATGAACGTCAGCTCCAGCTCCTTCATCGCGCCGGTGTACTGGCCGCCCGGGTAGAACTCGATCTCCTGGTAGAACGGCATCGAGGAGCCGTGGATCCGGCCCCGCTCCAGGTCGGCGCCGTGGAAGCGGAAGCCGAGCCGGCCGAACGCGTCGAGGATCCGCTGCTGCGCCGGCAGCGCGTGGACGTGGATCGGATCGCTGTCGTCCTTGTCGAGCGCACCGGCCAGTTCGAGTTCGGTGCGCAGGTGCAGCGACATGCCGTGCAGGTTCTGGCCGTAGACGGCGGTGATCGGCGTCTCCCACGGCACGTTCAGCCGGAACGGGACGGCGTGCGCGGCACCGGCGGGCAGCTGGAACCGGCTGGCGGCGGGCGTCCGGAAAAACGGCTCGTAGCTCTTGTACTCGGAGTCGCCGCTCTCGACCTCGACCAGAGCGACGAGCGTCAGGGTGATCCCCTCGACGTCGTAGTCGACCCCGCCGCCGGTGAAGCGCACCTGGCCGGACAACTCGCCGCCCGGCGCTACGTTCGGGTTGTCGAGGACCGTGTCGACGGACACCCCCGAGCCCAGGCTGGCCTTGAGCCTCTTGAACACCATGCTTGCGTTCCTCCGATCGTCGGACTTCCTGGTACAGGAGTGACGGTGGTGCGTCGAGATACAGCGATCACCATGCCCTGATCGTGCCAGCCCGGCACCAGCATCCGGTCAGCTCACGATGTCCTTGCGGGTGAACTTTCGCCAGGCCAGGGCTAGGAACAACGTGCTGTACAGAAGCGCCGAGATGCAGCCCTTGACCATGTCGTCGGTCTGCACGGGCGACGAGAGCGCGCCGAGCCACGCCAGGTTGTATCGGGTCGGCAGGACGGCGCGCAGGTCGCCGAGCGCCTCGACCGTATCGAGGATGTTGGACGTGATGTAGAGCATCACCGCGCCGCCGACGGCACCGAGCGGGGCGTCCGTCGTCACCGAGAGCAGGAACGCCAGCGACGCGACCATGAGCAGGCTCACGCCGATGTAGCCGACCGCCAGCGCGATCCGTCCGACGGCCGGCCACGGCGGGATCTGCTCGCCGATCGGCGTCGAGAGCGGATCCCAGCCGAACGCCGCCGCGCCCGAGATCAGCGCCACCGTCGGCAGCAGCACCAGCGCGAACCCGCTGTACCCGAGCGCGACCAGCAGCTTCTGCCGCAGGAGCCGGGCACGGGGCACCGGCGCGGCGAGCAGGTACCGCAGGCTGCCCCAGCTCGCCTCACTCGCGACGGTGTCGCCGCAGAACAGCGCGACCACGACGACGAGCAGGAACGTGGACGACGCGAACAGCGTGAACAGGGTGAAGTTGGCCGCGCTGGCCGTCGCGACGTCGACCAGGCTCACGCCTCGGGTGGCCGAGTCTTCGTCGGACGGCGACCCGCCGATGAGGAACGCGGCGAGCAGGATCAGCGGCAGCACGACGAGGAAACCGAGCGCGAACTGGGTACGCCGCCGGGTCAGTTGCCGGGCCGCCTCAGCCCGCAGCGACAGGGTCGCGGCCGGCTTGTAGCCAGGTGCGGCGCTCACGGGCACACCTCGCTCACTCCGTTCGCTCATGGGCACACCTCGCTGCGCTCGGCGGCCGCATTCGCGGCGGCGCTGTCCCCGCCGATTCGCTCACTCCGTTCGCTCATTTGTCCTCCCCCACCAGCGCGAGGAACACGTCCTCAAGTTTGCGACGCGGCGCGATCCGGTCGACCCCGACACCGGCTCCGACCAGCGTCCGGACCACCTCGCTGCGTTCCGCGCCGTCCAGGTCGACGACGATGCCGTGCCCGTTGGGGCTGACGGACGTCACTCCCTTCAAGGTGGTCAGCGCGGTCACAGCGGCGGCGGAATCCGACACCTCCAGCAGCACCGACGTCGACTCGCCCACGATCTCCTCCACCGGACCGTCGGCGACCAGCTCGCCACGGTGCATCACGACCACATGGCTGCACACCTGCTCGACCTCGGCGAGGAGATGGCTGGAGACCAGCACCGCGCGCCCGCCGGTGGCGTAGCGGCGCAGCACCTCACGCATCTCCCGGATCTGCGGCGGGTCGAGCCCGTTCGTCGGCTCGTCGAGGACGAGCAGGTCAGGCAGGCCAAGCATCGCCTGCGCGATCGCGAGCCGCTGGCGCATGCCCTGGCTGTACGCCTTGACCTTGCGGTCGATCGCGGTACCGAGGCCGGCGATCTTCAGCGCCTCCTCGACGTGCGCGTCCTCGGCCGGGCGGCCGGTCGCCTGCCAGTACCGCCGCAGGTTGTCGCCGCCGGACAAGTGCGGCAGGAAGCCTGAACCCTCCACGAACGCGCCGAGCCGGGACAGCACCGGCGCGCCGGCCGACACCTGGTGACCGAAGACGAGGATCTCGCCGGCGGACGGGCGGATCAGCCCCATCAGCATCCGCAGGCTGGTGGTCTTGCCGGCGCCGTTCGGGCCGAGCAGCCCGACGACCTGGCCACGCTCGACCCGGAACGACAGGTCCCGGACGGCGAGGTAGCCGTCCTCGTACGCCTTGCGCAGCCCGCGGATCACGAGCGGCGTGTCGGCGAATTCGCTGACCACCGTGCGGTCGATGCGGCGGTGCCTGGCCCGGGTGACGAGCACGGCGACGGCCACGCCGGCGGCGATCAGCGCGAGCAGCCCGATCAGTACCCAGCGCCAGAGCGTCGCCGTGCCCGCGACCGTGCTGGCGTCGACCGCAGGCAACGTGAGCGTGCGCTCGGCGACGGTCGTCCCGCCCAGGTCGACCTCGTAGACGGCCGGGGCGGGCGGGGTGGCGAACGCCTGGTCGGACGTCGCGAGCACGATCCGCACGGTGTGACCGGCCTCGAACCGGTGCGCGATCGCCGGCAGCGTCACGTCGGCAGGCTTCGCCTCGGCCAGTGTTTCCGGCAACCCGGTCAGCCGGACCGGCGCGACCAGGCCTCGCACGAGCGACGGTCGCTGGCCCGGTGCGACGTCGTACAGCTTGACGAAGAGGACGGCCTCCCCGGTCGGCGACGCAGCCCGGATCTGCAGCGCCGGCGCGCCGACCACGTCGGTCGCCCGGCCCAGTGGCGCGCTCTCGTACGCCGCGAACTGCCCTGGCACGTCGAGCGAGGCGCCGCCGACGAGCGACGCGAGCTGACCCACGCCAGGCAGCGACGAGATAGCGGCGGGCGTCCCGGCGGGCGGGTTGGCGATCCGCTGCCTGCCGCCCCGGAGCCGCAGCTCGGTCTGGCCGCTGCGGTCGCCGTGGAGGCCGGGGTACCGGTCGGCCCGGTAGGTGAGCGTGGCGGCGCGGCTGCTCCGCACGTTGATGCCGCCGGGCGTGCTGTAGCTGAACGTGCGCGGTGGGGCCTCGCCCTTGCCTGCGACGTAGTAGTCGAGCCACTGGACGGTGAGGAACTTGACCCGGCCGACGTCGTCGTCGGACCCCTCGCCGTCGTGCCCGCCGGAGTACCAGGCGACCCGGACCGGAGTGCCGTTGGCGGCGATACCGCGCGCGTTGGCATCCGCCTCCGAGAGCGGGAACAGCGTGTCGGCCTGCCCCTGGACCAGCAGGGTCGGCGCCGAGATCTTGTCCAGCACGCCGGCGGGGCTGCGGCTCTGCATCAGTGCGAGGGCCCCGTCGGTAGCCCGGCCGGCGGTCGCTACCTGGAGGTAGACGTCGCACACCTCGCGGCTGAAGCGTCCGCACTGGACGTCGTCGCCGCGGGGAGCCGCGCCGCCGCCGCGCCCGAGCAGTGCGGCCGCGTCCAGGCCGCCGCCGCTGCCGAAGAACAGGCCGGCCCAGTTGCGCTTGAACACGCCGACCCCGGCGCCCTGGCCAGTGGACTCCGGGAAGAACGCGTCCGCCAGGTTGTGCCAGGTGATCTGCGGGACGATCGCGTCGACGCGCCGGTCGGCAGCGGCGAGCAGCAGTGCCAGCGCGCCACCGTACGAGCCGCCAACCACGCCCACCTTCGGGTCGCCGTTCACCTTGCGAACCTCAGGACGGGCCGACAGCGCATCGAGGAGCCCGCGCGCGTCGTTCACCTCGTAGTCCGGCGAGTCGAGCGAGATCGTGCCGCCCGAGTTGCCGAAGCCGCGGGCACTCCAGGTGAGCACCACGTACCCCCGCGCGGCCAGTTCCTTGGCACTGTCGGCGACGCTGTTCTTGGTACCGCCGAAGCCGTGCGCGAGCAGCACCGCGGGCGCCGGATCTGCGCGCGTGGCGCTCGCCGGTACGTACGTCGTGGTGTCCAGCTCGATGGGCTCGTCGCGGTCCGGTCCGGAGCGGACGGTGAGCATCCGGCTCTCGGTCCGGTACGCCTCGCCGGAGTCCCAGTTGACCCAGACCATGATGGCGCCGAGCAGCGCGATCACCATCGACGTGGTGAACAGCCGGCGCGGCGTCAGGCCACGGCGGAGTCGGTCGCCCCAGGCACGGGCGCGGCTCGGTCTCGGCGCCGGCGGCGCGGGGTCGGTCACGCCCTAACCGTACGGCGGTGTCCGGCCGTGCCAGCGCGCCTCTCAGCGCAGTCTCAGCAACGGCCGCCCCACCCCCGCCACCCCCCGCCGCCGCCCGCCACCGCCCTGCTTTCTTGATGAACTTCATGGGGCTATATCCCCATGAAGGGCACCTTCATCAAGGAAGGGTGGCAGCCGCCGAGCGCCCCGCCGATACGCTTCGCCCGTGACAGACCGACGCCTCACGCTCACCGCCAGCCTGCGGCCCGCAACGCTCGACGCCCGTCGTGGTGTGGTGCGGCTCCATCCGGAGGTGCTCGCCGCGCTCGGCGTGCAGGCCGGTGAGCCGGTCCTGCTGGCCGCCGGCCGCACGACCGCCGGCATAGCGGCACTCGCCGACGAGGCATCGTCCCGGGGGCTACTCCTGGCCGACGACGTCACGCTCGGGAACCTGCGCGTCCGCAGCGGGGCGCAGGTGACGATCGAACCCGCGCCCGTGCAGGCGGCCCGATCCGTGACGGTGGCCGGCGACGCGGAGATCGTCGCGGCGGTCACCCCGGAGATGCTGCGGCTGGCGCTGCTGGGCAAGGTCGTCACCGTCGAGGACAACGTCTCGCTGCTGCCGCAGGACGTCGCACCGGCGCAGGGCCACCGCCCGCTGGTCGAGGCCGCCCGGCGCAGCCTGCACAACACCGTCGGCATGGGCTGGACGACCGTGCTCCTCACCGTCACCGACGCCGATCCGGGCGAAGCGGCGCTGGTCACGATGGACACGGTCGTGCGCTGGCGGGACGGCGCCGCGACCGCCGGCAGCGCCACCCCGGCGCCGGCGCATCAGGCCGCCGACGAGCCGGTGCCCACCGTGGAGGATCTCGCCGGGCTGCACGCCCAGGCCGCGCACCTCACCGAACTGCTCGATCTGGGCTTCCACCACCGCGAGGTGCTGGAGCGGCTCGGCACCACCGCGCAGCTCGGCGTGCTCGTCACCGGCCCGGCCGGATCAGGGAAGTCGACGCTGGTGCGAGCCGTGGCGGCCGCGGTGAAGGCACGGGTGGTGCCGCTGTGGGCGCCGGCTCTCGCCGCGCTCACCAACGACGCCGCCGCCGCGGCGCTGCGGGAGGCCCTGGCAACAGCCCGCCGGGGCGGACCTGCGGTGCTGCTACTTACGGACGTCGAAGCGCTCGCCCCGCGGGAGAAGTCCGGCCCGCTGGCCACGGTGTTGCACCAGCGGATCACCGAGGCGGTGGCCGCCGGGGTGGCCGTCGTGTGCACGACGAGCCGGCCGGAATCGGTCGACCCGCACCTGCGCCGGCCCGGCGTACTCGACCACGAGATCGCCGTACCGCTGCCCGACACGGCGCACCGCCGCCAACTCCTCGATGTGCTGGTTCGCGCGGTACCGCTCGCCGACGACGTGTCGTTGGAGGACGTCGGCGCCCGCACGCCGGGCTTCGTCGCCGCCGACCTGCTGGCGCTCGTCCGCGAAGCCGGCGTCCGCGCGGCGATGCGGCAGAAGGAGGACCCGAACCCGCAGGTCGCCAAGGCCGACTTCGACGCAGCGCTGGAGGTGGTCCGGCCGACGTCGATGACGGAGTCGACGTTGCAGGTCGCGAAGGTGAGCCTGGACGACGTCGGCGACATGGTCGAGGTGAAGCAGGCGCTCACCGAGACCGTCCTCTGGCCACTGTCCTATCCGGACACGTTCGCCCGCCTCGGCATCCAGCCACCGCGCGGCGTGCTGCTGTACGGCCCGCCCGGATGCGGAAAAACGTTCCTGGTCAAGGCGTTGGCCGGATCGGGGCAGGCGAACGTGCTCTCGGTGAAGGGCGCCGAGGTGCTGAGCAAATGGGTGGGCGAGAGCGAGCGAGCGGTGCGGGAACTGTTCCGCCGCGCGCGGGAAGCCGCCCCCACGCTGATCTTCCTGGACGAGATCGACGCGCTGGCGCCGGTCCGTGGTCAGGCCACCGACGGCGGCACCACCGATCGGGTCGTCGCCGCGCTGCTGACTGAACTGGACGGCGTCGAAGAACTACGCAACGTAGTCGTCGTCGGCGCCACGAACCGTCCGGACCTCATCGATCCGGCCCTCCTGCGGCCGGGCCGGCTGGAGCGACTGGTGTACGTGCCGCCACCGGACGCCGAGGCCCGCGCGGCGATCCTCAAGGCCACCGCGCGCGCCGTGCCGCTCTCGCCGGACGTCGATCTGGACGCACTCGGTGCCGAGTTGGATGGGTTCTCGGCGGCGGACTGCGCCGCATTGATCCGGGAGGCCGCGCTGGCGGCGATGCGCGAGTCGATGGAGAGCGCGTCCGTGAGCAGCGCGCACGTCAAGGCGGCAAGAGAGCGGCTGCGGCCGTCACTCGACCCGGCACAGGTGGCCTGGCTGGCGGCCTACGCCGAGCAGCACGAGCCTGGCTGAGACGTCAGGCCTGCATGCCGAGGCGGCGGGCCGAGCGGGCGCGCTGGCGGGCGGCGCGGAGCCGCCGCAGGCGCTTGACCAGCATCGGGTCGTACTCGAGCGCGTCCTGGCGGTCGATGAGGGCGTTGAGTATCTGGTAGTACCGCGTGGCCGACATGTCGAACAGGTCCTTGACGGCCTGCTCCTTCGCCCCGGCGTACTTCCACCACTGGCGCTCGAAGGCGAGGATCTCGCACTCGCGCCGGCTAAGGCCTCCCTCGTCAGTCGCCTCTGCCGACTCGGCGGGCAGCGGGCTGACCACGGTGGCGTCCATCTCGCTCCTCGAACTCGTCGTCACACTGGCAACCGTCGAATCACATCGATGTGATTCACGGGGCCATTACAACACGCGGTGCGGACCGTGCGCGGTCGCCACACAGCAACCGCGGCAACTCTATCCGCTCGCCCCCAACCGCGCGCGTCGACGGCCAGCAGCGGGATCATCGTCACACCGCACACCGTTACTCTGCGCACACATAGCGACGCCGCGCGGTGGGATCAGTGCCCCACGGCGGCGGCAGCGCACGCTCCACGCGCTCACGGAGAACGGCAAATCCAACCCTGGCACCGCTGCTTCTGTCGCGCGGTGGAGGGCCGTCCACCACGCGACCGAGGCCGCCGTCCCCGGACTGAACCCGCCCCCGAAGGGCCTGCCCCGTGCGGGCGCTGCACAGCAGCCGGCGAACGCCGCCGACAACTGCAGATATTGGTCTAGACCTTTAACCTTGCATAGTCAAGTCCGTCGCCCGATCTGGTCCGCTATGAGAAGGATTTCGCGGCACATCGGCTTCTGAACGGCCGTCGAGCCAGGTCATCGCGGGTGAGCGTGCACGCGCCAACAGGCGTGATCGCCAGCACCATCACAGACTGTTCGTTGCACGGCGAGGCACAGTCATGCATCATTTGGACACGCGAGGAGCCACCCGGCTCTCGCGCCCAGGCATGGGCCGATGCCTGTCGCACCGCGCGGAACCCCGCGCAGTTGTCGACGGATCGGAGTAGCCATGCCCGCCTTCCCCGTTGCCACCCATCGCGCTGTGACGCGCCGTGGCCGCGCATTGCTCTCCTGCCCCGGCCGGCAGCGCTGACCAGGATCGAGGCTCCACCCGTGGATAGCGTCATCGGCCTCGATGTCGGCGGCACCGTCATGAAGGCGGCGATCACCGCCGCCGACGGCACCGTGCTGCACACCGACCGCCGGCCGACCCCGCGCGAGCAGGGGGCCGACACCGTCATCGCGGCCCTGGTGGAGTTCGCCGCCGACCTCACGTACGCCGCTACCGACCGACACCTGACGCCACGCGCACTCGGCGTCGCCGTTCCCGGCATCATCGACGAGGCCGGCGGCGTCGCCGTCTTCTCCGCGAACCTCGGCTGGCGGGACGCGCCGCTGCGCAAGCTCGTGGCCGAGCGCACCGCCCTGCCGGTCACGATCGGGCACGACGTGCGCGCCGGTGGGCTCGCCGAGTCGCGCGTCGGTGCCGGCCGCGGCAGCCGCCAGTTCGTCTTCCTCCCCATCGGGACCGGCATCGCGAGCGCGATCGTGCTCGACGGCCGGACCCTCTCCGGTGCGCACGGGGGCGCCGGGGAGGTTGGGCACCTGGTCGTGCGCCCCGGTGGTCAGCCGTGCCCGTGCGGCTCCGCCGGTTGCCTGGAGGTGTACGCCTCGGGCGCTTCGATAGCGCGCCGGTACGCCGAACGGCACGGCCCCGGCAGCGAGCTGACCGCCGCCGAGATCGCCGCCCGTGTCGTCGCCGGTGACGCTGCCGCCTGCGAGGTGTGGAGCGAGGCAATCGACGCACTCGCCGACGCGCTGGCACAGGTCACCATCCTGCTCGACCCCGGTCTGGTGGTGATCGGCGGCGGCGTGGGCGATGCCGGCGAGACCCTGCTGGCACCGCTGCGCACGGCGCTCGCGAGCCGGTTGACCTTCTCCCAGGCACCGCGCCTGGTACGCGCCGAGCTGGGCGACGCCGCGGGTTCGCTCGGCGCCGCCCTGCTGGGTTGGGACCTTCTCGACGACGCCGCCCGCAGTGACAGCGACAGGAGCCAGTCATGAGTGTGCTGCATTCGGCCAGGCTGGTCCTGCCGATCGGGGTCGTCGAGGACGGCTGGATCGCCGTCACGCACAGCCGGATCACCGCCGTCGGCAGCGGCGACGCCGACCGCCCGCCGCGCGCGGACGGGCACGAGGAGATCGATCTCGGTGGTCGCTGGGTGGTCCCCGGCTTCGTCGACCTGCACGTGCACGGCGGCGGTGGGAAGAGCCTGACCTCGGGCGACGCCGACGAGGCACTCGGCGCGCTGGCGTTGCACCGTGCCCACGGCACCACGACGACGCTGGCCAGCCTGCTCACGGCGCCGATCGGCGACATCGTGCGGGGCGCCTCGGTGCTCGCCGACCTGGCTGACGACGGCCACATCGCGGGCATCCACCTCGAAGGGCCGTTCCTGTCCCACATCCGGTGCGGCGCGCAGGATCCGGCCAGCCTGCTCGCGCCCGATCGCGCCGCGCTGGACCGGATGCTCACCGCCGCCCGGGGCCACGTCCGCCAGGTCACGATCGCCCCGGAACTGCCTGGCGCGATCGACCTGATCCGGCAGGTCGTGGACGCCGGTGCGGTGGCGGCGATCGGTCACACCGACGCGACCTACGACCAGACGCTCGCCGGTCTGGAGGCTGGCGCCCGGCTGGCCACCCACCTCTTCAACGGCATGCGCGGGGTCCACCACCGTGAGCCGGGGCCGGTGGCGGCGCTGCTGGAGCACCCGGACACGGTCGTCGAGCTGGTCACCGACGGCGTCCACCTGCACGATGCCGTCACCGCGATGGTGTTCCGGCATGTGGGCGCCGAGCGCGTCGCGATGATCACGGACGCGATGGCGGCCGCCGGTGCCCGCGACGGCACCTACCCGCTCGGGCCGCAGATGGTCCACGTGCAGAACGGCGTGGCGCTGCTCGAAGGGACGCAGGCGATCGCCGGTAGCACGCTCACGCTGGATTCGGCGCTGCGCCGGGTGGTGAACGCCGGAGTGTCCATCGTGGACGCCGTGACGGCGCTCTCGGCCACTCCGGCTCGGGTGCTGGGCCTCACCGGCGAGGTGGGCGCACTGGTACCGGGGCTCGTCGCCAACCTGCTCGTGCTCGACGCCGACCTCGCGGTCGAGGGGATCATGGTCGACGGCGACTGGGAGCGGAAACCGCAGTAGGAGCACGACGGTGGCGCGGTCAGGCTTGCCGATCGCGCCACCGGAGCCGGACCTCCCGCCCCGCCAGCCCGATCACCAGCACCGCCACGCCAGCCAGCAGGCTCTGCCACGGGACGCTCGCGGCGAGCAGCAGGCAGCCGGCGAACCCGACAGCGGCGACCACCTGTTGCCGCCGCGGCGACCCGTCGAGAGTGAGCGCGCTGGCGTTCGTCACCGCGTAGTAGACGAGCACGGTGCAGCTGCTGAACCCGATCGCCGTGCGCAGGTCGCCGAGGCTGACGAGCGCGATCACCACCGCCGCCACGGCAAGCTCGGCGCGGAGCGGTACCTGGTGCCGAGCGTCCACAGTGCTCAGTGGCCGGGGCAGGTCGCCGCGGCGGGCCATCGCGAGGACGGTGCGGGCGACGCCGGCGATCAGCGCGAGCAGCACGCCGACCACGGCCACCGTGGCACCCGCGCGTGCCACACCGGTCAGCGCCGGGACGCCGGCCGCAGCCACCACGTCGGCCAGCGGGGCTGTCGCGCCGGCGAGCCGTGCCGGGCCGAGGACGGCCAGCGCCGTGACCCCGACGACCGCGTAGATCACCAGGACCACGCCGAGTGCGAGGGGGATCGCGCGCGGGATCGTCCGCGCCGGATCACGCACCTCCTCGCCGAGCGTGGCGATGCGGGCGTATCCGGCGAACGCGAAGAAGAGCAGCGCCGCTGCCTGCAGCACGCCGGCAACGGTGACCGGCTCGGACAGCTCGAGCGACGGATCGCCGCCGCCGAGACCCACTGCCACGACGAGCGCCAGGACGCCGAGCGTGACGATCACCAGGATCCGGGTCAGCCGGGCCGTCTTCGTGATCCCGCCCGCGTTGACGGCGGTGAGCACCACGACCGCCACAACCGCAACCAGCCGAGCGTACTCCGGCGCAGCATAGGCACCGATCGCCAGCGCCATCGCCGCGCAGCTCGCGGTCTTGCCGGTGACGAACGCCCAGCCGGCCAGGAATCCCCAGCGGTCGCCGAGCCGCTCGCGGCCGTACACGTACGTGCCGCCTGACTCCGGGTAGCGCGCCGCGAGCCGCGCCGACGACAGCGCGTTGCAGAATGCCACCAGCGCGGCGAGCGCCAACCCGAGCAGGACACCGACCCCGCCCGCCGCCCGGGTGGCCGGCGCGAACGCCACGAACACGCCGGCGCCGAGCATAGAGCCGAGTCCGATGACGACCGCGTCGGTGACGCCCAACCGCCGCGCCAGCGAGACCTGCCCCGTCATCCACCGCTCCTAAGCTGGTACCGGCGCACCGCCGGGATGAGAAGAAGCCCGATCATGGCCAGGCTCGCCAGTGTGCCGATAACCAGGTACCAGAGCGAACCGATCGCGGCGGCCAGCAGCGCCGCCCACCCCCAGCGGCGTCCGAGCGCGAACGCGGCCACGATGACCAGCCATGTGACGCCGTACGCGACGAAGAAGACCTTCATCCCCGTCGATCTCGGCTCGATGCCCAGCGCCGACGCCAGCCCCGCCCAGGGCCCGAGCTTGCCGGCGTACTCCCCGGAGGACGGCGTCACGTAGTCGCCGACCACAAGCGCCCGCGCCCCGTCAAAGACCATCCAGCCCGCTTCGAGCACGGCGAGCACCACGACCGCCCATCGCAACCTGGCCATGGGCACCATCCTGGCCGCGCGGGCCGCCACCCGGAAGCTGGGCTACATCGGTTCGCCGAGCGGCACCACGCAGAACTGGCCGCCGAGCAGATGGTGCACTGGATCGGTGAGGTCAGGCTCGGTCCCGTTCAGGTACTCCGCGGCGAACTTCTCGGCGTCGTCGACCGGGTAGTAACCGATCGCCTCGCCCTCCTCCAGCGACCACCACCGCCGGGTGTTGCGCGAGATCCCCCAGACGAGACGGAAGCCGGGACTCGGAACGGCGAGGGCCGCCTCGACCAGGCGGGTGCCGTCGTCCGGCGACATCCAGGTAGCCAGCCCGCGCACGCTGCCCGGCTTCTCGAAGCAGGTACCGATCCGGAGGCTGATCACATCGATGCCGAACCGCTCGTGATACAGCCGGCAAAGCGCCTCGCCGGCCACCTTGCTGACGCCGTAGTACGTGTCCGGACGGGGCGAGACGTCGGCGGGCAGTCCGGACGGCGGCGCGTCGTCGCGGGTGTAGTACCCGACCGCGTGGTTGCTGGACGCGAAGATGAACCGCCGTACCCCAGCGGCGCGAGCCGCCTCCAGCACGGTGCGGGTGCCGTCGATGTTGATGCGCAGAATGTCGTCCCAGGCCGCTTCCTTGCTGATCGCGCCCAGGTGCACCACCGCGTCGACCCCGGTACACGCGGCGGCCATCGCGTCGGCGTCCGTCACCGAGGCAGTGATGACCTCCTCGCCGTCGCCAGCGGGCTCCTGGGGAGCGACGTCGAGGAGGCGGAGCGTACGCCCGGGGGCGGCGAGCCGGGGGCGGAGCAGGCGGCCCAGGACCCCGGCCGAGCCGGTCATCAGGAGGTTCATCGGATCCCTTCGCGACGGAGGGTGGCGGAGAGCCGCCGGGTGTGCCGGACCACCGCCTCGGTGACGCGCGTCAGCTCCTCCCCGGTGGCGAGGTTGGACGGCATCGAGCAGCTGATCGCGTCGGTGGCGGGGATCCGGTAGTCGACGACGCACGCGACGCAGGCGACCCCGACGGTGCCCTGCTCGCGTTCGAACGCCCACGACCGGGTGCGTACGTGGTCGAGTTCGGCGTGGAGCAGCGCGCGGTCGCCGATGGTGTTCTCAGTGAAGGCCTGGAGCTTGGCGGGCAGGATCGCGTCGATCTCGTCGCGGGTCAGCTCGGCGAGCAGCGCCTGTCCCAGCGCAGTGAGGTGTGCGGGGAGCCGCCGGCCGACGCGGGACACGACGCGGGTCGACTCGCGCGATTCGCGGCTGGCCAGGTACAGGACGTGCGCCTCGTCCCGGCGGGCGAAGTGGACGGTGTAGCCGACCTCCTCCCGCAGATCTTCCAGCACCTCGTACGCGAACGGCAGCGCCGGGTCCTTGTCGAGGTACGCCGTTCCGGAGAGCAGCGCGTGCGGACCGATGCCGAACGCGGAGCCGCTGTCGTCCGTCTCGATCCATTTCAGCTCGCGGAGCGTGCGCACCAGCGCGTGCAGGCTCGACCGCGGGTACCCGACACGTTCCTGCAGTTCAGAGAGGGTGAGCCGGTGCGGAGACGCGGCCAGGGTCTCGAGAATCCGGACAGTGCGCTCTGCCGACTTGACCAGCCCGGGCTCGTCAGCCCGCCGGTCTCCGGTGTCGGGGTGCGCGGGCAAGCGTAGCCCCATCGGTCCACCTATCTGATTGGAAGCTGTTGACCGCCACTATAGCGACGGCTACCTTCCTGCTACATAGCTTCCAGATTGAGAGATCATATCCACGTATGTGAACTGGAGGTACCGCCGTGTTAAACCGTCGGGTCACGACCGCATTCGTGACTCTTCTCGCCGTCGTACTCACGAGCACCGGCTGCGGCGGCGACGACGCCAAGCCCGCGGCGAATCAGAACGACAAATCAGAGCTGGAGATCTGGACCCGGAGGACTCCTGGGTCGGAGCAGGAGAAGACGACCCAGCGGCTCGCCGAGGCCTTCACCAAGAAGACCGGCGTGCCCACCAAGGTCGTAGCGATCTTCGAGGGCTTCGAGACCAAGCTTCAGCAGCGGGCCAGCCAGAAGGACCTGCCCGACATCGTCATCAACGACACCGCACAGCTCGGCACGCTGGTCGAGCAGGGCCTGGTCCGCGAGGTGAAGAAGGACGACTTCAAGGGTGGCGGCGACATCTCCGACCGCGCCTGGAACGCCGCGAAGGCCATCGACGGCAAGTACTACGCCGTCCCGACCTCCGCGCAGGCGTTCGCCCTCTTCATCCGTTCCGACTGGCGGAAGAAGGTCGGCGCGTCCGAGCCCAAGAGCTGGGACGACCTGGTCGCCCTCGGCAAGGCGTTCACCGAGAAGGATCCCGACGGGAACGGCAAGAAGGACACGTCCGGGTTCATCATCCCCGCCGCGACCGAGCGCGGGTATGCGTCCTGGTACTGGTCCAACTACCTCTACCAAGCTGGCGGCGACTACTTCGACGAGAAGGACGGCAAGTTCACCAGCGCGATCGCCAGCGACGAGGCCGTCACCGCCGCGAAGTGGTTCCAGGACCTGTTCTGCAAGAGCAAGGTCGTCGTGCCCGGCGCGGTGACCAGCAACACCAACACCGCGCACCAGCTCTGGGAGGCCGGCAAGGCCGGTATCTACCTCACCGGGCCGTACGTGATGGGCCGCTTCGACAAGAGCCTCGGTAAGGAAAAGTTCGAGGTGATCGCGCCGCCCCCCGGCCCCGGCGGCGAAGGCAGCCTGGCCGAGGGCGAGAACGTCTACCTGATGGCCGGCTCGAAGAACGAGTCGGGCCAGCTGAAGTTCGCCGAGTTCACCGCCTCCGTCGAGGGGCAGGAGATCGGCATGGACGGCGACGCCGCCGGCCCGATCGTCCGGCTACCGATCAACACCAAGGTCGAGCAGTCGAACACCCGCAAGGACACCCGCTGGCAGGTGTTCCAGAAGCTCTACGACGAGCACGGGACGTACTCCCCCGTCGTGAAGAACTGGACCCCGTTCCGGCAGATGTCCGCCGACACGCTCAACGCGCTCGCCGCCGACTGCTCCTCCGATCCGAAGAAGGCGCTGGAGGAGCTGTCCGGCAAGTTCGACGCTGAGCTCGAGAAGCAAGGGATCAAGGCCTGATGACCCGGACCGGCCCGCGCGCGGCGACCACCGATCGGACCGCGTCAGCGGCTCCGACCACCGAGCGCCGCCCGGGCCGGTCCGGCGCCGGCACCCCGCCGAGCAAGCTGACCTTCCGTGGCGGCCGGCGCTGGGAAGCGGCGCGACGGCAGCTCGTGCCGTGGCTGTTCCTCGCTCCCGCGCTGATCATCTTCGCGCTCTTCAAGTTCATACCGCTGGTGCGGATGGTCGAGATGAGCGGCAACCAGGTACGCCCGTTCCTGGGCGACATTTACGTCGGCAGTGACAACTACGAGCAGGTCGTCAGCGACGAGGTGTTCCAGGAAGCGATCTGGCACACGATCTACCTCGCGATCGGCACCACCATCGGTGCGCTCGTCCTCGGCCTGGTGCTCGCGCTGGTACTGGAAGGCCAGCTCATGCACCTCTGGTTCGTACGGTCGGCGGTGTTCCTGCCGGTGGTCGCCGCGATGGCAGTGGTCGCCGAGGTGTGGCGGATCCTCTACCACCCCAGCGAGGACGGGGCGATCAACTCGATCATCGGGCTGCTCGGCTTCGGGCCCGAACCGTTCCTCGGCTCGGCCGACCAGTCACTCAACTCGGTGATGGTCGTCGGCATCTGGAAGGGCGCCCCGTACGACATGATGATCTTCCTCGCCGGCCTCGCCGGGGTGGACCGGGCACTCTACGAAGCGGCCTCGGTGGACGGCGCCAGCGTCTGGCGGCGGCTGTGGCACGTGACGTTCCCAGCGCTACGGCCCGTCTTCGCGATCCTGCTCACCCTCGCCGCGATCCGTGGCCTGCGGGTGTTCACCGAGGTCTTCCTGCTCACCAACGGCGGGCCGGACGGCTCCAGCGAAGTGCTGATGACGCTGATCTACAAGCTCGGCCTGGAACGCAGCGGCGAACTCGGGGTCGCCTCTGCCGGCTCGGTCGTGCTGCTCACAGCCACCGCCACCCTCACCGTCATCGTCCAGGTACTGCGCCGCAGGGGGGCTGCGAAGTGAGAGAGCGAAGCGAACGAACCATGGACACAGCAGCGCGCGCTCATCCGGCCACCGAGCGAAGCGAGGGGGTCGCCAGATGAGCGCCCGCACGGGAGTCGACACCGCCCTCGGGCTGGACACCAAGCGCGGGCCGCTGGCGATCCTCGCCAAGACGATCCTCTACGGCGCGCTGATATTCATCTTCGCCGGGCCGCTGATCGCGATCCTCATCGGCGCGTTCATCCCGGTCGCCGACCCGACCAAACTCACGTTGTTCCCCGATGACCTCACGCTCGACAACTTCCGGCGGGCGATCGAGCGCGACGTCTTCCTGTACCTCCTCAACTCGTTCATCGTGGTCGGCTTCGGGCTGCTCTTCCAGGTGCTGGTCAGCATCCTCGCGGCGTACGCGCTGGCCCGGAAGAAGTTCGTCGGCTCGACGCTGGTCATGCTCGCGTTCCTCGCCACGATGATGCTGCCTGAGGAGGTGCTGGCGATCCCGCTGTCGCTGGTGCTCGCCGACGTCCCGGTCATCCACGCCCACCTCATCGGCTCCCTCACCGGGATGATCGTGCCGGTCGTGGCCTGGGGGTTCTCGATTCTCGTCATGACCGAGTTCATGAAGGACATCCCGATCGAACTCGAAGAAGCTGCCCGGATCGACGGCGCCGGCGAGCTGCGGATCTTCTGGTCCGTCGTGCTGCCGCTGTGCCGGCCGGCGCTCGGCGTTATCGGCATCTTCGGCTTCGCGATGATCTGGGACCAGTACATGCTGCCGCTGCTGGTCGCCACCGACAACGAGCAGTTCACGCTCCCGCTGGCGCTGCGCACCCTGCGCACCGACGAGGAGGTCGGCGTCGGCGTCCTGCTGGCCGCCTCGCTGCTCGCGCTGCTGCCCTCCGTCGTCGCCTTCCTTGCCTTCCAACGCTCGTTCCTGCGCGGCTTGACCTCCGGCGCCGTCAAAGGCTGACCGACCCGAAAAGACGAAAGGATCCCCATGCGCCTCGACGGTCTGCTGTCCTTCCCACTCACCCCGTTCACCAGCGACGACAGAGTCGACCTCGACGTGCTTGCCGAGCACATCAACCGGCAGGTCGCCGCCGGGCCGTCCGCGCTGTTCGTCGCCTGCGGGACGGGGGAGTTCACCGGGCTGACGGCCGCCGAGTACGCCGACGTTGTCCGCACCGCCGTCAAGGTCGTCGCCGGGAAGGTGCCCGTCTACGCGGGCGCGGGCGGCGGGCCCGGCATCGCACGCGGATATGTGGAGACCGCTCACGAATGCGGCGCGGACGGCATCCTGCTGCTGCCGCCGTACCTGGTCTCGTCCACGGCCGCCGGCCTGGTGCGGCACATCCGCTACGTCGCCGACGAGTCGCCACTGCCGATCGTCATCTACCAGCGGGCGAACGCCGTGCTCACGCCGGAGACGGCCGTCGAGCTGCTGGACGTGCCGGAGATCGCCGGCATCAAGGACGGTATCGGCGACGTGGACGCCATGCTCCGCATCGTGACCGCCGTCCGCATGTCGGGCCACGAGCGCGCGGAGTCGTTCGGCTTCCTCAACGGCCTGCCCACCGCCGAGCTGTCCGTGCAGGCGTACCAGGCGATCGGCGTAGCGCCGTACTCGTCGGCCGTGCTGACGTTCGTCCCCGACATCGCGACGGCCTTCTTTCGCGCCGTGACCAGCGGCGACGCGGCGACGACCAGCCGGCTCCTGAACGACTTCTACATACCGTTCGCGCAGCTCCGCGACCAGGTTCCGGGGTACGCGGTCGCGCTGGTCAAGGCCGGCGCGCGGTTGTCCGGGCTGGACATGGGCGGGGTCCGGCCGCCGCTGGTCGACGCCACCCCCGAGCACGTCGAGCGGCTCGCCGAGATCATCGCCACCGGGCAGGCGGCGCTGTCGTTGAAGGCGGCGAGCTGATGATCGCCCAGGCAGTCGTCACGCCGATCGCGTTCCCGGATCCGCCGCTGCTGAACTCGTCCGGCGTCCACGAACCGTGGGCGCTGCGCACAATCGTCGAGCTGCGCACCGGCGACGGGCTGGTCGGGCTCGGCGAGACATACGGCGACGACGCCCATCTGGCGCTGGTGCGGACGGCCGCGGCGGCCTTGGAGGGCCTCGATCCGTTCGACCTGAACGGGCTGGTCCGGCGGGTTTCGGAGGCTCTGGGCGGTGTCGACGCGCCGGACGCGCATGGCCTCACCGGCGGCTCCAGCCCGCAGAAGACGCTAGCCCGGGTGGTGTCGGCGTTCGAGGTCGCCTGCCTGGACCTGCAGGGCCGCGCCACCGGACGGCCGCTGCACGCGATCCTCGGTGGCAAGGTCCGCGACGCCGTCCCGTACAGCGCATACCTCTTCTACAAGTGGGGTGCGCACCCCGGCGCCGAGCCGGACGGGTGGGGCGAAGCGATCGATCCCGACGGCATCGTCGCTCAAGCGAAGTTGATGGTGAGCGAGTACGGCTTCGGCTCGATCAAGCTCAAGGGTGGCGTCTTCCCGCCCGACGAGGAGATCGCCGCGATCCGGGCGCTCCGCGAGGCGTTCCCGGGCCATCCGCTCCGGCTCGACCCGAACACGGCTTGGACGGTGGACACCTCGATCAAGGTCGCCGAGGAAACCGACGGGCTGCTGGAGTACCTGGAGGATCCGACCCCGGGAAATCCCGGCATGGGTGAGGTGGCCGCGCGGTCGCCGATGCCGCTGGCCACGAACATGTGCGTCGTGAGCTTCGCGGACGTGCCGGAGGCGGTGGCGCTCGGCTCGGTCGGCGTGATCCTCTCCGACCACCACTACTGGGGCGGCCTCCGCGCCTCCCAGCGCCTTGCCGGCATCTGCGAGACGTTCGGGATCGGGCTGTCGATGCACTCCAACAGCCACCTCGGGATCTCGCTCGCCGCGATGACACACCTCGCCGCCGCCACCCCGACCCTGGCGTACGCCTGCGACACCCACACGCCATGGCAGTCCGGGGTGGACGTTATCGAGCCCGGCGTACTGCGGTTCACAGGCGGCGCCGTGCCGGTGCCCGACTCCCCCGGCCTCGGCGTCGAACTCGACCGGGACGCGCTCGCCCGGATGCACGAGGACTACCTGCGCTGCGGCATCCGGAAGCGCGATGACACCGGGTACATGAAGAGATTCCAACCCGACTACCAGCGCAGGTTGCCACGGTGGTGAACCGATGATCGATCCCTTCCGCCGACGCGTCGGCTACCTGTTCCCGTGGGACGTGGTGGGCGATCCGGACTTCCCGGGCCGCGTCACCGACCTCGGCCTCACCGAGGTGGTGCTGGCCGCCACCTACCACTCCACCCGCGCCGCGACCCCTCTCCACCCGAGACACCAGGTCGTGAACGCCCACCGCGCCGCGCTGTACCGGCCGGTGCGGCCGCAGGTCTGGGCCGACCGCCGGCTCGCGCCGGTGACCGGCGACTGGGTGGACTCCCCCGACGCGTTCGCCGAATCCGCCAAGGCTCTGCGCGCCGCCGGCCTCGGCGTCACCGCATGGATCGTGCTGACCCACAACACCCGGCTCGGCCAGGCCCACCCTGACGTCGCGGTCGTGAACTGCTTCGGCGACTCGTACCCGTACGCGCTCTGCCCCCGCCACGGCGAGGTGCGCGAGTACGCGGCGACGCTGGCCGCCGAGGCGGTACGCGGTGTCGACCTGGACGGCGTCTCGCTGGAGGCGTGCGGCCAGATGGGCCTCGCCCACGTCAGCCACCACGAGAAGACGGACGGGGGCTGGGGTCCGGGCGCCGCGCGGCTGCTCGCGGTCTGCTGCTGCCGGGCGTGCCGTCAGGCGTGGCGCCGGCGCGGGCTGGACGCGCGGGAAGTGGTGTCCAGGCTGCGCACTGCCGTCCTGGCGCTGCGCGACGGCGAAGCCGCGGAGAACGCGTCGCCCGAGACGCTGCTCGGCGTCGAACTGGCCGAGGCGGTGCTGGACGCGCGGCATGCCGCCGCCGACGCCCTGCGCCGCCGTGTTCTGGAAGCGCTGCCAGGCGTCGGGCGGACCACGCTGCACGGCCATCCCGATCCGTGGGTCGCCGCGCCCTCGCCTGGCCTTACCGCTACCGCCGTGTCCGATGTGGACAGCATCCTCCTGCCGTGCTGGCCGACCGGGACTGCGACGGCAGAAATGGTGGCGGCCGCGCGTGCAATGGCACCGGAGCGGGTAGGTATCGGCGCGTACGTCACCGTGCTGCCGCCGGCCGAGCCCGCCGACATCAGCGCGCACGTGCGCCGGGTAGCGGCGGCCGGCGCCAACGAGCTGCACCTGTACCACCTCGGCCTCGCCCCGCCCGGCCGGCAACGGCTCATCCGGCAGTTCGCCGACCGTACGACTGTGAAGGAGACAGCATGATCGCCCGCTGTTCGCGGAAAACGCCCGGCGCCGCCGGGCGCGCCGCCGACATTTCCGCGAACACCGGGGAGAGGCTGGCACCGTGACCACCGACACCGCGCCCGACCGGATCGTTGAGCTGGCCGCCGCTGCCGGGGCGGCTGCGCCGGCGTACGCCGAGTGGCCCGCCGCCCGGCGCCGCGACCTGCTACACGCCTGCGCCGACACGCTGGAGGCCGACGGTGAAGCGTTGATCGCCGTCGCCAGCAAGGAAACCGGCCTCGCCGAGGCACGGTTGCGCGGCGAACTCGCCCGTACGACCGGCCAGCTACGGCTCCTCGGCGACTTCGTAGCCGAGGGGAAGCACCTGGAGCGGCGCTCGTCGCCGGGCGCTGCGCCGGGCGGCGGCGACATCGTCGCGGTGGCTGTACCGGTGGGTGCCGTGGCCGTGTTCGCCGCGTCGAACTTCCCGTTCGCGTTCGGCGTGGCCGGCGGCGACACCGCGTCCGCCCTGGCCGCGGGATGCCCGGTAGTCGTCAAGGCGCACCCGGCCCAGCCCGACACGTCCCGCGCCCTCGCCAGCTCCCTCGTCCGCGCCGTGACCACGACCGGCGCGGGCGAGGGCATATTCGGGCTCGTGGAGGGCGGTCGCCCGGAGACGTCGATCGCCCTCGTGCAGGCGCCCGCGATCCGGGCGGTCGGGTTCACCGGCTCGCTCCGGGGCGGGCGGGCGCTGCTGGAGGCCGCTACCGCCCGACCGGATCCCATCCCGGTCTACGCCGAGATGGGCAGCCTCAACCCGGTGTTCGTCCTGCCTGAGGCGGCGCGCGACACCGCCTGGGCCAAGACGCTCGCCGCATCCGTTATCGGATCGGCCGGCCAGCTCTGCACCAAACCGGGGCTGATCGTGGTGCCCGACGACGAAGCCGGACGGGCGCTCGCCAGCGCGATCTCGGCCGGGGTAGCCGCGGCGCCACCGCACCCGATGCTGACGCCAGGGATGGCCGAGGCGCACCAGAACTGGGCCCGCGAGGCGGCGGGCTTGCCGGGCACGACGCTGACCCCGTCCACACCGGACGCGGCGTTCACCGTCGAGGTGACGCCCGACGCGCTCACCGGCCCGTTGCTGGAGGAGCACTTCGGGCCGACGACCGTCCTGGTCCGGGCGCCCGTCGAGTCGTACCCCGAACTGGCAGAGCAACTGGAGGGCAGCCTCACCGCCACGCTGGTCGGCACCGACGCCGACGCCAAGACCGCCCGGGCGCTGCTGCCGGCGCTGGTCAGCCGGGCCGGGCGGATCATCTGGAACGGTGTCCCGACCGGCGTCGCCGTCACCGAGGCCATGCACCACGGCGGCCCGTGGCCGGCGACATCGGCGCCCTGGTCGACGTCGGTCGGCACCGAGTCGATCCGGCGCTTCCTGCGGCCGGTCGCCATCCAGGGCCTACCGCCGTCCCTGTTCGACGCGGTTACTGCGGATCCCCCCCTCTAACCGCGCGCCCGTGCAACGGGTGCGCCGCACCGCGCCCGCACGGGCATCCCAGCGCCCCCGGTCAACCGTTGACCGGGGGCGCTGGCCGTGTCTGTCAGCCGCGCACGGTTCCGCGCCGCCGCAGCAGGAACAGGAGCACGGCCCCGACCGCGACCAGCACACCGCCGCCGGCAGCGAGGCCGGTCGCCGCGCTACCAGTCTTCGGAAGCGACTCGCTGTCGGGTCGAGCCGTTTGCCAGATCGGGCTCGTCGGCATCGGCTCGCGCGCGCCCGGCGGCCGGGTCGGGAATGGCACCGGCGCCGAGGTCGACCGTGGCTTCAGCGTCCATCTCGGCGGGCTCGGCACCGGGGTGGCGGCAGCCGGCCTCGCGTCAGGAAAGGCCGCCCTTACCCTGGCCGGCTCAGGTACGGCCGCCCTTACCCTGGCCGGCTCGGGTACGTCCGCGACGGCGGCAACGGGGCTGGCGAGGACCGCCAGGGCACCCGCGGCAACCGCCAGTGCGGCGGGCATCAGACGGGCGTTCAGGGGACGGAGCGTCACAGCAGGCACCTCTTCTCCGGATCGGACGGCGACCGGTAGCGCCGCCAACCCATCCGTGGCCGGATCACCCTGGCGCGTTGCGGTTCCGTTTGCTGGCCGCCCTACTTACGGTAAGGACCCGCCAACACCGGGAGCCGCCGTGCCGAACGAGACCGAGATGCGCGACGCCCTCACCCAGGTGCTGCGCGAGCTGGGCGGGCCTGTGGCCGACGGGATCGAGCAGGACCAACCGTCTGCGCTGCTCTTGGCGCTGACGAACGTCATCGAGGCGCGCGACCTGATAGACGCCCTCCACCAGATCGAGGCAACCCGCTGAGAGCGAGGGATGCGGCCGCCGCCCGGCGACGTACGAGCATTCCCCGGCCCACCGCCATCAGCCCGCCGGCGAGCACCATCGTGCCCGCCGCCGCCAGCCACGCCGTCGGGTACGACGTCGTGTGCACGAGCGCGCCGAACGCGAGCGGACCGAGCCCGCCACCGGCGTACACCCCGGCCTGCGTGATGCCGGTCGCCGCGGCGGGCGCCGTCGGGTTGAGCCGGACCACCGCGAACGTGAGCACCCCCGGCCACGACCAGCCGAGACCGAACCCGAGCACGGTGCCGGCGACCAGCGTCCACGGCGACGGGGCGGCGAGCAGCGCGAGGCCGGCGGCGCCGCCAGCGAGCATCCAGCCGACGACTGCGAGGTGCCCGCCGTCGCGCCGGTCGGCGAGCCAGCCGCCGAGCACCCGCATCACGATCCCCACAGCACCGCCGAGGGACAGCGTGAGGCCGGCCAGGCCGGGGTCGACGCCTCGCTCGACGGCCGAGCTGACGAGGAAGGTGCCCAGCGCGTTAGCGGTGCCGGCGGCCAGCGTCGCCGCGATCGCCAACACGATCAGCGCGCCGGTGGCCCGGTCGCGGTCGTGGCCGCCAGACCGGCGCGACCCGTTGCCGTTCGACGGCACCAGCAGCAGCGCCAGCAGTACCAGGGCACCGCCGATCGCGAACGACCACCGCCAGCCGATCGTCAGACCGAGCGCCGGGACGGCCGCGCCCGCGAGGAGCGTCGCCGCCGGTACGGCCGCCTGCTTGACGCCGTACGCCAGCCCCTGCCGGTGCGCCGGCACGTACCGGGCGAGCGCGAGGTTCGAGCCGAGCTGCGCCAGCCCGTTCGCGGCGCCGCCGACGATCAGGAACGCGATCAACGTGGGGTACGAGTGCGCGAAGGCGGCGATCCCCAGCAGGGACGCCGCGGCGAGCAGGATCCCGGCGCGTGTCGTGACCGTGGAACCGAACCGCTCGACGAGCCGCCCGGTCGGCACCGACGCGACGGCGGAGACGGCGAAGAACGCGGAGACGGCGAGCCCCAGGCCAGCGGCGTCGAATCCGAGTTCGGCGGCGACCAGCACGCTCTGCCCGCCGAGCAGGAAAACCGGCAGTACGCCGCCGACGGTGGCGCTCGACGCGCTAGCCATCGCCCGCGCACCCTCGCGCGCGGTTCTGGTCGGGGCGGTTACCGGCATCTCTTCGACCGTAGGCTTGGTCGAGCGGCGCGACCGTGTGAAATACCCCTCACCGGGCGGTCGGCGTTTTCGACTCCGCCGCGCAGGGAAAGTCACTGGCCGACGAGGAGGCCGATATGAGTGCTGACCAGGACCGCCCCGCGACACCGGCGCTGGGAGTCCCGCCGGCCGATCTCAGCCGCGAGGAGCTGCTACGCGAGCTGGAGAGCCTCTACACCACCCGGCTCGAAGCGCTGCGGCACGGCTCGGACGATGCCCTCGCGACCCACACCCGCCGGACCGTGGAACTGGAAGAGGAGTACTTACAGCGCCGGCCCGAACGCGAGATCGACCCGGACCGCCTCCGCGAGGGTGCCCGCCACCGGTGACCGTTGGGTGGGACCGTCGCAGCGAGGCCCCACCCAACGGACCGATCAGAAGATCAGGCTCCAGGTATCCAGGAACCCGGTGTCACCGGAGTACACATCACGGACGCGAAGCTTCCACACCCCGTTCGCGACCTCGCTGGAGGCGTTCACGGTGTAGGTGGCGAGCACATTGTCCGCCGAGTCCGACGAGCTGGAGTTCTTCACCCGGTACGCGGTGCCGTCCGGCGCGACCAGGTCGATCACCAGGTCACCACGGTACGTGTGCTTGATGTCGACGGACGCCTTGAGCGTCGCCGGCGCGTTGCCCGCGATCCCGGTGACCGTCACCGGACTCTCGATCGTGGCGCTGTCCGTGATCGCGAAGTCGGTGCCGTTGGTGAAGGTCTTCGGGTCCGGACCCGGCCCCGGGTCGGTGCCGCAGTACTGCGGTCCCTTGCCGATCACCTTGTACGGGCAGTCGGAGACCTCTAGGAACTTCAGCACAGCCTCACGGTTACGGCTGGTCTCCCGGCCGATCACCTCGTCGGGCGGGTAGAAGCCGCCGCCGCCGAAGGAGCCCGGGTACATCTCGAAGGTGTACGAGAAGATCCGGTGCGCGCCATACAGCCAGTCGTCGATGCTGCCGTCCGTGATGTACAGGTCGCTGGCCTGCTCCGGGGTGTACCCGTTGGTCGCCGCGAGCTGCTCGCCGAGCGTCTTGAAGACCGCCTGGTCGTCCGCGGCCATGTCCGCCGGGATGTCCGTGTAGGTGTACCCGTACGGCCAGAGCACCAACTCGCTGTAGGTGTGGAAGTCGATGTTCGTGACGATCTGCTGCTTGCCGCCGATCACCCGGGAGTTGACGTAGTCCCGCACCCGGGCCGTCTCCGGCGCCGAGAACGCGGCGGTGCCACGGTAGGTGTCGGACGACGTCGAGCCGCTGGAGCCGCCGCAGCAGCCCCACTTGTAGCCCCAGTTGCGGTTCAGGTCGGTGCCGACTGCGGTCGAGCCGGAGTTGGGCTGGCGATTCTTCCGCCACGACCGGTAGCTGCCGGTCGCCACGTCGTATTCGGCGCCGTCCGGGTTAAGGCTGAAGACGATCGTCAGCTCACGGCTGTCGACGATGCTCCTGACCCGGGCGTCCGATGCGTACTTGCTGGTCAGCTCCTTGAGGATGTAGATCCCCTGCTCCACCGCCAGGTGCTCACGGGCGTGCTGCCCGTGGGTGAAGAGCACCTCCGGCTCGGCCTCGTCGGTGCCGACGTTGTCGCTGATCTTGGCTGCCCAGAGTTGGCGACCCTCGTGCGACGTGCCGATGCTGAACTTCTTGACCAGGGTCGGGTAGGCGGCGACCGCGGCATCGATCTCAGCGACGAGCTCGGCGTAGTTGTGGTACTGCGAGTCCGCCGGCGGGAAATCGAGCGTGCCCGGGGCGCCGGGTGGCCGCGTTTCCTGGACGGCGGTGACCTTGAAGCCGAGTCGCTGGATCTGCTTCACCTCGGCCGGCGTGGCGGTGATCCGGGCGCTGCCGTGATCCGCTTCCGAGATCGCGGCACCGGTCCTGGCCACCTGGGACCGCTGTTCGACGGTCCTTACACCGTCCACCACGTAGGTCCTGGTGGCGGGCTCGGCGCTGTTCTCCGGCTCGGCTCCGGCCGGTGCTGACATGGTGATCGCGCCGACCAAGGTTATGGCGGCGCCTAGCAGTGCGATGCGTGGTATTCGCATGCAGATCCTCCCCTTCACAACACCCGTATCCGGTCAGAACAGGTGACATCCGATTGAAGGGGGTAAAGGCATGCCTGCGAAAGAGCACTAACTGCATGTTTCTCTGGTACGCCGGATCAGCGCGCCGGTGTAACGCTCGCCGCTGGCTAGGCGCGGACCGCGACGGCGTCGATTTCGGCGAGCAGTGAACGCCGCTGGTCGTCGCTGCAGAACGCCACCTGGGCGGCGTTGCGGGCGAGGTCGACGAGCTGTGCCCGGTCCAGGCCGAAGACCTCGTGCGCCAACTCGTACTCGCGATTGAGCGTGGTGTGGAACATGCCAGGGTCGTCGGTGTTGAGCGTCAGCACCAGGCCCGCGTCCAGCAGCGTGGGCAGCGGGTGCTCGGGCAGTGACGCCACGGCGGCCGTGCAGATGTTGGACGTCGGCGACACCTCCAGCGGAATCTGGTGCTCGCCGAGGTACTCCAGCAGGCGCGGGTCGCCGACGGCGTTGATGCCGTGGCCGATCCGCTCGGCGCCCAACTCCTTGATCGCCGCCCAGACCGACTCGGGCCCGGTGGTCTCGCCCGCGTGCGGCGCGCTGTGCAGGCCGGCGGCGCGAGTCAGGTCGAACGACTCCTTGAAGATCTCGCGCGGGAAGCCGATCTCGGGGCCGCCGAGACCGAACGCGACCGTGCCGTCCGGCTGGTGGTCCAGCACGAACCGCGCGGTGTGGAGGCCCGACTCCGGACCCAGCTCGCCGGGGATGTCGAAGATCCAGTTGAGCACGACGTTGTGCTCGGCCAACGCGCGGCGGCGACCGGCAGCGAGGCCGGCGACGACGTCCTCGGCGGGGATGCCCGCGCGGAGGTGGCTGTACGGGGTGACCGTGACCTCGGCGTACCGCACGTTCTGCGCGGCGAGGTCGCGGGAGAGCCCGACGACCAGCAGCTCGATGTCGGCGCCGCTCACCACGAGCGAGTTGACCGTGATGTACACGTCGATGAAGTGCGCGAAATCGCTGAACTCGTAGAACTTCCGCAGCGTGTCCTCGTCCGTCGGCACACCGGCGTCCGG
>Ga0184623_10000109_pt1 | contig 32035 bp, 28 predicted proteins | sample PLM1_100_b1_FD_133138 | JGI IMG/M metagenome (GOLD analysis project Ga0184623, IMG submission 133138) | Groundwater sediment microbial communities from an aquifer in East River, Colorado, USA - PLM1_100_b1 | ecosystem: Environmental > Terrestrial > Soil > Riparian zone | place: USA: East River... | reverse complement strand
GGCTTCCGGGGTTCATCGGGCGCTCCCTGGTCGTTGGTTCGACGGGTGCTCGCTACCCAGAACCGGCCGCTCGCCAAACGGAGCCGCGCCTCACGCCCCCCAGATCAGCTCCAGCGGATCGCCGAAGAACGCCGCCAGCCGCTCGGCCTCCTGCTCGGCAACCTGCCGTGCCCGGGCAGGAGCCGGACCGAGTGGGGCGGCCCGGCGGCGGCCAGGTCGGCGACATCGGCGGCGAGCAGCCACGCCGTCACGCCGTCCACCTCGACCTGGGTGGCCTCGTCCCCGAGCGCCGCGAGCAGCGCCTTCGCCCGCGCAGGCGGGACGCCCCACCAGCGGCCGAAGTCCTCGCGGGTGGCCGGCCCGTAGACCGCGAGGTAGCGGCGGGTCACCTCCGGAAGGGCGGCCTCGGGCTCGACCGGCGCGAAGTCCGGCACCCACCGATCGGGCCGGGTGAAGCGGACGTTCTGCCCGCAGCTCGGGCCGAAGCAGAGCCGTCCCCGGAACGACGCCGGCTTGAGAAGCGCGCCCCAGCTCTCCCGGACCTTGTCGGCGAGCGGTTCCGACCCGGTGCGGCGGGCCACCTCGTCGGCCAGCTCGGTACGGGTGAGCGGCGGACCGTCGAGCGCCTCTCCGACCGTGGCGATCAGCAGCTCGAGCTCGTCGCGGGTGACCCCGAAGTTCCGCAGCCAGACGGGCTTCAGGTAGTGCTCGTACGTGCGGTGACCACTTGTGCGGCTGCCTTCGCGGGCGCGCGGTCGTGGAGCTGGTGACCGTACGTCCGCCAGGCCATCACCTGCCGCCAGGTCAGCGTCATCGACCGCCCTTCCGCCATCGGATCACGATCCCGGCCATTCAAACACCGCCGCCGGACAGTTCGTCGTACGCCGCCCGTACCGTGACGCGGGTGAGCAAGCACACCACGGAGCCGCGCGAGCCCGATCTCGACGAGACAGCACTGCACCCGCTCGATCCGCCGCTCGACCGCGATCTCGACGTCTACCGATCCCGGATCACCGGAGAGCACGGGGGGCTGCACGGCGGCGGCGAGATCGCCGAGTCGCTTCTGGACGGCGCGGATCTGGCCGGCACCCGCTTCGACCCGCTCACCCTGACCGACGTACGGATCCGCCGCGGTGACCTGTCCAACGCCGCCTGGGAGGGGTTGACCGCCCGCCGGGTCGCGGTCGACGGCTGCCGCTCGGTCGGGTGGCGCGTGATCGTCGACTTCGCCGAGGACCTGCTCGTCCAGGGCTGCCGCTGGGACCACGGCGGCCTGTACGTCAGTCGTACCCGGGGCGCCGTGGTCTTCCGCGACTGCTCGTTCGCCGGCACCACCCTGCGCGGCGACCTGTCCCGAGTGGTCTTCGACGGCTGCGACCTCGCCGGCGCGGAGTTCGCGGCGTCCGCGGCAGCCGGCTGCGACCTGCGCTCGTCCCGACTCGCCGGCGCCCGCGGGCTGCTCACGTTGAAGGGCGCACGGATCAGCACCGACCAGCTGATCGAGATCGCCGGCATCCTCGCGGTCGAGGCGGGGTTCCAGCTCGACTGATCAGGCGGAATTACTCGGCGCCACACCACGTTGACGTCTTGTCGCGCACGCCAGCGCGGCGGGAGAGGAGTAACACCGCAATGACCGACGCGATGCTGACCCCCGTGGAGAACTACCGCCTCGCCGAGCTGTACCTCGACAGCGGCGATCCCCGCAGCGCCGTCCGGCTCCTGGAGCCGCTGGCGTCCGGGACGTTCGCCACGACCGCAGTCCGGCTCCTGCTGGCTCGCGCGTACTTCCACTCCGCGCAGCTGCGCCGTGCCGAGCAGCAGTTCCGTGAGGTGCTCGATCTCGACCCGACCGACCACTTCGCGCACTTCGCCCTCGGCCGCACGCTGGAGCGCCAGAGCAGGCCCGACGAGGCCCTCCGGCACTTCCGGCTCGCGGCGGCGATGACCGCGAGCGTCGAGTACGAGGCGGCCGTCACCCGGCTCAGCCAGCCCCTGACCGCCAGCTGACCCGTGAGGGCCGGCATGGACGGTGTGTGAGTTAATCCAGGTCGAGCATTCTCACCTGGCGAGAGGCGACGAGCGTGGCGCGCGAGAGGGTCATCACCGGCGAGGCCGTCGAGGTCGAGCTGCCGATCGCGCGTCTCGCCACCCGTACGATCGCGCTCCTGGTCGACTTCATCGCGCAGCTAATCGCGCTGGTGCCGCTGCCCTTCGTCCTGATCGGGATGGCCGCGGGGGACGTCGACGACGCGCTGACGTTCTCCATCGTCACGATCTGGCTGCTGGTGGTGTTCCTGATCTGGCCGGTCACCCTGGAAACACTCACCCGCGGCCGCAGCCTCGGCAAGCTCGCGATGGGTCTGCGAGTGGTCCGTGACGACGGCGGTCCGATCCGGTTCCGGCACGCGTTCACCCGCGGGCTGGTCGGGCTGATCCTCGAATTTCCGGGACTGCTGGCCCCCGGCATCACCTGGATCGGCGGCGCCGGCGCGTTGCTGCTGACCAGTAAGGGCAAGCGGCTCGGCGACCTCGCCGCCGGCACGATGGTGCTGCAGGAACGGCTGCCCAGCCGCGGGCGGTACGTGGCCGCGATGCCGCCGCCGCTTGCGCCCTGGGCGGCCACGCTCGACCTCACCGGAGTCGACGACGATCTCGCCATGACCGTCCGGCAGTTCCTGTCCCGCGCCCACGAACTCCGCGCCGAGGCACGGACGGCACTCGGACAGCGGCTGGTCAACGACGTGCTCGCGGTCACCGCGCCGCCGCCTCCCCCCGGCACGTCCGGCTGGTGGTACCTGGCCGCCGTACTCGCCGAGCGGCGCCGCCGGGAGGAGGAGCGGCTGGTGCGGCAACGTTCGATCGTCGCGCTCGGGCCCGCTCCGCACGCGCCGAGAGCCGTCACACCGGCTCCGCAGACACCGGAACCCGCGCTGTCCGGCACGCCGCAGTCCACCACCGGCTACCAGGCTCCAGCCTGACCGCCGTACCGCACCGCTCTCAGCCGAAGAGGCTTTGACCCCAGTACTCGCCGGGGCGGACCCCGGGCGGGCAGGCGTACACCGCGCTACCGACGTGCTTGATGTACTCGTTGAGCACGTCGAGGCGGGCGAGGCTCCGCTGCACGGGCACGAACTGCTTGCGCGGGTCCCGCTGGAACGCGAGGAAGAAGAGCCCGGCGTCGAGGCGGCCGAGCCCGTCGGACCCGTCCACGAAGTTGTACCCGCGCCGCAGCAGCCGCGCGCCGCCGTTGAAGTCCGGATGGGCGAGGCGGACGTGCGCCTCCTTGGCGATCACCGGCATCTTGTCGGCCCCGACGGTGTCGAACTCCGGCTCGTCGAACTCTTTCTTGCCGGTGAGCGGCGCGCCCGAGCCCTTCGCGCGGCCGATGATCATCTCCTGCTCCTGGAGCGAGGTGCGGTCCCAGGTCTCGATCATCATCCGGATGCGGCGGGCGACGAGGTACGTACCGCCAGCCATCCACGCGGCGCCGTCGGACGGCGCGGCCCACAGGTGCTCGTCCAGCAGCTTCGTGTCCTCGGCCTTGAGGTTGCGGGTGCCGTCCTTGAAGCCCATCAGGTTCCGCGGGGTGACCTGCGACCGGCTGGTCGAGGACGTACGGCCGAAGCCGAGCTGCGACCAGCGGACCGACACCGTGCCGAAGCCGATCCGGGCAAGGTTGCGGATGGCGTGGACCGCCACCTGCGGATCGTTGGCGCACGCCTGGATCGCGATGTCGCCGCCGGATCGCGCCGGATCGAGCTTGTCGGCGGGGAACAGCGGCAGGTCGGCGAGCGCGGCGGGGCGCTTGCCGGCGATACCGAACCGGTCCTTGCCGTTGGCGTCGGTGAAGAGCGACGGGCCGAAGCCGATCGTCAGCGTGAGCCCGGACGGCGGCAGTTCGAGCGCATCGCCGGTGTCGTCCGGCGGCGCCTCGGGAATGCCGCCGACCGCACCGATCGGACCGGCGTCCTTGCCCCTGGTCATCCGCTCCGCGGCCCTGGTCCACTCCTTGAGCAGGGCGACCAGCTCCTCGCGCTTGGACGTGGTGACGTCGAAGCTGACGAAGTGCAGCCGGTCCTGCGCGGGCGTGGTGATCCCGGCCTGGTGCGCGCCGTGGAACGGCACCGCATCCGCCGCGGTGTTGGCCGCCGCAGGCGAGTCGCTGAGCAGGTCGTGGCCGACCGCGCCGCCGGCCGCGGCCACCGTCACACCGGCAATCCCGGCCGCGCCCACGCCCAGCAGGCGCCGGCGGGAAAGGCTCTGGCTACCCGGTTCCATGCTGACCCCTACTTCTTCGCGGCGACGACGGCGGCGACCTTGCTGACCGGCTCACCGACAGCGTCGATCACAGTGGACAGTTCCTTGACGTCGGCCGGGGTCAGCTCGTTGTAGAACTTGAAGCCGGCGCCTTTCGCGTGCTTGGCCAGCGCGGCGTCCACCGCGGCGAAGCGCTCGTCGATCTGCTTCACCAGCGCCGGGTCACGCTCCTCCAGCACCGGCCGGAGCGCCGCGATCGCGCCCTGGGACCCCTCGACGTTCGCCTGGAAGTCCCACAGGTCGGTGTGCGAGTAGCGGTCCTCTTCGCCAGTGACCTTGCCGGTGGCGACCTCGTCGAGCAGTTCCTTCGAACCGTTCGCGAGCTGGACAGGCGTCAGCGTGGTGCTGTTGGCCAACTCGACGACCTTCTTCACGTCGACCAGCAGCTTGTCCGCGATCGGGCCAGACTTGCTGATGTCCTTGGTGGCCCAGAGGTCCTTCTCCAGCTTGTGGTAGCCGGTGAACTGCTGGCCCGGCTCCACGGTGTCCTCGCGGCCGTCGATGGCCGGGTCGAGGTCGCCGAAGATCTCGGCCACGGGCTCGATCCGCTCCCAGTAGGTCCGGGCGACCGGGAAGAGCGTCTTGGCCTTCGCCTGGTCGCCGGCCTTGATGGCGGCCACGAACTCGGTCGTCTTGTCGATGAGCGCGGCGGACTGCGACTTCACGTACCGCTGGTAGCTCTTGGTGGCCTCGGCGAGCTTGGCGTCGGTGGTGACGTGCGCCGGCGCGTCACCGGTGATCGTCAGCGCCTCGCGGATGCCCTTGCCGGTCATGCCGGGCTTGCACGCGCCCTCGTACTTGCCGGCCTGCAGCTCGACGATGAGCTTGCGGCTCAGGCCGGGGCCGATGTTCTCGACCTCGCCCATGATCCGGTCGCCCGGCGCGTAGACGTAGAACTCGGTGACCTGGGAGCCGCTGTTCCTGACCTCGAACGTGTGGGTGCCGGCGGCGAGTTCGGTCTTGCCGAGCTTGCAGCCGTCCTCGGACGCGGTGACCTTGATCGGGCCACCGGCGGCGTCGTCGCCCTTGTCGGACGTGCCACAGCCGGCGACGGCCACGAGGGTGCCCGCGGTGAGGAGGGCAGCGGTACGGGAAATTTGCATGGTCGTGGGCTCCGGGGTGAGGGGCGGTGGGCGGATCAGACGGCGGCCGGCTGCGGCGCCGGCTTGACCGGATGGCGCGCTGGCCAGAGGAAAAGGGTCATGACCGGGATCGTGTAGGCCACCCAGGCGGTGGCCTCGAAGACCGTCGTCGCGGGGCTGAAGTTGAAGACGCCCTTGAGCAGGGTGCCGTACCAGCTGTCCGGCGGGATCTGCGCGGACACGTCGAACGCCAGGGTGTGCAGGCCGGGCAGGAACGCCGCTTCCTGCAGGTCATGGATGCCGTAGGCGAGGATGCCAGCGGCGACCAGGATCAGACCTGCACCGGTCCAGGTGAAGAACTTCGCGAGGTTGAGGTGGATGGCGCTGCGGTAGAGCAGCCATCCGATCGCCACCGCGACGGCGATGCCGGCGAGGAACCCGAGGAACGGCCCGCTGGCGTCACCGGCCTGCTGCGCCGCCGCCCAGAAGAACAGCGTGGTCTCCAGGCCCTCCCGCGCGACGGCGAGGAACGCGGCGGCGGCCACGGCGAGTGCGCCCATCGAGACGGCGGCCGCGAGCTTCCCGGTCAGATCGGCCTTGAGGTGCCGCGCCGTCCGGCGCATCCAGAAGATCATCCAGGTGACGAAGCCGACGGCGACGATCGAGAGCGAGCCGCCGAACAGCTCGCGTTGCTCGAACGTGCTGAGCAGCGACGTCGAGGTGAACGTGAGGAGCGCGCCGAACGCGACGCTGAGCAGCACGGCCGCGGCAACGCCGGCCCAGACCAGCGGCAGCCGGTCACGCCGCTCGGACTTCACCAGGAACGCGATGAGGATGCTGACCACGAGCGTGGCCTCGAGCCCTTCGCGGAGCCCGATGAGGAAGTTCGGAAAGAAGAACTCCCACATGACGCTCCCCCTCTATCGGCCGGCCGGCCCGTTGGGCCTCGCCGAACAGAATAGGGAAGGCTAACCTACATATCCAACGGGGGGCCTGTGATCATTCCGACGCCGGCGCGGGCCCAGCCGGCCGCGGCACGCTCGGCGGCCCTTCCAGCGAGCGCAACTCGACACCCGGCGCGGCCAGCACGACATCGCCGGCCACGTGGACCTCCGCCACCACGCCGGTGTCGAGATCGGCCACGTCGAACCGCTCGACGCGCAGCGATCCGAGGTCCGCGTCGTGCTCGGTGACGTCGACGCACGTCCACCGCTGCCGCACGGTCCGGGCGGCGAGCGCGTCGCCGGCGATCGCCACGAGCGCCACGCTGGCGGACTCCCCCGGCGCCAGGCCAAGCATCCGGGCGGTGGTCACCAGGAAGGCCGGCGACGTGCCGGTGAAGGCCACCGCCGGCTCGGCGTACTCGGTCGCGCCGGTGCCGTCGACTCCGCCCCGGACCCAGAGCAGCTCACGCCCGGCGACGCCGCCCCGCAACAACCAGGCTCCCGTGCGGAGTTCAACTCGGGCCTGGCGCCAGCGAGCGTCGACCGTCACGTCGACCTTGCTACGCGCCGTTCCACCCGCTTCTTCGTGGACGGTCGCGGCGTACCGCCATCCGGCCGGCCCCGGAGCGCAGGAGAACCGCTCCACGAGCACCGGCCCACCGGTGTGCGACTCGGGCTGGAGGACGTACTCACCGGTCGGCACGGCACCATCGTCGCAGCTGACACGCGACGGCCGTGGAGGCGCCCTAGGTCGCGTTAGCCGGAGTTGTCCGACCTCCGTACACTCCGCGCATGCAACTCGCCGTCGGCCGCGTTCTGCGCTCGGGCTGGATACCCACCGTCGTATTGTCTGTGCTGGTCGTCGGCGTGCTGCTGGGCTACCAGACCCCGGCCGCCGACATCGGACGATTCGTCGCCTACGTGGTGTACGGCATCGTCCTCCCGGGCACGCTGATCTGGCGGGCGCTGCGTTCCACGCCGCGGTCCTTCGTGGAGGACGTCGCCGGCGGCACAGCCATCGGCTACGCCATCGAACTCTTCGTCTACCTCGCGGCCCGCGCGGCCGGTGTCCCGCTGGCGGTCGCGGTCTGGCCCGCCGTGGTGATCGTCGCGTTCCTCGCCGTGCCGTCCCTGCGCCGGCACTGGCGGGCGGGCGACGCCGAGAGGGCGCCGGTGGCGTGGGCCTGGACGATCGCCGGCGTGTTGGCTGTGATCCTCGCCGCCACCGCGGTCATGTACTACCGCTGGCATGGGCTGACCTGGCCGTGGTCGGCCAGCCCCCACGTCGACGTGCTGTACCAGCTGGCCCTGGCCTCCGAGCTGAAGAACCACGCCCCGCCGTTCACGCCGTACGTGCTCGACGCGCCGCTGGACTACCACTGGTTCGTCCACGCCCACCTGGCCGCGTCGAGCTGGGTGTCCGGCGTCGAGCTGGAGGTGCTGCTGTTCCGGTTCTTCGCACTGCCGATGCTGGCGGCGTTCACCGTGCTGATCGCGCTCTGCGCCAAGCGGATCTCCGGCCGCTGGTCGGTCGGCGCGCTCGCGGCGGTGCTGACGTTCCTGGTCAGCTCGCTCAGCCCGTACCGCTGGTCGGACGGCGCATTCTGGGACCTCTCCCTGCTGGAGGGAAACCTCTGGTTCAGCCCCACCCAGACGTACGCCGGGATGCTGTTCGCGGCGGCGGTCCTCCTGCTGATCGAGCGGCTGCGCGACGCGCCGGGCGGGGCCGGCGACTGGGTGCTGATCGCGCTGCTGCTCACCGCGGTGATGGGGGCCAAGGCGACCTTCCTGCCGCTGCTGCTGGTGGGGCTCGGGCTGGTGCTCGCCGTCGGGCTGGTGTTCCAGCGGCGCCTCAACCGGGCGGCGCTCGTCACCGCCGTGGTCTCCGCCGGGCTGTTCGTCTTCGCCTCCAGGGTCGTCTTCGGCGGCACGTCGCACGCGTTGCAGTTCCGGCCGGGGCAGACTGTCCGGTTCCTCGGCGCCCTCCGCGCCACCGGCCTCAGCTCGGGCTACGCCTACGAGGCGTCACTGCGGCTGACGCTGTTTGTCGTCGGCATGGCGCTGCTCGCATGGGCGGTCCGGTCGGCGGGCATGGTCGGGCTGCTCGCCCGCCGGGAGCGGATCGCCGACCCGGCCGTCCTGCTGCTGACGGGCATCTCGATCACCGGCATTGTCCTCATGCTCGTGCTCCGCCACCCCGGCGTCAGCCAGACGTACTTCATCCGCTCGGTCGCGCCGTACCTGGCGATCCTGTCCGCGTGTGGCCTCGCCGCGCTGGTGCCGGCCGAGCGGGCCACCCGCCGCACGGCCGCCTACCTGGGCGCCGCCGCGGTCGCCGGCGGGCTGCTCGCCTGGGCGGTGCCCCGCTTCGACTCGGCACGGCCACCGAAAGGCACCGAGAGGTTCGTCGCGGTGGAGCTGCTCAAGCCGGTCGCGGTGATCGCCGTCGTACTCGTGCTGGGCGCGATCGTCCTGCTGGTCACCCGACACTGGGTGACGGCGCTGCGCGGCATCTCGGCCGCGCTGATCGTCGCCGCCGTGATCGGCCTCGGCATCCCGCCGAGCGCCGACCGCCTCAGCTACCTCGGCGAGGTCGTCGCCGCGTCCGGTTACCGGGTCGTCCCGCCTGTGGAGCCCGGCGAACGGCCGATCCCGAAGGGCGGCATCGAGGCCGCGCGCTGGCTGCGGAACCACTCCGGCACCAGCGATCTCGTCGCCACCAACACGCACTGCCGGCTGATCTTCCGCAACGGGCGGTGCGACAACCGGCACTTCTGGATCTCCGGCTTCGCCGAACGCCGCGTCCTCGTCGAGGGCTGGGGCTACACGCCGCAGACATTCGACGAGTCCTGGGCCGGCAAGGGCGCGTTCTTCGAGCTGCCGTACTGGAAGCCCGAGCGGCTTGCCGAGAACGACCGCGCCTTCACCGCGCCGTCGCCGGAAACGATCGGCCTGCTCTCCCGGAAGTACGGCGTCCGGTGGCTCTTCGTCGACGAGCGCTACGACCGCCCGTCGCCGAACCTCGGAAAGTACGTGAAGCTGCGGTACCGGTCCGGCGACTGCACCGTGTACGAGGTCCCGCCCGAGCTGTCGCGGGACGTCAGCGCGCGGTAAGAGGCGTCCGCCAATAGGGCCGGCCGAGCGAGGCGGATGCCAGGGTCCTATTGGTGGACGCTCTAAGTCAGGTACGGAGGTCCCAGGACGTGAGGTAGGCGGCCTGCGGTTCGGTGAGGGCGTCGATCTCGATACCGAGTGCGGCCAGCTTGAGCCGGGCCACCTCGCGGTCGATCTCGCGCGGCACCTCCAGCACCCCGCCGCCGGGGCTCCGTTCCAGGCCCAGCAGCCACTCGACGGTGAGGGCCTGGACGGCGAACGAGATGTCCATGACGGACGCTGGGTGCCCCTCCGCCGCGGCGAGGTTGGCCACCCGGCCCTCGGCCATGACGAGCAGGCGCCGGCCGTCGGCGAGCACGAACTCGTCCATGTTCGGGCGGACGCGGGGGTGGTGGGCAACCGCGTTCGCGGCGAGCCAGGCGACGTCGATCTCCACGTCGAAGTGGCCCGAGTTGGCCAGCACCGCGCCGTCCTTCATCACCGTCAGGTGCTCCGGGCCGATCACATCCCTATTGCCGGTGACGGTGACGAAGACGTCGCCCAGCTTCGCCGCCTCGGCCATCGGCAGGACGGTGTAGCCGTCGAGGACCGCGTCCAGGGCCCGGCCTGGGTCGACCTCGGTGACAACCACCTGCGCACCGAGCCCGGTCAGCCGCTCGGCCACGCCCCGGCCGCAGTGGCCGAAGCCGGCGACCACGACGGTGGCCCCGGCGAGCAGCATGTTCGTGGAGCGCAGGAGCGCGTCCACGGTGGACTGGCCGGTGCCGTACCGGTTGTCGAAGAGGTGCTTGGTGGGGCTGTCGGTGACGGCGACCACCGGATACTTCAGGACGCCGGCCGCCGCCATCGCCCGTAGCCGCACGACGCCCGTGGTCGTCTCCTCGCACCCGCCGCGTACTCCTGGCAGGAGGTCGGCATAGTCGGTGTGCAGCGCGGTCATCAGGTCACACGCGTCGTCGAGGACGATGTCCGGCGGGTTGCTGAGCACGGCGTCAAGGTGGCCACGGTACGTCGCACGGTCGGTGCGGTACCGGGCGAACACGCTCACGCCGTACTCCGCGACCAGCGCGGCCGCCGTGTCGTCCTGCGTGGACAGCGGGTTGGACGCGGCAAGCCGCACGTCGGCGCCGCCGGCGTGCAGGGCCCGGACGAGGTTCGCCGTCTCCGTGGTGATGTGGAGGCAGGCGGCGACCCGGATCCCATCGAGCGGGCGCTGCGCCGCCCACCGCTCCCGGATGCTGCGGAGCACGGGCATGGCCCGGTCCGCCCATTCGATCCGGTTGCGGCCCTGGTCGGCGAGGCCGAAGTCGGTGACGTCGTGCGGAACCAGCTGGGATGCCATCGTCCTCCGTCAACAAGCGCCGAGTTTCGGACTTTTGAGGGTTTCTACGTCGCGTCGACCCTCAAAAGGTCGCTTAGACCCTCAAAAGTCCGAAACTCAACGGCGTCAGTAGCGGTAGTGGTCCGACTTGTACGGGCCCTCGACCGGGACGCCGATGTACTCGGCCTGCTCCTTGGTCAGCTCGGTCAGCTTCACGCCGAGCGCATCGAGGTGCAGCCGGGCTACCTTCTCGTCCAGGTGCTTCGGCAGTACGTAGACATCCGTGGCGTACTCGTGCGGCTTGGTGAACAGCTCGATCTGCGCGATGGTCTGGTTCGCGAACGAGTTGCTCATGACGAAGCTCGGGTGCCCGGTGGCGTTGCCGAGGTTCAGCAGCCGGCCCTCGCTCAGCAGGATGATCGAGTGCCCGTCCGGGAACACCCACTCGTGCACCTGCGGCTTGACCTCGTTCTTCACGATGCCAGGGAGCTTCGCCAGGCCCGCGATGTCGATCTCGTTGTCGAAGTGGCCGATGTTGCCCACGATGGCCTGGTGCTTCATCTTGGCCATGTCCTCGGCCTTGATGATGTCCTTGTTGCCGGTGGTGGTGATGAAGATGTCGGCGGTGGAGACCACCTCGTCCAGCGTGGTGACCTGGTAGCCGTCCATCGCCGCCTGCAGCGCGCAGATCGGGTCGATCTCGGTGATGATCACCCGGGCACCCTGGCCGCGCAGCGACTCGGCCGAGCCCTTGCCCACGTCGCCGTAGCCGAAGACGACCGCGACCTTGCCGCCGATCAGGACGTCGGTGGCGCGGTTGATGCCGTCGATCAGCGAGTGGCGGCAGCCGTACTTGTTGTCGAACTTGCTCTTGGTGACCGAGTCGTTGACGTTGATCGCCGGGAAGAGCAGCTTGCCGTCACGGGCGAACTCGTACAGCCGGTGGACACCGGTGGTGGTCTCCTCGGTGACGCCCTTGATCTCGGCGGCGATCCGGGCCCAGCGGCCGTCCTTGGACTCCAGCGAGCGGCGGAGGACGTCCAGGACGACCTGGTACTCCTCGGGGTCGTCCGCGGCGGTCGCGGGCACCTCGCCGGCCTTCTCGAACTCGACGCCCTTGTGGACCAGCAGCGTCACGTCGCCGCCGTCATCCAGGATCATGTTCGGGCCCTGGCCGTTGCCCCAGTCGAGGATCTGCTCGGTGCACCACCAGTACTCCGGCAGGGTCTCGCCCTTCCAGGCGAAGACCGGCACACCCTGCGGGTTCTCCGGGGTGCCGTCCGGGCCGACGGCGACAGCCGCGGCCGCGTGGTCCTGGGTGGAGAAGATGTTGCAGCTCGCCCAGCGGACCTGCGCGCCGAGCGCGACGAGGGTCTCGATCAGGACGGCCGTCTGGATGGTCATGTGGAGCGAACCGGTGATGCGGGCGCCCGCGAGGGGCTGCTGCTCGGCGTACTCCGCGCGGATCGACATCAGCCCGGGCATCTCGTGCTCGGCGAGCTGGATCTCCTTGCGGCCGAACGCGGCGAGCGACAGGTCGGCAACCTTGAACGGAAGTCGGGTGGGAACAACGGTCGTCATGCGGTCTCCTCGGGGTCTGCCAGCCTGATGATCGGGTACGCACCGGTAGGTACGTCAACCGGGGGCGTGACGGCCTGAGCGGTAGGTAGGTCGGAGAGAAGGCTCTGGTGCTTGTGCTGCTCCCAGCGCAACCAGTCTGCGACGGGAACGTCCTCGGGCTTCGTCGGTTCGGCGGTGAACCACTCCTCCAGCGCCTCGTGCAACGGTTCGTCGCGGCGCAGGCGGAGCGCGAACCCGACGTCGGTGAGGCCGATCCCGAACCGTTCGAGCAGCTCGCGCAGCGTGCGGAGACGCTGCAGCTCCTCGGGACCGTAAAGCCGGTACCCGGCGCTGGAGCGCGGTGCGGCGACCAGCCCGACCTGCTCGATGTAGCGAAGCATCCGCGGCGACCAGCCTGTGGTCTCCGCCGCCTCCTGAATTGTCAGCCTGTCCATCGGGGAGGACGTTATCAGCGAGCTGTCAAGGTTCTTGCGGCGGGCAGGCCGCGTACTACGCACACCGCCCGGTCGAGCGGAAGCGACTCGACCGGGCGGTAGCACCCCAACAGATGGGTAGAGCGCCGGCGCTGCTCGCCAGAGGCGCCCACCACGTGAGCAACGCCGACGCCGTACCCGAACAATACGACGCGTGAGCAACACCACAGGTTCCCGGGGCCCCAGAAGAATTCGCACGTCCCACAGAGTGGACACCCCGTGGCGCGTGCGCTGGGACTACGCGGTTGTGGCGTGGAAGAAGGTGCCGTCGCCGGTGGCGGTGACCGCGCGACCGGCCGGGATGAAGAGGGCCTCGCCGGCCTTGAGCGCGAGCGCGCCGACACCGTTCTCCGCGTCCACGCCGCCGGAAAGGCAGAACAGGATCCCCGGCCCGGCGGCCGGTAGGTCGACCGCCGCGCCCGCCTCGCTGAGCACCACCCGGGTCAGCACGAACTCACGCACTGGCGGGCGCCACACCCGCACCCCGGGCGCCTGTTCCTCGTACGGCAACGGCGTGACCTCACCGGCCTCGAACCGCAGCAGGCGCAGCAGTTCGGTGACGTCGACGTGCTTGGGGGTGAGGCCGCCGCGGACCACATTGTCCGAGCTGGCCAGTACCTCGATGCCGACGCCGCGCAGGTACGCGTGCGGCGTGCCGGCCGAGACGAAGATGGCCTCGCCGGGCGCGAGCCGGACGTGGTTCAGCAGCAGCGCGACCACGACGCCGATGTCGCCGGGGCACTGCTCACCCAGCCCGGCGGCCAGCGCGTACGGCTCACCGTCGAGCCGGCGGCACGCGGCCACCACCTGGCTGACCAGCGCCGACCGGGCGGCCGCACCGAGCGTCAGCAGGCTGGTGAGCGTGGCCCGCAGCCCACCGGCGTCCGGGTGGTCGCGTAGCGGCGCGACCTGCTCGGCAAGCAGAGGCGCGTCGAGCCGGTCGAGGATCGCCAGCGTCGCGGCCGGATCCCGGAAGCCACAGAGCGCGTCGAAGTCGCTGACCGCGCAGAGCAGCTCCGGCTTGTGGTGCGGATCGACGTAGTTGCGCCGCGGGTCGTCACGGGCGATCCCGGCGGCCTCCTCGGCGGCGAAGCCGGTCTGCGCCTGCTCGGTGTCCGGGTGGGTCTGGATGCTCAGCGGCGCCTCGGCGGCCAGCAGCTTGAGCAGGAAGGGCAGGTGCGGCCCGTGCTCCTCGACGACGTCCGCGCCCAGCTCACGCTGCGGATCGTCCTCGACAACCTCGGTCAGGCTCCGCTCGCAGCCGGCGCGGACCAGCCGGGACGGCGCACCCGGATGAGCGCCCATCCACAGTTCGGCCTCTGGCTCCGGGCTCGGCACCGGCCGGCCCTGGACCATGGCGATCGCGGTCCGCGAGCCCCAGGCGTATCTCCTGATCGGGTTGTCGAGGAGATCCACGTCAGCTCACGTCGCCGGCGGCGGGGGCAGTGCTGCGGGCCGGGTGGTCAGCCTCGGCGCGGTAGATGTCCGGTTCGAGGTAGATCACCCGCGCGATCGGTACCGCGGCGCGGATCCGGCTCTCGGCGGCGTCGATGGCCCGGGCCACCTCGCCGGCCGATTCGTCGTGCCGCACCGCGATCTTCGCCGCGACCAGCAGCTCGTCAGGGCCGAGGTGGAGCGTCTTCATGTGGATGATCCGGTCGACGCCATCGGCGAGCACGGCCTGCTCGATCTTGCGCACGTCCTCGACCGTGGCCGCCTCGCCGAGCAGGAGACTCTTGGTCTCGATCGCGAGGATCACGGCGATCGAGACCAGCAGCACACCGATCGCGATCGTGCCGAGCCCATCCCACATGCCGTCGCCGGTCATCAGGGTGAGCCCGACGCCGAGCAACGCGAGCACGAGCCCGACGAGTGCGCCGAGGTCCTCCAGCAGCACGACGGGCAGCTCAGGCGCCTTGGCCCGCCGGACGAAGTCCGTCCACGGTGTAGTGCCACGGACCAGGTTGGACTCGACGATCGCCGTGCGGAAGGAGTACGACTCCAGGCCGATCGCCACCACGAGGACGAGTACGGGCACCCAGTGCCACGATGTGATCGGCGAGGGGTGGCTGAGCTTGTGGTACCCCTCGTAGAGCGCGAACAGGCCACCCACGCTGAACAGCACGATCGAGACGATGAACGCGTAGATGTAGCGCTCACGGCCGTACCCGAACGGGTGCTCCGGCGTGGCCTGGCGCTGGGCGCGCTTGCCGCCGAGGAGCAGCAGCGCCTGGTTGCCGGAGTCGGCGACCGAGTGGATGGACTCGGCGAGCATCGACGACGAGGACGTCAGCAGCCAGGCGATGAACTTCGTGGCCGCGATACCGAGGTTGGCCGCGAGCGCCGCGACGATCGCCTTGGTACCCCCGGAGGTGCTCATGCCTGTCCTCGCTTCGCTGCGGGCAGGCGCGAGGCATCAGGCGCTCCATGCTGCCTGATTCGCCCGCTGCGCTCGCTCATGGTGCGATTCGCTCCTTTAGTTCGGTGACAGCGGGCACGGCGATGGGGTCGATGCCGTGCAGCAGGGCGAGGTACACGGAGGCGAAGTCGGGTACCGCCACGAGAGACGCCAACCGCTCCAGCTCGCATCCGCCCTCGGCGATCAGCACGCTCACGCCGACGCCACGGACGGTCGCCAGGTCGGCGACGGCCTCGGCGCGGCGGGCCGCCACCGGCGACTCGCTGTCGTCGCGGAGCAGCACCAGCCGGAGCCGGGTGTTGCGGTCGTCGCCCTCGACGCGGTCGGCGAAGAAGTCTCCGGTGCCACCGGCCATCGAGCCGTACGGGCCGTCCAGCAGGCCCACCCGACCACGGCCGGCCTCGACCAGCGCACCGGCGACCGCGGGGTAACGGGCGTTGGCGGCCAGCGAGTCGGCGAACCGGCTGGAGGCCACCGACGAGAGCCGGTTGGTGCCCCAGACCACGGGGATCGTGCCGGCCAGCTCGACCGCAAGCGACTTGCCCTGGTTCACGAAGAGTTCGGCGCCGGGGCGGCAACGGTCCGCGTCGAGGTCGAGGCGGGCGGCGGTCTCGGCGAAATCGGCCTCGGTGACGTTGGCCAGCCCGAGCGCGCGCCCGGCCAGCAGCACCGGCACGGTGAGCGCCCAGAAGCTGACGCGGGCCGGGCGGCGTACCGGGACCGGTACGAAGATCGCCCTGGCGCGCTCGGCCATCGACTGGAGCGGCGAGTCGGGGGCGCCGACAGCGACCAGCCGGGCGCCCCGGTGCATCGCGGCTTCGGCGGCGGCGAGCGCCTCAGGGCCCTTGCCCGAGGCGGAAACCGCGATCACGACGTCCGCGGCGCCGACCCAGCCGGGGATGATCGCGCTGCGATGGGAGAGCACCGGCACCGGGCAGCCCGCGCCGGCCACAGCCGCCAGCACGTCGCCGGTGCGCGCGGCGGTGCCGACACCGGCCACCACCAGCGCGCGCGGGCGGCCGTCCTCGGAGAGCGTGTGCAGGTGGGCCTCGGCCGCGAGCGCAGCCGCCTCACGGACCTGCGCGCCCGCACCGGCGACCGCACGCAGCATCGCTGCCGGGTCGACGTCGCCGAGAACGTCCTGATCGTCGAGGCGGGCCTCGTCGATGTCGATGCTCATCGCCTCAGGCCTGGTCGGCGCCGGCCGGCTCGGCGCCGCGGTGGCGGGCCTCATCCAGCAGGAGCACCGGGATGCCGTCCCGGATCGGGAAGGCCCGGTCGCAGGCGGTGCACAGCAGCTCGTTGGCCGCCTCGTCGATCTCCAGCGGCGCGTGCGCGTCACACGGGCAGGCGAGGATCTCCAGCAATGTCGGGTCGAGGATCAACGCGAACTCCAAGGGTGTGTGTGGTCGGGGTAACGGTGCAGTCAGCTGCTGACGAGGCCGAGGACCTCGTCGCGCAGGGCCGCCATCCGATCGCGGTCGGCGGCTTCCACGTTGAGCCGGAGCAAGGGCTCGGTGTTGGAGGCACGCAGGTTGAACCAGCTGCCGTCGGCGAGGCTGACGGTGAGGCCGTCCAGGTGGTCGATCTCGACGCCGTCGCGTCCGGCAAACGTGTTCTCGACGAGCTTCATGCGGGCGGTCTGGTCGTCCACGGTGGAGTTGATCTCCCCCGAGGCGATGTACCGCTCGTACTGCGCGCCCAGCGCCGAGAGCTTCTGGTCGGACTCGCCGAGGGCGGCCAGGACGTGCATCGCGGCCAGCATCCCGGTGTCGGCGTTCCAGAAGTCGCGGAAGTAGTAGTGGGCGGAGTGCTCGCCGCCGAACACGGCGCCCGTCGTGGCCATCTCGGCCTTGATGAAGGAGTGCCCCACCCGGGTGCGGACCGGGATACCGCCATGCTCGGCGACGATCTCCGGCACCGCCCGCGACGTGATGCAGTTGTGGATGATCGTGGCGCCCGGGTGCCTGGCCAGCTCGCGGACGGCCACCAGCGCGGTGATCGCCGACGGCGAGACCGGGGCGCCGTTCTCGTCGACGACGAAGCAGCGGTCGGCGTCGCCGTCGAAGGCGATCCCGATGTCGGCGCCGTGCTTGCGCACCGCCGCCTGGAGGTCGACCAGGTTCTTCGGGTCGAGCGGGTTCGCCTCGTGGTTCGGGAAGTTGCCGTCCAGCTCGAAGTAGAGCGCCTCGATGTCCAGCGGCAGGCCGGCGAGGACCGCCGGGACCGTGTGCCCGCCCATGCCGTTGCCGGCGTCGACCACGACCTTGAGCGACCGGATGCCCGACAGGTCGACGAGCTGCCGCAGGTAGGCGCCGTACTCGCTGAGCAGGTCGGCACTGGTGACCTCGCCGGTCCGGCCCTCGGCGGCGGGCACCTCACCGGACGCGAGCAACTCCTCGGCGATCCGGCGGACGTCGGCGAGGCCGGAGTCCTGGCCGATCGGGGTGGCGCCGGCGCGGCAGAGCTTGATGCCGTTGTACTGCGCCGGGTTGTGGCTGGCGGTGAACATCGCGCCGGGCAGGCCGAGCTTGCCGGAGGCGAAGTACAGCATGTCGGTGGAGCCGAGACCGGCCTCGACGACATCGATGCCCTGGCTGATGACGCCCTCGGCGAAGGCGCGCGACAGCGGCACCGACGATTCACGCATGTCGTGCGCGGTGACGACCTTGGTGGCGCCCTCGACGGCCACGATTCGCGCGAACGCGACGCCCATGGCCCGCACAACGGAGGAGTCCAGCTCAGCCGGGACAACGCCCCGGACGTCGTACGCCTTGACGATGCTCGACAGGTCTGGCACGGCGGACTCGGCTCCTCGCGAGAAGGGGGACGCTGATGCTGTGAGCCTACCGGTCGGCCGCCGCCGCCCTGGCGTCCCGGCAGCGGTGTGCGCTCTCAACGGTGGCGCAACCGGATGTGGGCCCGGCGGTGTGGAGGCGTGGTCGTCCGGTCGGTCGGATCAGCTCGGTCGGATCAGCCCGGCGAAGGGAGGACGCGCAGGTGGCCCCGGCGCCCGACCTGGCCCGGATCGCCCGGACCGCCCTCGCGCGGCGTCGGGCGGGCGGCCTCGCGGACGGCGTTGGCCAGCGCTTCCAGGTCGTCGCTACTCGGGGCCGGCTCGGAGTAGTCGCCGTCGTGGCGGACGAGATCCCAACCCTTGGGTGCCGTGAGCCGGAGCGCGTGGCCCTCGCAAAGGTCGTACGTGTGCGGCTCGGCGGAGATGGCGAGCGGCCCGACGACAGCCGTGGAGTCGGAGTAGACGTACGTGAGGGTGGCGACCGCGGGCAGCGGACAACCGTTGCGGGAGCAGCGCCGATTCGACCTCACGCGCGCACGGTATCCGGCCGCGCATATCCACCGCCAGCGACTCGGCCGTGATGAGGTCTCGTGTCGCGTCAGTTGGCCAAATCCGGGGCTTGCAATAGCCCCAATCGCCTATTCCGGCACGAGGTTGAGGGCCCGGACGTGCCGCGGGCGCCGCCAGGTCGCCACGGCCGCTGTCGTACCTGCCGATCCAGTCCGGCGGGACGTCCTCGTCGGCGGGATCGTCAGCCGCATCCCCATCGCGCACGATCCGCGAAGCCTGCTCCTCGCCGAATTCGGCGAGGAGCTGCTCTAACTGCTCTTTCGCGGTCACGTCATTGAGTTTGGCCACGATTGTCACGTCCGTCGCTGGCTATGACGCTGACGGTGGGCGGTCCTGTCACCGGAGCGACACAGGTAATCGTTACGCTCGGCAGGTGACGACCGTGCCGCGCCGACGCCGCTCTGGCGGGCCCCACCGGGACCGCCGTGGCCGTGGCATGCGCGGGCGGCTGGTGCCGGCGACCGTGCCGCTGTCCCGCAGCAGGTCACAGATCTTCGACGACATGGTTCTGGACGCCGTTGAGCATCTCGAATCGCGGTGGGCGGCGCAGCTCCGCGGGGTCGAGTTCGCCGTCGAGGACGTGCCGCCGGAGCTTCCGTCGTACGACTCCGACGTGCTGGAGGACGGGAGCGTGCCGCTCGCCCGGCTCCTCCCGGGGCGCGACAACGGCAAGGGCCGCGGTGCCCCGCCCCGCATCGTCGTCTACCGCCGCCCGCTGGAGGCCCGCGCGGTCGACCGGGAGGATCTCGCCGACCTCGTGCACGACGTCATCGTCGAGCAGGTGGCGAACCTGCTCGGGGTCGACCCGGACGAGGTCGACCCGGAAGACCACTGACCGCGGGGGACCGATCGCCCCGATTGCCCCACTCTGACAACTATCACGTGCGGCGGCGCGTTCGACCGGCGGGCCGCGTCCTATCTGGACAACATCGTGGCGCTCGCGGTACCCGACTAGCGGAAACGGCCGGGGCCGGATGGAGTGACTCCACCCGGCCCCGGCCGTTCTGTCCTCGCGGTGCTAGACCGCTCGACGCTTGAGCTTGCGACGCTCCCGCTCGCTCAGCCCACCCCAGATTCCGAACCGCTCGTCGTGAGCCAGCGCGTACTCCAGGCACTCGGCGCGCACCTCGCAACCCGTGCAGATGCGCTTGGCCTCACGGGTCGATCCCCCCTTCTCCGGAAAGAAGGCTTCAGGATCGGTCTGTGCGCACAGGCCACGTTCTTGCCACTCCGGAGCGTCACCGGAAAGCAGATCGGCCACTACGTTCGCTGACACGATGCCTCCTCGCCTCAGCACCGTCGTCACCGCCGGTGCGTCGTACCCCCCGCCTTGGAAGGCTGTCGAACTATCCCCAAGAGAATTACACGCGTGTAATGCGTGCCAAGTCAAGCTCGGATCTGGTAGAGAACCAGATTTCGTCGGATCACCGACTGCGCCGCGCTCAATGGCCTAGACCAGCAATAACGCCCCCGAGCCGGGTTCAGCTCAGCCCACATCGCCAGCCGTCGTACGACTGGCTGGCCGCCGCGCCGCTCTCACCACGGCCGATGCGCTGCTACCCCCGGTTCGGGGCCGCAAACAGCGCGACCCCACGTGTTTCCGACCCTTCCCCACCCGCCGACGCGTCAAACGATGTCATCGGCAGGCTCGGCAGAATCTTTACCTTTCCGACATTACGGACGCAGGCACCGATACGCACGGTGACAAGACCGGACCCGATATGTCCGCCGGAACGCCGCACTAGCGACGTCGGCGCCCCGCGCGAGGCGAGAACGGTCAGGCCAGCGGGAGGGAGCGGCGCGCGGGCACGGCGCCGTACGTGGTGGTGCGCTCGCGCGGACGCCGGCCCGCCTTGGCGGCCAGCTCGTGGAGCTGCGCGACGGTACGCGCTGAGCCGTGCTCCGAGCCGGCCATCCGACTGATCGTCTCCTCCATGAGCGTGCCGCCGACGTCGTTCGCCCCGCCGCGGAGGATCTGGACGGTGCCCTCGTCGCCGAGCTTCACCCACGAGCACTGAACGTTGTCGATCCGGCCGTGCAGCAGCAGCCGGGCCATCGCGTGGACAGCGCGGTTCTCGCGGACGGTCGGGCCCGGGCGCGCGATACCAGCCAGGTAGATCGGCGAGTTGTGGTGCACGAACGGCAGCGGCACGAACTCGGTGAACCCGCCGGTGGCGTCCTGGATGCGGGCGAGCGTGCGGAGGTGGCCGAGCCAGTGCCCGGAGTGGTCGACGTGGCCGTACATCATCGTCGAGCTGGATCGGATGCCCAGCTCGTGCGCGGTGGTGACGACCTCCTCCCACAGCGCCGCCGGCAGCTTCCCCTTGGTGAGCACCCAGCGGACCTCGTCGTCGAGGATCTCGGCCGCCGTGCCGGGGATCGTGTCCAGCCCGGCCTCGCGCACCATGACCAGCCACTCCTTGATGGACATCCCGGCCTTGGTCGCCGCCGTCACGACCTCCATCGGGCTGAACGCGTGGACGTGCATGCCCGGGACGCGGTCCTTCACCGCGCGCACGATGTCGGCGTAAGCGGTGCCGGAGAGGTCGGGGTCGATGCCGCCCTGCATGCATACCTCGGTGGCGCCGGCCGCCCACGCCTCAGCGGCCCGATCGGCGACCTGGTCGAGGGAGAGGGTGAACGCGTCCGCGTCGGTGCGGCGCTGGGCGAACGCGCAGAACCGGCAGCCGACGTAGCAGATGTTGGTGAAGTTGATGTTCCGGTTCACCACGTACGTGACGTCGTCGCCGATCGTCTCGCGCCGCAGGTCGTCGGCGAGCCGGGTCAGCTCTTCGAGGGCGTCGCCGTCGGCGGCGAAGAGAGCGAGGGCGGCGTCGGTGTGCCGCTCGTTGAGCAGTGCGGCCGGGTCGTCGGCGGCCAACCGGAGCGCCGCCGCCAGCTCCGTGCGATGAGACGCCTGAGGACGCGCGTCGACCGCGGCGCGGACCTCGTCCCAGTCGCCGTAGACCGAGTCGAAGTCGCCACGGCGGTCGTCGGTGCGGCCGGTGGTGTCGATGCTGGCCTGCAGGTCGGTGCGTCCACTCTGGACCAGGCCGCCGTCGGGCTCCTGCCAGCGGCGCGGCTTGGGCAGCGCTGCCTCGTTCGCCAAGCCGGTCTTGGGATCGGCAAGCGCCGCAACGTGTGCGGACAGGCGGTGGTCGATCCACGGCTCGCCCGCCAGCACGTACGGCGGGTAGGCGGTGAGCCGTTCCCGCAGCGTGAAGCCGGCGGCGCCGCTGCGCGCGGCAAGATCCTCGATCGCCGGCCACGGGCGCTCGGGGCTGACATGGTCCGGGGTGACCGGCGAGACGCCGCCCCAGTCGTCGATGCCGGCGCGCAGCAGCAGGGCGTACTCGTTGCCGATGAGGTTCGGCGGGGCCTGGATCCGCACCTTGGGCCCCAGCACCAGCCGGGCCACGGCGACCGTCGCGGCCAGGTCGTCCAGCTCCGCGTCCGGCATGCCGCGCATCGCGGTGTCCGGCTTCGCCCGGAAGTTCTGGACGATGACCTCCTGGATGTGCCCGTACCGCCGCGCCGCCGCCCGGATCGCGAACAGCGACTCGGCGCGCTCGGTCAGGTTCTCGCCGATACCGATGAGGATGCCGGTGGTGAATGGCACGCCCACGCGCCCGGCGTCCTCCAGCACCCGCAGGCGGACGGCCGGCTCTTTGTCGGGCGAGCCGTAGTGCGGGCCGCCCGGCTCGGACCAGAGCCGCGTGGCGGTGGTCTCCAGCATCATCCCCATGCTGGCGGCGACGGGCTTGAGTCGTTGCAGGTCGGTCCAGGTGAGCACGCCGGGGTTGAGGTGCGGCAGCAGGCCGGTCTCTTCCAGGACGGCGATGGCGCAGGCCCGGACGTACTCCAGCGTGGAGTCGTAGCCGCGCGCGTCCAGCCACTCCCGCGCCGGCGCCCAGCGCTCCTCCGGCCGGTCGCCGAGGGTGAACAGGGCCTCCTTGCAGCCCTGGGCCGCACCCTGCCGGGCGATCTCGACGACCTCGTCCCGCTCCAGGAAGAGCGACTCCAGCCGGTGTGGGACCGTGGCGAACGTGCAGTAGTGGCAGCGGTCCCGGCAGAGGCGGGTGAGCGGGATGAAGACGTTGCTCGAGTAGGTGACGACACCCGGACGGCCCGCATCGCGCAGACCGGCGTCGCGCACCCGGCCGGCGCTGGCGAGGAGATCGTCCAGCGCCTCGCCCCGCGCCCGCAACAGCACCGCTGCCTCGGTGACGTCGAGGTTCGCGCCGTCCCGCGCCCGGCGCAATGCCCGGCGCAGCGCGCTGTCGTGCCCTGCTGGTGGGGTCGCGGCCGGCATGCTGACCAGCCTACGTCGCGGCTCCGACACGATTTCCGGCGCCGTCGGCTACCAGTTCTGCTGTGGGTTCTGCTGTGGGCTCCAGCCCTGCGGCGGATCGTGCGGGCCGCCGTCCGGCCGGTGCGGCGGCTGGGGCGGACCCTGCTGCCAGCCACCCTGCTGCGGTCCGGCCGGGGGCTGCTGCCACGGCTGGCCTGGTGCTGGCGGGCCGGAGACCTGCGGGCCCGGCTGCGCTGGTGGGGCCGAGACGTGCTGGGCCGGTGGCGGCGAAAGTGGCGGCGAAACCTGCGGTGCGTAGCCCGGCTGTTGCCCGTACGGATACTGGCCCTGCGGCGGCGGTCCCTGGGGCGCCGGCTGGCCAGGCCCATACACCGGCAGGCCGTACGCGTCGTGGCCGTAGGGCTCCTGGCCGTACGCCTGCGGGCCGTTGCCGGGGTACGCGGCCTGCTGCCGTCCGTAGGCCGCCAGCCGGTCGGGCTTCGGTGGGCCCTTCGGCAGCGCGATCTTCAGGACGACCAAGAAGACGACGCCGAGCAGGACCAGCGAACCGAGCCGGGTGAAGCCGTCCTCGACGGTGCTGCGCCAGGTGTAGTAGACGGTGGTGACGCCCTCGGAGTCGGTGTAGGTGCTCTTGTAGAAGAACGCGCCGACGAACGCGATCACCGCGAACAGCCCCGAGATGGCGTACTCGGCGAGCGCCGCTACTACGACCAGGCGTGATGCGGCCACGACCGGGCGGATGTGCGTGACGAGCAGCACCGCGATCAGCGGCAGGAGCAGCGTAGCGAGTCCGGCGAAGTCGATGAACGAGACGCGGGCGCGCTCGGCGAAGTCGGCTGGGGTGTCGAACTTACTCACGGCCTCGCGCGGGATCAGGAACTGCTCGATCGAGATCAGCAGCCAGACCAGGTTCACCAGCAACAACGCCAGCGCTATCGGCAGCCGCAGTGGCCTGGTCTTCTCGGTCGCCGCCAGCGTCTGGCCGGCGGACGAGTCCGTCGTCGTCACAACTCCCCCTCAAGTCTCCCCATCAAGTCGGTATCTCGCGCGCCAAGCCTGGCACATCGGCGCGATCAGGCGGTGGCGGCGCCCTACGGCGACTCACCCCCGACGGGAACCGCGCCGTCGCGTAGGCGACGATGGACGTATGCGAATCGTGGTACTCGCCGGGGGCGTGGGCGGCGCCCGGTTCCTGCTGGGCGTGCGGGAGCTGGCCACCGCTGCCACGCCGAAGTACGAAGTGACGGCCGTTGTGAACACCGCCGACGACGTCACCCTGCACGGCCTGCGGATCTGCCCTGATCTCGACAGCGTCATGTACACCCTCGGCGGCGGCATCGACCCCGACCGGGGCTGGGGCCGCGCCGGGGAGACGTGGACGGTCAAGGAGGAACTGGCCGCGTACGGCGCTGATCCGACCTGGTTCGGGCTCGGCGACCGGGACACCGCCACGCACCTCGTCCGGACCCGGATGCTCGACGCCGGCTACCCGCTCTCCGCGGTCACCGAGGCGCTCTGCGCGCGCTGGCAGCCCGGCGTCCGGCTGTTGCCGATGACGGACGACCGGGTCGAGACGCACGTGGTCGTCGCGGAAGGCGCCGAGGGGCGGCGTGCCATGCACTTCCAGGAGTGGTGGATCAAGCACCGCGCGGCGCTGACCGCGGACTCGTTCGTCCCGGTGGGCGCGGCGGACGCCAAGCCGGCGCCGGGCGTGGTCGAGGCGCTGTCCGCCGCCGATCTCGTGCTGATCGCGCCGAGCAACCCGGTGGTCAGCATCAGCACGATCCTCGCCGTGCCGGGCATCCGCGATGCGGTGCTCGGGGCACCAGGCCCGATCGTCGGAGTCTCGCCGATCATCGGCGGCGCGCCCGTACGCGGGATGGCCGAGAAATGCCTGCCGGCGATCGACGTCGAGGTGTCGGCGGCCGGCGTCGGGGCGTACTACGGATCGCGGCGCAACGGCGGGCTGCTCGACGGCTGGCTGGTGGACACCGCGGACGGCGGGGCCGAGATCCCGGGCGTGGAGGTTCACTCGACCCCGTTGTACATGACCGATCCGGAGGCGACTGCGGCGATGGTCCGCGTGGCCGCGGGGCTGACCCGTGCCTGACCGCCCGCCCGCACCGCTGGAGGTGCTGCCCGTCGGCGGGCTGGGCGAGGTGGCCGCCGGGGACGACCTTGCCACGCTGCTCGCCGGCGCCGCGCCGTGGCTGGCCGACGGCGACATCGTGGTCGTGACCAGCAAGATCGTCAGCAAGGCTGAGGGGCGGCTGGTCAACGTGCCGGCCGATCCCGCGGGGCGCGAGGCTGCGCGGGCGGCGGCGATCGCGGCCGAGACCGTCCGCGAGGTGGCCCGCCGCGGCCGCACCCGGATCGTCCAGACCCGGCACGGGCTCGTCCTCGCCTCGGCCGGCGTGGACACCTCCAACGTGCCCGGCGACACGCTCGCGCTGCTGCCGCTCGATCCGGACGCGTCCGCGCGACGGCTCCGGGCCGGGCTGCGGGACAAACTGGGCGTCGACGTCGCGGTGCTGATCACCGACACGATGGGCCGTGCTTGGCGGGTGGGGCTGGTCGACGTGGCGATCGGCGCCGCCGGGCTGGCGCCGCTGCGCGACCACCGTGGCGAGCAGGACGGGTACGGCAACGGCCTGGAGATGACCGTCGTCGCCGACGCCGATCAGGTCGCGTCCGCTGCGGAGCTGGTCAAGGGAAAGGTCGCCGGGGTACCGGTCGCGGTGGTGCGCGGGCTGGCCGGCGCCGGTGGGGAGGACGGGCCCGGGGCGGCCGCGCTGGTCCGACCGTCCGATGAGGACATGTTCGCGCTCGGGACCGCCGAGGCCACGGCGGCCGGCGCGCGTGGGGCTGTGTTCGCCCGCCGGTCGGTACGCACGTTCGCGCCGGATCCGGTCGACCACGCGCTGATCAGGGGAGCCGTCACCGCCGCCCTCACCGCGCCCGCGCCGCACCACACCGTGCCGTGGCGGTTCGTCCACGTCGCCTCGCCGGCCGTGCGTGCCACGCTGCTCGCCGCGATGCGCGACGCCTGGATCGCCGACCTGCGGGAAGACGGCTTCAGCGAGGACGCGATCTCGCGCCGCGTCCACCGTGGCGACCTGCTGTGGCACGCACCGGAACTGGTCGTGCCGTGCCTGGTCCGCGGCGGCGCGCACCCGTACCCGGACCTGCGCCGGGCCGACGCGGAACGCACGATGTTCAACGTGGCGATGGGCGCCGGCGTGCAGAACTTCCTGGTTGCGCTGGCCGCCGAGGGCGTCGGATCGTGCTGGATCTCGTCGACGATGTTCTGCCCGGACGTGGTCCGCGACGTGCTGGCGCTGCCGGTCGAGTGGGAGCCGATGGGGTCAGTCGCGATCGGCTACCCGGCGAGCGACCCGAACCCGCGCCCGCCACGCGAGGTCGGCGACCACCTCGTCGTCCGGTGACACGCCTCCCCAGTTGCACGGGGACGCATCGGCCGGATGGTCCGCCTGCCACCGCCCGCCTCCCCGTTGAGGCGGCTCAGAAGGCGCGGTAGTCCCTGGCGGACATCCGGGGGCCGTGCCTCGGCGGGCGTACCCCCGCGGCCTCGACCAGCCGGATCGCGCGCTGCCGGTGCGGCTTGTACGGGCCGAGCGCGGTGAGCATCCCGCCGTCGTCGAGGCCGCGGCCTACGAGCGCCCACCCGACAACGGTCGGCAGGTGGTAGTCGCCGACGCTGACGGCGTCCGGTGCACCGAGCGCCCGTTGCACCACCTCGGCGGCCGTCCACGGCCCGATCCCGGGCACGGCCTGGAGCCGGCGCTGCGCGTCCTCGGGCGTCATCGAGGCGGCCTGTTCCAAACGGTCGGCGACTAGCGCGGCGGCCCGGATCGCCCGCTGCCGCGCACCGTCCACGCCGGCTTTGTGCCATTCCCAGACCGGGATCGTGCGCCACTGGTCGGCGTACGGCGCCACCCGCATGCCAGCCGGCGCCGGGCCGGGCGCCACAGTGCCGAACCGGCGCACCAGCTCGCGCCACGATCGCCAGGCCTCCACACCGGTGACCTTCTGCTCCAGGATCGCCGGCGCGAGCTGTTCAAGGATCAGCCCTGTTCGGGTGAGGCGTAATCCTGGGTTGCGCCGCCACGAGTCGGCGACGCATTCGTGGTGCGGTGTGAAGCCGGACCAGTCGTCGTCGGCGCCGAGCAACCGCGGCACGGCGTCCAGCATCCAGCGGGTGCCGGGGCCCCAGACGTGCGCGCGGACAGTCCCGCTGGCTTCCCGCCGCAGCCTCAACGTCGCCGGCCCCTCCGGGGTGGGAGAGGTACGCCAGATCGTGCCGTCCGCGTCGACCTGGTGCGTGGGGTCGCCACCGCCACGGCGGAGCGGCGCCAGCGTGGCACGCAGGTCCAGCGGGTAGGGCGGCGCGAACGAGCGGCCCTTGCCGCCGGCGTCGAGGGAGCTCTGCCGGAGATCGATGGTGACCTCGGTTTCGTCGAACCCGCCGGGAAGCGGGTCAGCAGAGGCCGGTAGCTCCACGCGACTTCAACTCGTCGACGATGCTCTTCACCTGCTGGGCGCGGTCGCGGGGGCAGACCAGCACCGCGTCGGCGGTGTCCACGACCACGACGTCACGCATGCCGAGGATGGCGATCGTACGGCCGGTGCCGGCGACCACGATCGCGCCCTTGGTGTCGCTGGCCAGCAGAGTGCCGCCGGAGACCAGCACGTTGCCGTCCGCGTCGGCGGGGAGGATCTCGCCGAGGGTGTCCCAGTCGCCGACGTCGTTCCAGCCGAACGCGCCGGGGACCGTGGCCACCCGGCCACGCGCCGCCGCGCCCTCCATCACGCCGTGGTCGATCGAGATCTTCGGCAGCTCCGGCCACACCTCGGCCAGGACGGCGTCGCGGTCGGGCTGGTCCCAGGCGGCGGCGATCCGGGTGAGGCCGGCGTGCAGCGCGGGGAGCTGGCGCTCGATCTCGGCGAGCAGCGCGCTCACCCGCCAGACGAACATCCCGGCGTTCCAGACGTACTCCCCCGACTCCACATAGGAACGGGCGACGTCCGCCGACGGCTTCTCCTTGAACTCCGACACCGCCAGCGAACCGGGCGCGCGCAGTGGGGCGCCGTGCCGGATGTAGCCGTAGCCGGTGGCCGCCTCGGTGGGCGTGATGCCGACCGTGACCAGGTAGTCGTCGGCGGCGGCGTCGATCGCGACGCGCACGACGTCGATGAACGCGACCGGATCGGCGATCAGGTGATCGGCGGCGAACGACCCCATGATCGCGTCCGGATCGCGCCGGGCGATCAACGCCGCGGCCAGCCCGATCGCCGGTGCCGAGTCGCGGGGGCCCGGCTCGACGACGATGTTCTCCTCGGGCACCGCCGGGAGCTGGCGGGCGACCGACGCGGCGTGCGCTCCGCCGGTGACCACGTGGATGCGCTCGGGCGGCGCCAGCGTGACGAGCCGGTCGACCGTCGCCTGGATCAGCGTGCGCTCGGTGCCGGTGAGCGCGTGCAGGAACTTGGGGTGCGCGGCGCGGGACAGCGGCCAGAGCCGGGTGCCGCTGCCACCCGCCGGGATGACCGCGTGGAACACGCCCGCCATCAACGGCCCCCGGACGCCGCGCGCGCGTAGCTGGCGAGGTGCGCCTCGGCGCTCGCCTCCCAGGTGAACTCGGCGGCCCGGGCGTGCCCGGCAGCGCCCAGTTCCTTGCGCCGGGCCTCGTCATCAAGGAGCTTGCCGAGGTCGGCGCCGATCTGCTCGGCATCCTCACCGGTGTAGGCGACCGCGTCGCCGCCGACCTCCGGCAGCGAGAGCCGGGGCGTGATGAGCACCGGGGCACCGCACGCCATCGCCTCCAGCACCGGCAGGCCGAAGCCCTCGCCGTGGCTCGGGTACGCGACGACGATCGCACCACCGAGGTAGCCGGGCAGGTCCGCGTAGCGCAGGTACCCAGGGCGGAGCAGCCGCAGGTGGGCCGGAACGTCGGCGATGGCCGCATCGATGTCGTCGTCGTGGCCGGAACCGCCGGCGATCACCAGAGCCGGCGTCACCTCGCGTCCGGCGCAGGCCTTCAGCCAGCCCCGGATCAGGTTCGGGACGTTCTTCCGCGGCTCCTGGGCACCCAGGAACGCGACATAGCTCGCGTCGGCGAGGCCAAGGCGGGCGCGCACGCGGGCGCACTCGGCCTCGTCGGGGATGTGGAAGACCTCGCTGTCGACGCCGTGGTACGCGACGTCGAGGCGGGTGGGGTCCGCGTCGAGAAGGCGGATCAGCTCGTCCCTAGTGGCCTTCGACGGCACGATCACCCGCGCCGCCCGCCGCAACGAGGTGCGGGTGGCCGACCGGAAGAACGTGCCCTTCGCCCTCTCGTAGTGCTCCGGCTCGGTGAAGAACGTGGCGTCGTGCACGGTGACCACGACGGGGCACGACGTGCGCAGCGGAGCGGTGTAGTGCGGCGAGTGGATGACCTGTGCGCCGACCTGCTGGGCGACCAGCGGGAGTCCGGTCTGCTCCCACGCGAGACGGGCCGGCCGGTGCGCGATCGCCGCCGGGCCCGCGATGATCCGGGCCTGTGGGGCGAGGCGTCCGTACCGCTCCGCGTCGGCGCGCTGGGACACGACGGCGAGGTCTGCCTCGCCGCGTCCGAGCGCTGCGAGCAGACCTTCGACGTAGCGCCCAACGCCACCCCGGTCTGCGGGGACCGCGGTGGCGTCGACGAGAACTCTGGGCGCGTTACCGCCTGTCACTGGGCCACTCCTCGAGGCCGGAGACGCTGCCCTGTCAGCGTACGCCGACCGCGCCCGCCGCACTGGTCGTGCCGGTGCGCCGACTCGCCTGGATTCTCGCCCGGATTTCAGTGAACGAACGTTGGCGCTACCCCGCCGTGAAGCCGAAGTAGTTGCTGCGCATGCCGAACGCGCGCCGGAACGTCGTCCCGGAAATGGTCACGTAGGTGCTTCTCCCGGCCGCTGTGCGCCCCACGATCCGCACCGCCAGCACCCGCCCTCCCCACACGCCCCGCCCGTCGCGCCGCACCACCATGACGCTGGTCGGCCGGGTGATCCCGCCGGCACCGTCGAAGGCGGCGAGCCGCTGCGGCGTGATCGTCACCCGCCACGCCAGGTACGGGCTCCGCGCCCTGGCCTCGTACGGATCGAAGCGGCTCGGCAGGTACACCGCACTGCCCGCCGCGGTCTGACCACCGTTCGACGAGGAGAACTGCGCGAGGATCGGACGGCCACCGTGCGTGCTGATCAGGTTCCGGGTGGCGGCGATCGCGGCGGTCGTGTTGGGGTGCTCGGCGGCAGCGCCGTCCCAGCACTGGTCGCCGGTGTCGTCGCGCACGTCGTAGAAGTAGCCCCGGTTACGCGCCCACCCCGCGTACGAGCGCGCCGCCACCGCCTGCGCGCGCAACGCCTGTGCCGGCCAGCCCGCCGGCATCTCCGACGAGAGGACGCCGCGTAGGTACGTCTCCATCCGCACGACCGCCTGGTAGTACGCCCGGCCGTGGTAGTAGAGCGCCCGCGCCGAACCGGCGTACACCACGTCGAAGCTGTTCTTACAGTCGCCTTTGCGCCGGCCGAACCAGATCCGCTGACCCGTCGGCCCGGATACCGAGACGGGTGCGGCCAACCGCGCCACCGTGGCCCACACGCGCCCGGACGGGCGTTGCACGGCAAAGCCGCCCGCCTTCGGCACCAACCTGCCGCGGGCGCCGACCCCAAGGGTGACGATCCGCCTGTCCGCTCCGGTGGCGCGGATCCCGATGCGCGGGCGCGCGCTGGACGGTCCGATCAGCAGGATCCCGCCGTCCAGCGCCGTCAGCCGCACCCGTACCGGCGGGTTAAGCAGCGCACCCGGGCGCGTGCCCGGGTAGTAGAACGCCAGGATCTGTCCCGAGGATCTGCCGGCCAGCGCGGCACCGTACGCGCCGAACTGGCTCATCCCGCGCCCATGCCCGAACCCCTTGCCGTGGATCACGACGCCACCGGCACCCACCTGCCCGCTGTCCACCGGCAACGGCTCCGCCGAGGCGTCAACCACCAATCCGGATCCGCCGAGCACCGCACCGGCGACCAGCACCGCCGCCCGCCGCCAACGCCCCAAGCCCGCCATCGTGCCCCCCTCTCGCTGAACCTCCCCACGGCTGGCTGCCTCCCCCAAGGCCGCCGGCCGCATGACGTCAACCCGCTCGCAGCCCCGTCCGGCAGTCGCGGACGCCGTCGGCGGCAACCAGGCACACTCCCGACCCGTCGCGGCCTGCCCCCGTGCCGATGCCCCCTACCGCGGCCCGTCACAGATGGGACTGGTGTGACTACGGGCAGTGCTCAGAGTAGGACAGAGCCCACGAGGTAGCCAGAGTTGCGCCCAAATCGGGCACCGATACCGCGACCACTAAGGTCGGGCGTGCTCGTCCGGATCTGATCGGAGTCACCGTGCCGCCCGTTCGCACTCCCACCGCCCTGCTCGCCGGAGTCCTCGCCACCAACCCGTCCGGCCCGCTCATCACGTTCTACGACGACGCGACCGGCGAGCGGATCGAGCTGTCCGCGATCACGCTCGACAACTGGGTGGCGAAGACGGCGAACCTGCTCCAGGACGGCGGGATCGAGCCCGGAGCCCGCGCGGCCGTGCTCCTCCCGCCGCATTGGCAGACCGCGGCGATCCTGCTCGGATCCTGGTCAGCTGGCCTGGCAGTGACGCTGACCGCAGAGCCCGCCGACGTCGCCTTCGCCGGCCCCGATCAGCTCGATGCCGCTCTGGGTTCCGGCGCTGACGAGGTGTACGGCCTCTCGCTCGCCCCGATGGCCATGCCACTGCGCCCGGTGCCGGCCGGTGTGACGGACTACGCCACCGAGGTCCGCACGCACGGCGACCGGTTCTTCCCGTACCAGCAGGTCGATCCGGAGGCGCCCGCCCTGGGCGCACTGTCCTACGCGGAGGTCGTAGCCGCCGGCGCCGCCCGGGCGACCGAACTGGGCCTCACCTCGACCGACCGGCTGCTGGTCGCCGGCCCGCGCGACGGCGAGGTCGACTGGCTGCTGGCGCCGCTCGCGGCCGGGGCCAGCCTCGTCCTGTGCCGCACCCCCGACGAGGGCAAGCTCGCCGACCGGGCC
>Ga0184623_10000108_pt1 | contig 32072 bp, 28 predicted proteins | sample PLM1_100_b1_FD_133138 | JGI IMG/M metagenome (GOLD analysis project Ga0184623, IMG submission 133138) | Groundwater sediment microbial communities from an aquifer in East River, Colorado, USA - PLM1_100_b1 | ecosystem: Environmental > Terrestrial > Soil > Riparian zone | place: USA: East River... | reverse complement strand
GATCGGCGGCCTGCTTGCCGTCGGCGCGGAGCGGCTCGCCCAGGTCGGCGGCGGCCCGATCGGTGGCCCGTTCGCAGTCGACTACGGACTGCTCGTCCTCGCGGTGCTCGGCCTCGTCGTGGCGCATGCCGCGAACAACATGATCAACGACTACTTCGATCTTGAGGGCGGCGTCGACACCGACGACTATGTTCGCGCCCTCTACGCGCCTCACCCCATGCTGTCGGGCTGGGTCACGAAGCGTCAGCTTGCGGCGGCAATCCTGCTCGTCAACGCTATCGACCTCGGGATCATGCTGGTCCTAACGGCGGCTCGCGGGCCGCTCGTGATCGCCTTCGCTTTGGCCGGGCTGTTCATCTCGGTGTTCTACGTCGCGCCGCCGATCCGGCTCAAGCACATCGGCCTGGGCGAGCCCGGCGTGTTCCTGGTCTGGGGTCCGCTCATGGTCGTCGGCACGTTCTTCGTCGCGACCGGGGCCATCCCCGGCTGGGTCTGGGTCGCCTCGCTGCCGTACGCGATCCTCGTCACGACGGTTCTGTTCGGCAAGCACATCGACAAGATCGAGGCCGATACCCGGAAGGGCGTTCGGACGCTGCCGGTCATCCTCGGCGAGCGGCGCGCGCGCCTCGTCGCCCGGGTCCTGATGATCGCCTTCTATCCGATCGTGATCGGCGCGGTCGTCCTCGGCTGGATCGGGCCGTGGGTCGGACTCGTCGTCCTCGGGATTCCCCGGCTCCTGACGGTACTGCGCACCTTCTCGGCCCGGCGTCCGGATTCCGCGCCCCATAGCTACGTTGGCTGGCCACTCTGGTTCGTCGGCGCCGCGTTCATCCACACCCGGCGCGCGGGCGGCCTGCTCGTCCTCGGGCTCATCCTCAACGCGCTCCTCCCCGTCAGGCTGCCCTGGGTCTGAGTCGAGATACGCCGGTGCACTTGGGTGGACACCGGTGGAGATTGAGGTGCTGGCGGGCTCATCGATAAGAGGTCTGCCCGATGGCAGGCCGTCATCCCCCTGCGAGGCTGCGAAGCAACGGGCCGCCGATGCCCGACCAGCTCGAGGGAACCAGCGATGCGCTTCCATCCCGTGATCTTCGAAGCCTTAGACGCGGCTCGCGACGGTGAGGCCCGGCGAGACGCCGACCGCCGATCGATGTATGCCCGCCCGGACGCCCTGCCACTCCCCGAGGAGGCGCCGCGGATCTCCGCACTTGCCCGCTTGCTCGCGAAGGCGCCGCGTCTCCGGCTCGGCTCGCTTCGGCGTTCCGCTCGCGAGACAGCCGACTCCGTCTGAGTGGTCGGACCCCGCCGCTCGCTCCGTCAGTCGCGGCGCAGCGGCAAGTGTGCGAGATATTCGAGGAGGTCGAGCTTCGTCACCACGCCTGCCGGCCGCTCGCCGCGGACGGCCACGAGCGCCGACGCGCCACCCGACAGGAGCCCGAACGCGTCGTCCAGCGTCGCGGAAGCATCCATGAGCGGCAGTGGCGCATCCATCACCTCGCCGACCGTCCGTTCGACGACCGACGGATCGCGGAACGCCCGGTCGAGGAGGCCCTTCTCATTGATCGAGCCGACGATGCCGACAACGGCATCGCCATCGGCGTCCTCCGAGACCGGCATCTGGCTGATGCCGTACTCCTGGAGGGTCTCGATCGCCTGCCCGACGCTTTCGGTCGTCCTGGCGAGAACGAGCGCCGGCCGCTCAGGTTCGTGCTGGCGACCGGCCAGAAGCTCTTCGATCCGGATGACCGCCCCGGTCGTTGCCAGCAGGCCGTTCGCTCGCATCCATTCGTCGTTGTAGAGCTTCGACATGTAGCTCCGGCCGCCGTCCGGCAGGATGACGACCATCATCGCGTCCGCGGCCAGCGTGGGGTCCTCCGCCATGAGGTGGCGGGCCTCGTCAAGCGCCGCGATCACCGCCGTTCCGGTCGACTCGCCCGCGAGAATCCCCTCCTCGCGGGTCACTCGTCGGGCCATGGCAAAGGCGTCGCGATCGGAGACCCGCACCCATCGGTCGACGACCGCGGGGTCGTAGGTGCCCGGGAAGAAGTCCTCGCCGATTCCTTCCTGGAGGTAGGGCCGTGCCGTGTCGCCGCTTAGGACGCTGCCCTCGGGGTCGGCTCCGACAATCCGGATCGACGGCTTCATCTCCCGCAGGTAATGCGCCGTCCCGGAGATCGTTCCGCCGGTCCCGACGCTGGCGATGAGATGGGTGATTCGCCCCTCGGTCTGGTCCCAGATCTCCGGGCCGGTCGTCCGCTCGTGGGCGATAGTGTTCTCCGGGTTCCAGTACTGGTCCGGCTTGAACGCGCCCGGAATGTCGCGCGCCAACCGAGCGGCAACGGAGTAGTACGACTCCGGCGACTCCGGGGCCACGTTCGTCGGACAGAGGACGACATCGGCGCCGTAGGCCCGGAGGAGCGCCTGCTTCTCCGCCGATTGCTTGTCGGCCATGACGAAGATGCAGCGGTAGCCCTTGAGCGCGGCGGCGATCGCGAGGCCGTGGCCCGTGTTGCCGGAGGTCGGCTCGATGATCGTGCCGCCTGGCTTCAGCTTGCCGTCCCGCTCGGCGGCCTCGATCATCGGAAGGCCGATCCGGTCCTTTACGGAGCCTCCCGGATTGAGCATCTCGAGCTTCGCAAGGATCAGCGGCTGGCGCTCAGCGGGTCCGAGGTCGCGCGTGACGCGGGTGAGGCGTACGAGCGGGGTTCGACCGACGAGGTCGAGGATCGATTCGGCGTATGGCATCGCGGCCGAGTATAGGCGGGCACCCCGGTCCGGGCGCCGTCGTGCGACCGCCAGATACGGGAGGCGGCGGACGACCGATCCGTGGTCGCCCGCCGCCGCTACGTCCGCGTCAGCGCATCTCGCGCTCGGCGGCGCGGAACTCGGCCCAGAACTCTGCGCTCGAGACGCCCACGCCGGCCCCGGCCGACGCGCGCTCCCCGGCGCGAACGTCGATGAGTGCCTTCTGGATCTGCGCGTCCGATACAGGCGCCTGATCGATGCCGGAGGTCGCCGGACCGGCGTTGAGGGCCACGATCGCGGCACCCGCGAGCAGGATCGCCGCGAGGGACGCGGCGATACCCGCACGGGCCGACTGGACTGATCCACGGTGGAGGGTCGAGGCATTCGTCGACATCGTTGGTCTCCCATCGAGCATGCCGGCCGATCGGCCGGGGAACGTCCGGGGAGCCAATCTCCACGATCCGTTTCCAGCGTCGACGGTAGGTTCGACGGGTCGCCCGTTCATCGGTGAGGTCCCTCATCGTGCGGGACCGCCTACGACGGCCGTGGATCCTCGCGGGGTCCGACGAGGGCGGCCACCTCGGTCCGGTTGCGCGCGCCGAGCTTGGCCAACACGTTCGAGACGTGGCGCTCCACGGTCTTCCGGGACAGGAACAGCTCGGCCGCGATCTCCGGGTTGCTGCTCCCCGACGCAAGAAGGGCGGCCACCTCGCGCTCGCGTTCGGTCAGGCTCGACAGGAGGGCAATCGACGCACTCGACGCTGTTGCCGGGCCGCGGCGCCAGGTTCGAACGCCCAGTGCGCGCAGCTCCCGCTCGGCCAGCAGTCGGTGGGTTTGCGCTCCGAGCGCTTCCGCTCTAAACGCAACCTCCCGAAAGGCCTCCGATGCCCGGCCACGATCCACCTGGACGAGCGTCCGCGCGACGTCGAGGCGTGCCCAGAGGGCGTCGACGCGCCGATCCGCGCCGTCGGCGAAGTCGACGAACGCGCTGAGCGCATCGACACCTGCCGCGGGCCCTTCCATCGCCGCAGTCGTGAGGGCGCCTGCCCAGCGGCGGTTCAGAGCGTCATTCGGTACCGGTTTGGGGCGTTGCTCGTCCCACGTCGTCAGCACAGCGCGAGCCTCGTCGCCGCGTCCAATTCGCACCAGGACCTCGGCCGACATCAGATCGAGCTCGAGGCGGCAACGTGGGCAGCCCGCCTGGTCGGCCGAGTCTCGGCCCTGGGTCAGCTGCGCGACGATCTCGTCGCGGTGCCGGTCGCCGCCGACGCGGGCCAGGAGGACGGCGATCTCCTGGTGGATCGCGAGCCGGGCGTGGGGGTCGGGCTCGCCGGCGGCGGTTGCTGCCAGCCCGTCGATTCCGTCCCGCCACGCGCCAGAGGTAAGCGCGATCACGTGCCCGGCGGTTCGAGAGCGCGACTTCACCTGGGAGTAGTCGCCAACCCTCGTGACGAGGGCCGCGACCTCCGACGCGATTGAGGCTCCCTCCTTCAGGTCGCCGAGGTCGTGGAGCGTCAACGCCAGCCAGTGACCTGCATCGATGACGATCCTGGGTAACACCCGCTCGTGTGCGAGCGTCCACGCGCGCCTGAAGGCCGCCTCGGCCTCGCGGAAACGCAGCTCCGCGCGCGAGGTCACCCCGCTCAGCGTCAATGCTTCGATCTGGGCGGTCTCGTCGAACCCCCGGCTCACGGCGAACAGCTCGTCACTCAGTTCGCGCATGCCGTCGACACGATCTGCCTGGAGGGCTGCGAGCCACGCAGCCCGGACGGCCTGGAGGTAGGCGAGCCGTTCGGCGGGTCCGAGCAGCTCGGCGCCGCCTGCCTTCGTGGCCGTTGCCCGGGCAAGTCGGAGGGCGCCATCCGAGACAACCCAACCCTCGGTCGGCCGGTGGTCGAGGAACGTGATCACCCATGCCTCGAGGGCGTCCAGGCCGATCCGCATCGCGACGTTGTCGCCACCGGCCCGTCGCCCACGGGCGATCCAGTTGCGGGCATCGTCTCGACGCGCCAGGGCGAATGCCTCCTTCGCTGCCGCGAGCGCTGCTCTGGCCCGCACGTTGTCGTCTGGCGCCCCGGCCGCGAGGGCGGCCCACCGCTCGAAGGCGAACGCGTGCTCGTCGAGCTCGGACGCGAGTGTCGCAACATCTGCCTGGAGCTCCGCGACGCCCGCGCCCGAGGGTGGAGCCGCGTCGGCTATGGACGACAGCTCCCGCATCCCGTCGGCGCCTAGCCATCGGCGGCGGGGCGAACGGGCGATCCGGCTCGCCAGTGCGACGAGCGGCAATCCGCCTTCACGCCGGTGCTCGAGGGCGCTGCGCAGCTGCTGGACGTCGTCGCCGGCCCCTTCCTCGAGGTGGGCCGCGATGCGGCGGTGGATGTCGCGTCGCGTCGCGTTGGGGAGGCTGCGGGCGACGGCCTCACGGATCAGGTCGTGGGCGAGGGTGACGGACCCGCTGGACCGATGGACGAGGCCTCGTTCGGCGAGCTCGCTGAGGCCGTCGGCCACCTTCCGCGGAGGCTGGCCTGCGAGCGCGGCCAGCTCAGCTGGGGATACCGGGCGGCCGGCAATCGCGAGCACGCCGACGAGGTCGATCGCTTCCTCCCCGAGCCCCTGCGCTCGCCGGGCGACGAGGTCGCTCGGAGACCCGGCCCCGCCGCCGCCGGCGGCGCTGAGCGCCTGGATCCAGAAGGGCGATCCGCCCGCGGTCGCCCAGACGGCGGCGGCATCGGCTGGCGGGAGGTCCGGCCGCAGGGACTGGGCCAGGGCGACTCCATCGTCGTGGGCGATTGGCCCGAGCTCGATGACGGCTAGCCGATCCTTCGGTAGGAGGCGTTCGAGGGATGACTGGAGCGCCGCAACCGGCGACGAAGGTCGACCAGCCGCCAGAAATAGGAGAGGCCGCGTGGCCGCGTGGGCCGCCCGTACGAGGTAGTGGCAGAGGGCAAGCGAGAGCTCGTCGACCCACTGCACGTCGTCAACGACGATCGCCGCAGGCGAGAGCCGGTCGAGCGCCCGATGCGTGGCCTCGAAGACCCGAATCGGCTCCAGAGACCGGTCCTCGACCGCGGCCGGTCCGGACGGGACAACGCCAAGCAATGGGTCTCCTGCCCCCGCGAGGCCCCGGAGGACGTCCCGAGAGGCCGCCAGCGGGACTGATCGCTCCGCCTCGAATCCATCAATGCGAAAGATGTGATCGATCCCGAGCCCGCGACGGGCCTCGGCGAGCATCCGGCTCTTGCCCTGCCCGGCATCGCCGAGCACGAGGATGGCGGCGGTCCCGCGCCGGCCTTTCGCGATCGTGGCGACGCGTGCGATCGTCTCGAGCTCCGCGCCCCGTCCGAAGAATGGACCGCCCACCCGAACAGCCTACTCCGGCGTTGGCCTCATTCGTCCCGGTCGAGTCGGCCGGCGCGGAGCAGCAGCCACGTCAGCCGCCGTCGGAGGCGCCGAGGGTGGGAAGGTGGATCGACGGTCGCCGGATGGAGCTCCTCGACGACCGGCCCGAGAAGTACGGCCAGGGCATCGGTCAGCCGGCGGGCAAGGTCCAGCTCTTCGCGCGACCCCTCGGCCGGAACGACCCCATCCCAGCCGCCGCCGAGTAGCCCTCGGATCGATGTCGCTGGCAGGATCCGCGAAGCCATCCGCTTGCCGAGGTAGAGCTCCTCTGTTCCGGCCATCGCCAACGGCACGATCGGGGCGCCAGTCCGCAGCGCGATCAGCGCCCAGCCAACCCGGAATGGACCGATCCTGCCGGGTGGTCCGCTGACGGTGCCCTCGGGCATCTGGGCGAACACCGCGCCGTTGCCCGTCACCGCCTGCGCCGACGCCATGTGCTGTTCGATGCCGATCCCGCCCCTCCAGACGGGCAGGAGGCCGCCCAGGCGGTGGACCAGCCACTCGCGCCAGCGCGACGTGAACGTCGACGGGCCGCTCCCCAGGAACCAGACCCGCGGCTCGGTCGGCAGGGCGTGGACCACGAGGAACGGATCCATCCACCCGCGGTGGGCGGCGCCGACGATCAAGTAGCCGCCGGCCGGCAAGTGCTCCTGGCCGGATGTCGCGATCCGGAACCGCAGCAGGCCGAAGATCACGAAACGCGCGAACAGCCGCACCAGCCGATAGAAGATCGATGCCCGGGCCTCCGGTGTCCGTCCGAGCCACCGGAGACCTTCGGCCACACCGCCGCGGGCGTCAGCGAGCGCCTGGGGCGATATCCGGCCCGGCGGGGGCCTGCGTCGTCGCCCCGTCGGTTTGGTGCCCTCCTCAGTGTCCACTCAGGCGGCCGGCGTCCCAGGCTCGCCGGCCGATCGGTCGGGAGTCGCCTCGGCGCCGTCCGGGTCGGCCGGCGCGGCAGGCGCCGGATCGTCTGCGGCCGGCGCCGGTCGCCCCGGGCCGTGCCGGTACCAGAGGAGCACCAGGCCGACGATGACGAACCCAGCCGAGACGATCTGGGCCGTCGGGATGCCGAAGAACGTCCAGTTGCCGCTGCGCATGAACTCGAGCAGGAAGCGGGTCGTCCCGTACCAGACGAAGAAGATCAGGAGCAGGTCGCCGGGTACGAGGCGAGAGACGTGGCGGCGGGCCAGCCACAGCAGGACGGCGGCGCCGACGAGCCCCGACAGCGATTCGTACAGGAACAGCGGATGGAAGTGGGTCGTGGCCAGCGGGAAGGTCTCACACGGGTAGGCTGCGATCCGGTGAGCGCAGTCGATCGCGATGCCCCAGGGCAGCGACGTCGGTGGCCCGTACAGCTCCTGATTGAAGAAGTTCCCGATCCGCCCGATCGCCTGCATGACGAACAGGCCCGGGGCGACGATGTCGGCCCACGTCGCGAAATCGACCTTCCAGCGCCGGGTGAGATACCAGCCGGCGAGGGTGCCGGTCAGGATGCCGCCGGGGACGCCGAGCCCGGAGAAGCCGGCGAAGCCGTACGTGCCATCTGCCCGCCGCGCGATCGGCAGGAGGGCCGTGATCGGGTCGGACTGGTAGAGCGCCCACTGGTCGATTACGTGATAGAGGCGTCCGCCGATTAGGGCGGCGATTGCCACGATCACCATCGCATTGCCGACGAGCTCCGGGTTCTGGCCGCGCCGGCGAGCCTCGCGGACCAGAACGAGGTAGACCGCGGCCAGCCCGACCGCGTAGCAGATGCCGTACCAAAGAACCGGGAATGACCCGATCGTGAACGCGACGGGGTTCGGGGTGATGTCGATCATGTCGGCCCGAGTGTACGGGCCGCCCGACGGACCCGCCGCGCATCACTGCCTATACTGGCCCGCGCATGACCTTCTCCCAGCGTCCCGTCTCGGCGGCCACCCGATGAACGCCGAGTTCAACTGGTGGCTGCTCATCGTCGGCCTGGTAGTCGGAGCGGCGCTGACGTGGCTCGTGATGTCGGAATCAGTGCGCCGCGACATCGACGTGACGGAGACCGAGCAACGCGGCGAGGCCCGCTGGATATCCGCTCTCGTCTCGGGCGCCGGCCGGCCGATCGCCCCCGAGCGCGTCGAGGAGATCCTGCGCCTCCACCGCGAATACCTTGCCGCGCCACCGCCGGACGAACCGATCGAACCAGTCGACGCGCCGGTCCCTGGTGCCGGCGCGTCGGACCGCGTCGCGCCGCCCGACGCCGTGACGCCCGACCCAATCGAGCGACGCCGCATCAGCGAGGACGGCTGACCCGGAGCGCGGGGCGCGGCGCCAACTAATCCGAAATCGAACGCCGCCGGAAAATCACCTTCGTCCGCGACCATCCTCCGATTTCGGAATCCGCATTCGGATCATCAGGCCGAACGGAAGTGACTGGGCGCGGCGTTCGATGTCGGACGATTCGGAGCGGCGCCGCGCAGACTCAGCCCTTGGGTGCCGTCCCGACGTGGAGCGCTACGGCGCCCAGACCGAGGCGGCGGTGACCGACTTCGACGAGGCCGGCGGCTCGCATCAAGTCCGCGAGCGTATCGGCGTCGGGGACGTTCTGGACGATCCGTGCGAGGCGGCGATAGGCTTCGCGCCGCCCCGCCACGGACACCGCCAGCGGTGCCAGCCGGCGGGCGGACCGATGGTAGATCCGCCCCCGCCACCGCGGCCAGGGCATCGTCGGCTCGAGGCACACGACACGGCCGCCTGGCCGTACGACGCGTCGCAGCTCCCGTAGGCCGGCTGTCAGGTCCGGTAACGTGCCCAGCCCGAAGGCGATCGTTGCGGCGTCGAATCGGGCGTCCTCGAACGGCAGCGCCAGCGCGTCGCCGAGCATGAACTCAAGCTGGACGAGGTCGCGTGTGTTGGCCGTTCCGCGCTGGACCATCTGCGGTGACAGGTCGACGGCCACGACGCGCCCGAATGGCCCGACGCGATCGGCCAGGACCGCAGCCAGCTTGCCGGTTCCCGCGGCGACATCGATCGCGGCGTCGCCAGGCCGAATGCCGGCGGTCTCGACGATCGCGGTCCGCCACCGCCGCTCCAGGCCCAGCGACAGGATCGAGCAGAGGCGATCGTAGACCGGCGCAATCTCGTCGAATATCGCGGCCACGTCTGTCGTCGCAGGATCGCGTCCGACGGACTTTGCCCCTGGGTCACGTCCGACGTCGTCAACGCCGTGCCGAGCCGCCGGTTCGGCGTCGGTCAGGCGGGAGTCGGCGTCGGCCCGGGTGGGCGGCGCGAACGCCATCTACAGTTCGCCCAGCAGGATCGGATCGCCCGCCAATGAATCCCCCTCGGCGGGCACGAGCGAGACGCCGAACCGCGTTCCGGGACCGACCTCCGTGAGCTCATCCACGGGCCCGACCCAGTAGGCGACATCACCCCCAAAGAACATCTGCCCGATCCGCCTCCGGCCGCCGTTCGTCTCGACCCAACAACGGTACTGCATCCCGGCAGCCGGTTCTGGGAGTCCCTGCGCGAGAACAACGAGTTCCTTCGTGCCGGGCGAGAAGGCGAGCGTCCCCTCCACGCCCGAACCGCCGGTGGCGGTGCCCGCCAGCACGACGTACTCCGCGTCCGGCTCGCCGTCGATTCGATGGCTCCAGGTAGCCACCTTGGCCAGGGCGTCGATCTGCCTGGCTTGCGTCTCGATCAACGAATCGCGCGATTGGGCGACGAACAGCGACGTACCGATGATCGCGACAAGCACCGCGGCGGCGATCGAGGCAACCCACAGTCGGCGGTCGGGACGCACGCGGCGAGCGCCCGGGTCAGCGGCGCGTCCGGGAGCGGTCGCCGGCTCGGTACCTGGCACGTCGGAGCCGCGCGGCCGCCCGACGGCGGCGACGTAGGCCAGGGTCCGCTCTCGCAGGTCGGCCGGCGGCGCCGTTCGGACGGCTTCCCGGATGACGGTCGAAGCACGGCGCAGGCGCTCCAATTCGGCGGCGCATTCGGTGCAGCCGGCGATGTGGCCGGCAAGGGCCGCCGCCTCGGGCGTGTCGCCCGCCGCCAATCGGTCGAAGCCGCCGGGCTCGAGTGCCGCGATTTCGAGGTGCTCGCGCGCCTCAGCGTGTTCCATCGTCTCCCGTCACCGATCCCGACGATCGCCGGCGGGAACCCCGACCGGCGCCAATCCCGCCCCCGGGCCGAGCTCCTCGGCAAGTACCTCGCGCAGTCGCAGCAGGGCTCGCCGCGTTCGCGTCTTCACCGTTCCGAGTGGCCAGCCGAGCCGCTCGGCGATCTCCGCTTGCGTCATATCCGCGCTGTACGCGAGGACGAGGGCCGTTCGTTCGTGCTCCGGCAGCTCCGCAAGCGCACCCCGGATCACGTCCCTGAGCTCCGACGCGGCCAGCTCACCTTCCGGGCCCGGCCCGAGATCCGCCCCGCCGAGCACGAAGCCCGTGGCGACGATCCGCTCGAGGGCTGCCGTGTCGTTCTCGTCGATGCCGCTCGCCGAGGAGATCGGAACGAGACTCGGGCGTCGGCCGGCCGCCCGGAGGCGGTCCACCGTCCGGTTGCGCGCGATCGTGTGGAGCCATGCCGCGAGGGACCCCGTCCCCGGGTTGAACAGCTCCGCTCGATTCCAGAGCGCGAGAAAGGTCTCCTGCACTACTTCTTCGGCGACCTGCCGATCGGATGTCAATCGGATCGCCGCCGCGAAGACCGCGTCGACGTGCCGGTCGTACAGAGCGGCCAGCGCGTCCTGCGAACCTGCCGCTACCTCGCGAACGAGGGCGGCTTCGTCGCCGGGGGCGTGACGGTCGCCTGTCATCGATTACGCTCCAACCGCCCCGTCGGTTTCGATCGGCAGCCGCAGTGGGCGCCGTTCGAAGCCGCTGGAGAAGACGACGTCGGTTTCGGTCGTGAAAACATGGCTGGTGGCCTGGACCTGCCGAAGGATCCGCTCGAGGTCGCGTGTGTCTCGGGCCCGAACCTTGATCAGGTAGTCCGCCTCGCCGGTGATGTGATGGCACTCCTCGATCTCGGGGATCGCCGCGAGGTCGTCGGTGAGATCCCTCGCGGCCGTGCCGGGTGCCTGGGTGATCCAGGTGAAGGCGAGGATGCCAAGCCCCACGGCCGCCGGATCGACGACCGCCGCGTAGCCCCGAATGGCACCCCGCGCTTCCAGCTTCTTGACCCGCTCATGGGCGGACGGGCCGCTCATGCCGACCTCTGCCCCGAGGTCCGCATAGGGCTTGCGGCCATCCCGCTGGAGGATCTCCAGGATCCGGGCGTCATTCGTACTGAGTCGATCAGCGCCCGGCATCTAGTACCACTTCATAAGGCAGATCGGTTGACCATGCTCCGTCTGTTAGGTAGAATAGCTCTACTACTCGGTTGTCGACCATCGCAATCAGCGACGGACCTCACGTCCCCGGCGACCACGCAGCGGAGGTGCCTCGATGATTGCAATCGGTTTCGGTTTCCTGGCGCTGTTCTCGATCCTCAGCATCTTGCTGGGCAATGAGGATCCACGTCGTGCCGATCCTCGAGACGACGTCCGACTCTGGATGCGCTACGGCCTTCGCTAGTCCGAACGTCTCGATAAGCCTAACCCACAAGGCCCCGGTGACCCCGGGGCCTTTGTCGATTCCCCGGCAACGTCACCAGGTGCCGGCGGATCTGCGGGCGACCGCCGCCAGGGTTCCGGCCGGGAGATGCGCCTCGAGACAGCTGACCCCGTCCTGGCCGACGACCGCGTCATGCGGCGTCCCGGCCGGCAGTTCGAGCCGGTCGCCGACGCGAAGCTCGACGACCTGGGAGCGGTCCGGAAGCCCGAACGCGATCGAACCCGAGGCGACGACGATGACCTTGTCGTAGCCGTGGTCGTGTGCCGCGTAGCGGTCGTTCGGACCGTTCGACCAACTGACGGGCTGCAGCCCCGCAGCCCGGTGGCGCTCGGCCGAGTCCACCACGTCAGGCCACCGCGACGCCGACGACCGAACCGACAACGAACGTGACGCCTGCTGCCACCGCGCCGATCACGACCTGCCGCGCGCCGGAGAAGAGCGCGCTGCGTCCCGTGAGCAGGCTCACGCCGGACCCGACGGCAAACAGCGCCGTGAGGCTCAGAACGAGGCTCGCCGCGAAGGCACCTGGCCCGCTCCCAAGGGCGTACGGCAGGACCGGCACGGCCGCGCCGAAGGCGAACGCCACGAACGAGCCCGTTGCCGCGCCCACCGGGGAGCCGAGCTCGTCGGGGTCGAGCCCCAGCTCCTCGCGGACGAGCGTATCGAGCGCCCGCTCGGGGTTCTCGAACAGCCGGGCCGCGATGGCCTCGGCCTCTTGCGGCAGGAAGCCTTTCGCCCGGTAGAGTGCGGCCATCTCCGCCTGCTCCTCTTCGGGCATCGCCTCGAGCTCCGCGCGCTCCAGGGCGATCTGGCGCTCGAACAGCTCCCGCTGCGACTGCATCGAGATGTATTCGCCGGCGGCCATGCTGAAAGCGCCCGCGAGGAGGCCAGCGACGCCGGCGAGCAGGATGAAGCGGCCCTGGTCGCCGGCCGCTCCGGCGACCCCCATGACGAGCGCGAGATTGCTCACGAGTCCGTCGCTCACCCCGAAGATGACGGCCCGCAGCGTCCCGGATCGGCCGGACCGGTGCCACCGCTCGCGCGCGGCGATGTCTTCGGTCGCGCTCAGAGTCTTCTCGCCGTTCTTCAGCTGCCGCCAGATCTCGGCGTGCTCCCGCTCGTCGGCGGCAATGTCGGCCACCTCCGGTGAAGACTGGCTGTCGTAGAGGTCCTCCTCGTCACCCTCGAGGGCCGTCACGAGATCGGAGACGGCGCGGGTCCCGAACAGACGCGCGAGGGTGAGGATCACCGCGACGCGCAGCCGCGGGCGGGCCGGCGCCGGCGGCACCTCGGCGCCGCGCTCCTCAAGCTTTCGGGCCCAGATGTCGGCGTGCCGCCGCTCGTTGGCGGCGATCCGGCGGAACGCGGCCGCGCGGCTGGGTTCCTTTTCGATCGTGGCCAGAGCGTCGTAGAGGAGGATCGCGTCACGCTCCAGCTTGAGATTCTCGAGGCTCTGGAGCGTCTCGGGGGACATGACCTCATCGTACCCGCCGCTAGACTCGACGTGATGTCCGCACCCGGCCGACCCGTTCTCCGCTACCTCTCGGCCCGGGAGGTGACGGCCGCCATGCCGCCCCTCGACGAGCGCCTGGCCCTCGCCGAGCGAACGATGGTCGCCCTCGTCGCCGACGCCGAGTTGCCACCCAAGATCGCCGTCCATCCCCGGCCCGAAGGTTCGTTCGCGCACGCCATGCCGGCCCATCTCCGCGGTGCCGATCCGGACGGCGGCAACGACCTCGTCGGGATGAAGTGGATCGCCGGCTTTCCAGCGAACCGCGCGCGAGGTCTGGACGCCCTGCACGGCCTCGTGCTGCTGGCCGACCCGGCCACCGGTGTTCCGACCGCGATCCTCGACGCCGGGCCGATCACTGCAGAACGGACGGCGGCCGTCTCCGGCGTCGCGATCTCGAGATTTGCGCCACCCCTCCGCGGTCGATCGCCCGTCGTGGCGCTGGTCGGCGCGGGGACGCAGGGACGCAGCCACCTGGCAGTGCTCGGTCGCGTACTCGAGTGGGCGCGGCTCTTGATCTTCGACCGCCATCCCGACCGGGCGGAGGCCCTGGCCGGCGAAGCCCGTACGACGCACGGCATCGAGGCCGCCGAGGTGGTCTCGACGGCCCGAGAGGCGATAGAGGCGGCGGACGTCGTCGTCACGGCCGCGGCGTTCGGACCGATCCGGCAGGTGATGACGAACGACTGGTTGACCCCCGACGCTCTCGTCGTTCCCGTCGACTACGCGACGTACTGCGCCGCCGAGGTCGCTAGCGAGGCCGCGCTCTTTCTCGTCGATCAGCGCGAGCAGTTCCTCGCCAATCGCGACGCCGGGCTCTTCCAGGGCTACCCGGACCCAACGGCGACCCTCGGCGAGGCGATCGTCGGCGGCCTGCCCCGGCCGGCAGCTGGCCGGGTCGTGGTGACCCACCTCGGGGTCGGCCTGGCCGACCTCATCTTCGCCGACGCCATCGTCCGGCGGGCGGCTCATGCCGGCCTCGGGACCATCCTGGCTGACGCGGCGCTGCCCGGTCCGGCAGACTGACGCGGTGGGCATCGTCGGCCGGCTCGTCCGGATCCTGATCGTCGTGCTCGTCATCGTCGCGGGCGCGCTCACCGGGATCGTCGGGGTCGTCACATTCCGGGCGCTGCCGCAGACCGAAGGCGCGATCGACGTCGACGGTCTCAACTCGTCGGTCACCGTCCTTCGGGACGAGGCGGGCATCGTCCGGATCCTCGGCGAGGACCCCCACGACCTGTTCCTCGCCCAGGGCTACGTCCATGCCCAGGAGCGGCTGTGGCAGATGGAGGTCTGGCGCCACATCTCGGCCGGCCGCCTGTCCGAACTCTTCGGCGAGAGCACGCTCGACCAGGATCGCTTCATCCGGACGCTCGGCTGGCGCCAGGCCGCCCAGCGCGACCTCGACGCACTCTCGAAGCCTGCACGGGCCGCCGTCGACGACTACACGGATGGGGTGAACGCCTACATCGACAGCCACGGTCAGGGCAACCAGGGACTGGCCTTCGTCGTGACGGCCCTCCGCAGCGGCGCAGGCGGGGTCGGCGGCTATCTCGTCGAGCCGTGGACGGCGCTCGACTCGGTCGCCTGGCAGAAGGTCCAGGGCTGGCAGCTCGGCGGCAACTTCGAGACCGAGGTCTTCCGGATGCTGGCCGACGCGCGGCTCGGCGATCCGGCGCTTACCGACGCCCTGTTCCCGGCCTATTGGGCGGACATGCCGGTCATCACGCCGACGGCCGCGGCCACGACCGGCAACCCGCCCGCGAACACCGTGACGGGCGCGGCCCGCGGCGACGCCCATCTGATCACCGCCGCCCAGGCCGCTGCGTGGCGGGACGTCGCCTCGATCGACGATGGGTTCCTGCGCCTGGCCGGGCTCGACGGCGGCGAAGGGATCGGAAGCGACCACCAGGTCGGTTCGAACAATTGGGTCGTAGCGCCATCGAAGAGCTCGAGCGGCGGCGCCCTCCTTGCCAACGACCCCCACCTCGGGATCTCGATGCCATCGGTCTGGTTCATGAACGGCCTTCACTGTCGCAAGGTCACGAAGGCCTGCCCGTACGACGTCGTCGGGGTCTCCTTCCCGGGCATTCCGGGGATCGTCCTCGGTCACAACGCGCGCATTGCGTGGGGCGCGACGAACGTCGATCCCGACGTCCAGGACTTGTTCGTCGAGAAGGTCGACCCGGACAACTCGGACAACTACCTGTTTCGTGGGGAGTCGGTCCCCTTCACGGTCCGCGAGGAAACGATCAAGGTCGCGGGTGGCGAGGATGTCGTCATCGAGGTCCGCGAAACGCGCCACGGACCCATCCTCAACGACGTCGACCCGAGGCTCGAAGAGGCGCCGCCGCTGGCCCTTTCCTGGACGGCGACCGCCGCGGTCGACGGCACGCTGGAATCGATCTTCGCGATCAACACGGTTGGCACCTTCGAGGAGTTCCGAGCGGCGTTCGCGACCTACGGGACGCCGGCCCAGAACTTCGTCTACGCCGACGTCCACGGCCACATCGGCTATGTCTTACCGGGCTATGTCCCAATCCGAGCCGATCCGGCCGATCTTGGGGCCCGGATCCGGTCCGGAAGCGACGGCAAGCACGAATGGCAGGACCGCATTCCGTTCGAGGACCTGCCCTGGCAGCTCGACCCGCCGGGCGGGATGATCGTCAGCGCGAACAACGCCGCCGTTGGCGACGGCTATCGGCACTTCGTCGCCTCCGAATGGGATCCCGGTTACCGGGCGAAGCGGATCATCGAGCTCCTGGACCTGGCGGCCGAGAGCGGTGGCGGCGTCTCGGCGGCTGAGTTGGCCGAGATCCAGATGGACGTCCGGGTGCTTCGGGCCGACCTCGTGAAGCCGCACTTCGAGGGCATCGAGCCGGCCACGCCGGACGGTCGGCTGGTTCACGAGCGGATCGGGGCGTGGGACGGCCTGGCGAACATCGACAGCAACGGGGCCGCGGCCTATTTCGCGACGGAATACCACCTGCTGCGCGGGCTGTTCGACGACCAGCTCGGTCCGCTGGCCCGGGAGTACGTCGGTGGGACCGCATCGTGGCAGTCGATGATCGGTCTGCTGGACGACCCGACGTCGGACTGGTGGGATGACGTCGCGACGGCTGGGCGCAAGGAGACGGCGCCGGACGTGATCACGGCCGCGCTCGATGCAGCCGGGGCAGACCTCCGAACCAGCCTGGGTGACCCGAAAGACTGGACGTGGGGGCGCCTGCACCAGGCGACCTTCCGAGAGCAGACGCTCGGGACGAGCGGAATCGCGCCGCTCGAGTGGTACTTCAACAAGGGTGCCATTCCCGTCGCGGGGGCAGCCGGCGTAGTCGTGGCCAACTACTACCGACCGAGCCGGGCTTACCCGGACCCGAACGACCCGGACTACGAACCGGTCGGGTTCGCGGGTGTCTTCGAGGTCACGAACCTGCCCTCATACCGGTTCACGATCGACATGGGCGACCAGGACGGCGCAAGGATCGTCCAGACGACCGGTCAGAGCGGCAACCCGTTCGACGGCCACTACGGCGATCTCATCGACGAGTGGGCATCGGGCGAGACCGTGCCCCTGCCCTTCTCCCGCAGCGCCGTCGAGGCGGCGACGGAGAAGCGCCTGGAGCTCGTGCCCTAGGTCGCGGGGCGCCTACTCCTCGCTGATGGGGAGTGGGCCGTCGGGGACCTCGATGATCACGCGGCCGTCCTCGACGACGACCGGGTAGACCTCGAGCGGCAGCTCGGCGGGCGGGTCCAGGGGCTCGCCGTCGGACAGGTCGAACCGCGACAAGTGGAGGGCGCAGGTGATCGTCCCTGCGGTCAGGAATCCCTTGTCGAGCTCGAAGTACTCGTGACTACAGACACCCTGGGTTGCAGTGAACTCGCCGCCGTTGTTGATCACCAGGACCTGGTCCGTGCCATCGACGTAGACCATCTTCATCTCGCCGTCACCGATCTCGTCGACGCCCAGCAGGTCGATCCGCCTCATGCCGGCTTCCCGCGTCGCCGCGGCGAAGGTTCTGGTGGGATCACGCCGCGGCCGCTCCGACGAGCCCGGCGTTCCACTTGGCTTCGAGAAGCTCGCGGAGCCGGTCACGCTCGGAGTCGAGGGGGACACGCGTGACGACCGGCTCGAGGAATCCGAGGACGATGAACTTGCGCGCCTCGTCGGGCGGGATGCCCCGGCTCTCGAGGTAGAACAGCTGGGATTCGTCGATCGGGCCGACGGAGCTCGAGTGGGCCGCCCGGCGGCAGTCGGGCTGGTCGATCTCGAGGCTCGGGATCGCCACGGAGCGGGCCTTCTTGGAGAGGTTCATCCCGAACTCGCCGAGGAAGCTGTCCGTGCCTCGGGCGCTCTTCTCGATCGTGATCATGCCCTTCATATAGCTCCGGGCCGCGTCGAGGAGGACGCCCTTGGAAAGGAGGTTGCCGGTCGTGTCGCGGCCGACGTGGTGGGTGTAGGAGGTCAGGTCGAACAGCTGCTCGTCGGCGCCGAACACGATCTCGACCTGCTCGACCGTGCTGCGATCACCCTCGAGGCGGTTGTCGACTCGGCTCCTGACGAGCCGCCCACCAAGCTGGGCGAGCGCCCAGTGGAGGTCGGCGCCTTCGCCGATGACCGCGTTCCGGTGCTGGAAGACGACCTGGCCCGGTCCGAAGTCCTGGATGCTCGCCACCCGGAGTTCGGCATCGCGGCCAAGGCGGACCTCGAGCGACCCGCTGAAGAGGCCCTGTCCCCCACCAGACGCGGTGTCGGCCGCCTGGTCCGAGGCGCCGAGCTCCTCGACGATCGACGCCGCCGCGCCGTCACCAAGCTCGAGGATCGTGCGGGTCAGGAGCCCTCGGCCGGGAGCGCCGGCGGACCAGCGGACGACGATCGGATGCTGCAGGCGGACGCCCGCGGGCACACGGATCACGACACCCTGGTTCCAGCCCGCGCGGGTCAGCTGGGCAAAGCGGTCTGTTGCCGGCAGCGCGGAGGAGTCGCCGAGCAGACGCTGGGCGGCCTCCGGGTCCGCGGCAAGCAACCCCCCGAGCGTCTCGAGGCGGACGCCGGCCGCGTGGGACGCGTCATCGATGAGAAGCGCCTCGACGCGGTCCTCGCGGAGATCGGCGAGGCCGGCGATGCCATCAGGCAGCTTTTCGGCCGTGGCGCCGTCCGGCGCCGCCGCGGGCTCCTCGTAAAGGCGGACGTCCTCCAGGTCGGCGCCTCGCAGGTCGATGTACGGCGTGTATAGCTGGTTGCCCTCGCTCGGAAGCGAAGTGAAGAGCTCGAGCGCAGCCCGGCGGTCGGCGGCCAGCCAGTCTGGCTCGCCGGCAGCGAAGGCTTCGACAGTGGCTTGATCGAGGGTGAAGCTGAGATCGGCGGGGGCCCGGCGCGCGGCGCGTCCGGTCGTCGCCCGCGGGGGGCGGGCGAGAGTCACCCGAGCGACCCCTCCATCTCGAGCTTGACGAGACGGTTGAACTCGATCGCGTACTCCATCGGGAGCTCTTTGGTGAAGACTTCGAGGAAGCCCTGGACGATGAGGTTCTGGGCCTCGTTCTCGGTCAGGCCGCGACTCATCAGGTAGAAGACCTGGTCCGCGCTGATCTTGCCGACGGTGGCCTCGTGCGTCATCGTCGTGTCGTCTTCCTGGATGTCGATGTACGGGTACGTGTCGCTGCGGCTGATGTCGTCGAGCATCAGGGCATCGCAGCGGACGCTGGCGACGACGTTCGTCGCCCCCGGGCTGACCTTGAGCTGGCCGCGGTACGTCGCCCGGCCGCCATCCTTCGAAACGGACTTGGAGACGATCCGGCTCTTCGTGTTCGGGGCGAGGTGGACGGCCTTGGCGCCGGTGTCCTGGTGCTGGCCCTTGCCGGCGACCGCGACGCTGATGATGTCGGCCGTGGCGTTCTCTCCGCGCAGATAAATTGCCGGATACTTCATAGTCAGCCGAGATCCGGTATTCGCGTCAATCCACTCCACGGTCGAGTTCTTGTGGGCGTGGGCACGCTTCGTTACGAGGTTGTAGACGTCGTTCGACCAGTTCTGGATCGTCGTGTAGCGGACCTTGGCGCCCGGAAGCGCGATGACCTCTACGACTGCCACGTGAAGCGATTCGGTGGCGTAAATCGGGGCGGTGCAGCCCTCGATGTAGTGGACGCTCGCCCCCTCGTCGACGACGATCAGCGTCCGCTCGAACTGGCCCGTGTTCTCACCGTTGATCCGGAAATAGGCCTGGAGCGGAAGCGGGACCTCGACGCCCTTCGGGACGTACACGAACGAGCCACCCGACCAGACGGCGCTGTTGAGCGCGGCGAACTTGTTGTCCTCCGGCGGGACGACGGTCGCGAAGTGCTTGCGGAAGATCTCGGGATACTCGACGAGCGCCTGGTCCGTGCCCATGAAGACGACGCCGAGCTTGGTCAGCTCTTCCTTGACGGAGTGATAGACGACCTCGCTGTCGTACTGGGCGCCGACGCCGGCCAGGAACTTGCGCTCCGCCTCGGGAATGCCGAGCCGCTCGAACGTCGCCTTGATCTGGTCCGGGACGTCGTCCCACGACTTCTCTTCGCGCTCTGAGGGCTTGCGGTAGTAGACGATGTTGCCGAAGTCGATCTTCGACAGGTCGCCGCCCCAGTTCGGCATCGGGCGCTTGAGGAAGTGCTCGTAAGCGCGCAGGCGGAACTGGAGCATCCAGTCCGGCTCATTCTTGAAGCGGCTGATCTCCTCCACCGTGTCGCGGGTCAGCCCGCGCTTCGTTTCGGCGAGGTAGACGATGTCGTCGTGGAAGGCGAATTCTTCGCGGCGGTCGGTTACGAGCTCGCGAGTCGCGGTCATTGGTTCTCCGGTTGCGGGCGCCCACTCGACGCGGCGATCGATTTCTGTAATCCCGAGTGCCATTATCGGAATTAACTCTCGAACCGTCAACGACCCGGCGGTACTCCGTCGGTCGCGTGCGCAACGAGACGCCGCCCCGGCTGGAGCCGGCGCGGCGTACGTCAGGGAGATCGGAGGTTTCAGCGGGAGCGGGCGCCTTCGGGCCTCTCCCCTGGCCCGACCGGGACGCCGTCGCCGAGGTCGGTCATGCCGTCCGAGCTCGTGTACGGGTCGGCGGTCATCGACGAACGGCTGGCAGTCGGCGAGTCCGCGAGGAGGCTGCCGAGATCCTTCTCGTCGTCGTAGCGGACGAGGTCATTGCTCTCGCCGTTCATCCGGGCCTTGAGATCGTTGACGACGTGCCGAATCCGGGGACCTGTGACCGGCGAAGTGATCAGCCACCATGCCGCGGCGATCACGGCACCGATGGCCACGAATCCCGCGATCGGCAGGATCGGGTTCGTGCGCTTGCGGTTCGGCAGCCGATCGCTGATCTGCTTCGGGAGCTCGATCTTCGAGAGATCGATGTCGGGCAGGTCGCTCCTCTTCGGCATTCGAACGTCGCGAGCGGCGTTGACGATGTCTTCGCGGCTCATCTCGCGGAAGCCGTCAGGCCACTTGAATTCCGGGAGCTTGACCTCCGGAAGGTTGATCTCAGGCATGGTGCATCTCCTTGACGGGTCGATTCATGAGATCGTCGTCGGCGCGGCGTCACAGCCCGACCGGCCGCCGACGGGGTGGGGTTGCAGGGGCATCGCAGTCGGACGAGGTGGACATGGCCACGAGGACGAGTGCCGGAATCCTACTCTATCGTCGCCGGGACGGCGGTCTCGAGCTCCTGCTGGCCCATCCGGGCGGACCGTTCTTCACCCGGCGCGACGCGGGCTACTGGACGATCCCGAAGGGCGAGGTCGACCCCGACGAGGAGCTGCTGGCCGTGGCCAACCGGGAATTCGCCGAGGAAACCGGTCACGCGGCCCCGAGCGGCGATCCGATTCCGCTCGGCAGCATCGTCCAGAAGGGCGGCAAGACAGTTCACGCGTGGGCGCTCGAAGGTGACCTCGACCCGACGACCTCGGTGAGCAACACCTTCGAGATGACCTGGCCGCCGGGCTCCGGCAGACGAGCGTCCTTCCCGGAGATCGACCGAGTCGAGTGGTTCGACCCCGCTGAGGCACGGCGCCGGATCAAGGCGACCCAGATCCCCCTGATCGATCGGCTCGAGGAGTCGCTTGGTACCTGACACAGCCTGGCAGCATTGCTCCCCTATCATCCCGAGGTGCCCCCTTCCCTGACGATCGCGCCCGAGGTCGCCCGGCGCTTCCTCGCGATCCGCCACTTCCTCGCGCCGCCCCGCTCGCTGCCAGCCGAACCCGCGAGCGTCATGACCGTTGTCGATCGGTTCGGCTCCCTCCAGTTCGATCCCCTTGAGGTCGCGGGCCGGAACCACGACCTGGTGCTTCTCGCCAGGATCGCCGGCTATCGCCGAGCCTGGACCGACGCCCTTCTCTACGAGGACCGAGCGCTGTTCGAGACCTACAACAAGGGACTGTCGCTGCTGCCGACGAAGGAGCTGCCGTTCCACCGCTGGACCTGGGACCGGTATCAGATCAGGCACCAGGCGGGCGTCTTCGACTCGCACGGGCACGTCGTGGACGAACTCCTCGAGCGGATCCGGACGAGCGGGCCGATAGCGGCAGGAGACCTCGAGGCGCGCGAGGCCATCGACTGGTACTGGCGGCCGACGAACCCGGTCCGAGCCGTCCTTGAGGCCCTCGCCGAGGCCGGGGTGCTGGGGCTCGCCCGGCGCGACGGGAACAGACGGGTCTACGACCTCGCCGAGCGGCTCTTCCCCGCCGAGCTGCTCAACGATCGCACCAAGACGCGAAAGGAGCAGCTCCGTCACCGGCTCATGTCCCGGTACCGAGCCCATGGACTGCTCGGGCGCAGCGGTCAGGCCGAGATCTGGATGGGCCTCGGGCTCGCCACGCCGGGTCCGGCCGATTCGGACTTGCCGACGCGGACGGCATTGCGAGCCGAGCTTGAGGACGAGGGCTGCATCACGCCGGTCTCGATCGAGGGCATTCGGGGCGATCGCTTCATCGTCGCCGAGGAGCTGCCGATGCTGGACGCCGCCCGACGCGAGGTCGAGGCGGGCGCCGGGCCGGGCGGGACGTCAGCCGGCGTGGCATTCCTCGCCCCCCTCGACCCACTCGCCTGGGACCGCGAGTTCCTTCGGACGTGCTACGGCTTCGACTACATCTGGGAGGTCTACGTCCCGGCCGCGAAGCGCCGCTGGGGCTACTACGTCCTGCCGATCTTGTTCGGCGACCGGTTGGTCGGGCGGATCGAACCGCGAATCGATCGGAAGGCCGACACGCTCCGGATCCTCGGCGTCTGGTGGGAGGACGGCTTCGATCCGCTCGAGGCGGAGGGGTTCGTCGACGCGTTCGTCGAGGCGATCGACGCTCACCGGGCGTTTGGTGACCTCAAGCGGCTCGCCTGGCCAAGGACGGCCCGGTCTCGAGCGCTCGGCGTGGAGGTCAAACGGCGGCTGGGGTGATCCGGTGGGTCGGCGGCCGGGTCGGTCCGGTCGACGGTGTCAGCGACTGACGACGACCGAACCTGTGGCTGCGGCAAGCGTCGCCTTGGCGAGCGACCAGGCGCCCCAGTTGCCGGCCTTGTCGCGGGCGGCGACACGGAATTCGTACGTGTGGTTCACCGCGAGGTCGAGCGTCATCGACTTCCGCGTCGTGCCGACCCAGACCATTGTCCAGTCTCCGCCGTCGCTGCGACGTTGGACCTGGAAGGAATGGAAGCCGGACGTGAGGACCTGGAGGGGAACATCGCCGCCGGACCAGGTGACGGTGACGCGCTTCGAGGCCGACGTCGATCCGTCGGCGATGGTCGGGGTCGCGGTCTTCGCCTTCGCGCCGGTCCGGTCCGGGCCCTTCATGTAGACGGCCGTCCAGATCTTCTTGCCGTTCGAGCCCAGGGCCAGCCCGACGCCGACGTAGTTGAAGCTCGTCGACACGACGATCGCCTTGTGACCTGGGGAGTTGAGCCACTGCGTATTCGCGGCGGGGACGGACGTTTCGAGCGTCGGGTAGTTGTTCCACGCGATGATCTCGCCGGCGTTGTACCAGGTGATGTTCTGCGCGCTGATGATGTCGAAGACGTTCCGGCCATCCGGCTGGGTGTGGCTGAAGTAATCCTTCGCTGCCATGTCGGCCGATCGGGCCCGGGCGATCGCCATCAGCCGCGAGTCGATCCGGACGGGGACGAGGCCCCGGGTCGTGCGGTCGACGTTGAGGGCATCGACCATCGCCAACTCGGCCTGGGAGATCGTCATCCCGTCAGCCGCGGCAGCCGTGCCTGGGGCGACGACGAAGGCCGCGAGGAGCCCGACAACGAGCAGGACGGCAAGGCGGGACGGGCGCTTGGTGGACATGACGCAACCATGGCCGCGCGAACGTGCCGGCGGTATGGCTCACGTGTCCGGTTGAGCCCTGACCCTTTGTATGGAGCGTCGCCTACGGCATCGAGATGAGAGACCGCCCCGGTCCGGCCCGGACCACCCCCTGCTGTGGCGCACGTCACGAGGGACGTGTGGGACCATGGTCCCGATCAGTTCACGGGACCTGCCAGGAGGCGACGATGGCGACGACGCGACGAGCCGATGCGACTTGGGCCGGCGATCTGCTGAGCGGCCGCGGGACCGTGACCGCGGCAACGACGGGCGTATTCCGCGACCTCCCGACGACTTGGGCGTCGCGAATCGGTGAGCCGGAGGGCGTCACCAGCCCGGAGGAACTCCTCGCGGCGGCCCACGCATCCTGCTTCTCGATGGCCTTTTCCAACGAGCTGGCCAAGGCCGGCACGCCGCCGACGAAGGTGACGGTCAGCGTCGCCGTGGCGGGCGACAAGCTCGAGACCGGCTGGACCGTCCTCTCATCCGCGATCACCGTCAGCGCCGTCGTCCCGGGCGCGACCGAAGCAAGTCTCCGCGAGGCGGCCGACAAGGCGAAGGACGGCTGCCCGATCTCGAAGGCACTGAAGGGCAACGTCGAGCTGTCGGTCGACGCGACGCTCGAGCAGAGCTGAAGCGCGACCGGTCGCCACATGACGGCGCCTCAGCTGGCCCGGCACCTCCAGCTGGCTAAATATTCGTGGGGGGAATGCTAGGCCTGCTATCGACCGCTCGAGGGCTCGCCCGTGGCTCCTCGTTAGCCGCCAGGGACGAATAGGTCGGTCCTTGAGAGAGGATTCGCGTTCCAGCGTGCCGGCAGCCTGGCCGAATAGTCCTTGGGCGAATATCTGGCCGGGTAAGGGCGCCCGAGGCCCCGCATCGCGCCGCGGGCCAGCTCTACCTGGCCAGAATTGCGCCCCGTGAACGTTAGCGGAGCCAGTGCGCGCCAAAGGCTGCATGTCGGGCCCGATTGTCAAAGACTTCGTGCGTGAATTGGGCGGCGCCGGGCCGGTTCGGCCGATGATTCGGCCGAGCGAGCTCCGCTTACGTTCGCCCGATGCAAGTTTGGCCAAGTCGGGACAACTTCGCGGCGAACAGCTCCCGGCCGGTCAGCCGATCGTCAGGAGCCGCCGCGGGTTCTCGACTGTGATCGTCCGGATCTCGTCGCCGGAAACGCCGGCGGCCCGCAGCCGCGGCAGGAACGCGTCGGCCAGGTACGTGTAGCCGTTGCCGCCGTAATGGGACAACTGGGAGTCGTGGCAGACGTCCTGTGAAAGCAGGATCCGCTCGACGTGGCCGGCGGCGAGCAGGTCGCAGATCGACTCGACGATCCGGCCCTCCCCGTGGCGCTCCAGCGGGGTGAAGCTCATGCCGAGGAAGTCGAACTCGACCGAGGCCCCGCGTTCCACGATCGATCGGTGGTAGGCCGGGTCAGGGTAGGAGTCGGCGTGACCGATGACGACTCGTGATGGATCGGCGCCCTCCGCTTCGAAGACCGTGAGCTGGTCCAGCCCGACGCTCGACTGGACCGCGTGGGTCGTGATCGCGAGTCCGGTCCGTCTCGCGGCCCGCGCGGCCGCTCGGTGGACCCGTTCCTCCTGGGCGGACAGCCACGGCTTGTCGGTGCCGATCTCGCCGATGATCCCGGCCTTTATCCCGCTCCCCACGACTCCCTCGGTCGCCTCGCGGACGATCTCGTCGGCGAGATCGTCGACCGTCCGGCGATCGATCAGCGCCTCCGGCGGGTAGTAGGCCTCGCGATACCAGCCCGCACCCATGACGACGTCCAGGCCCGTCACAGCCGACAGGCCGGCGAGCCAGTCGGGGTCGCGCCCGACGCCCGGCAGGGTCAGGTCGACCAGGCAGGTGCCGCCCTTCGCCCGAAATCGGCCGAGCTCGGCGGTGATGATCGCCTCGTCCTTACGGAGCTCCCAGTAGTCCCAGCGATTCGGGATGTGCCACAGCGCGATGGCGGTATGCTCGTGGGGCAGCGTGAAACCGAGGGCGCCCGGGTCGATCGGCCCGCGGACGGTCTGGACGTGGGCGTTGGTCACGAAGCGCGGCTCGTCTTAAGCGAGACGTAGGCACGCGGCGGCGCCGCCTCGAGCGGCAAAGGAGGCGCGGCGTCCCGAACCGCGAAGAGCAACTTCAGAATCGCCAGGGCTCGCTTCTCCGCGTCCTCTCGCCGGTAGGCGGGACCGTCCTCGATCGCTTCGATCGTCAGCCCGTCGAGCAGCGCCGCGAACGCGTGGGCGACGCTTTCGACATCAAGCCAGGGCGGCAGCTCACCACGGACGACCCCTTCCTGGAGGAGCAGGGCAGTTGGGCCGACGATCTCCCGACGACGTCGCCGGACCATCTCCCGGATGGCCGGATCGGCATCGACCTCGGCCCATGCAAGCGTCATCAGCACTGAGGTGCCCGTCCCCGAGCGCTGCTCTTCGAACTGGTCGAAGAAGAAGCCGAGAGCCGTCGCCACGCGCTCGCGGAAATCGGTCACGGCCGCCAGGCGCTCGCGCAGCTCGCCCAGCTCCTGGTCCGTGATCAGGTCGCAGCCGGCGAGGATGAGCTCCGACTTGCTTTTGAAGTACGTGTAGATCGCGCCGACCGATAGCCCCGACTTGCGGACGATGTCCTGCATCGTCGCCCGGTGAAACCCGTGCTCGGCGAAGACCTCGATCGCCGCCCGGACAATCCGGTCGCGGACCGCCTGCTCGTGTTGGGCGCTGACGCGGGGCATGACACCTCACCGGAAAACGAATGGTCGCTCGCGGTAGCCTACAGCCACCTCACGCCTGTCGCAACCACGAATTTGCCATTCGTCCCTTGACAAAACGAATGATCATTCTCTATTGTCGGCATCGTCACGCGACCGCCTCAACCGCACCGAAAGGCCCGATCGATGCTGTTCTCTCGCTGGGGAGCGTTCGTCTATCGCTTCCGACGCCCGATCGCAATCGCCACGATCGTCCTCGCCATCGCCGCCGGCTCCGTCGCCGGTGGTGTCACCGACGCCCTGAGCGCCGGCGGCTGGCTCGATCCGGATTCGGAATCTGCCAACGTGATCGAGCGGCTCGATACGGAGTTCGGGGCGGGGCGCGGCTCACTCGTCGCCCTGTTCGAGGGCGTGCCGGGTGGCGACGCCCGTTCCGAGGCCTTCCAGGCGGAGATCGCCGCATCGATCGATCGCGTCGTCGCCGACGAACGGGTCGACGGCGTCGTCGGCTATGCCGAAACCCGAGACGATCGCTTTGTCAGCACCGACGGGACGTCCGCCTACGTCGTGGTCCGCCTCGCGATCACCGACGAGGAGTCGGTCGACGTGATGGACGAGCTACGGGCCCTGTTCGACCAGCCACAAGGGGCGAAGCTCCTGCTCTCGGGCGTCGGGCCGTTCACCGAGGACCAGGCGAAGCAGTCGGAGAAGGAGCTGCTCCAGGCGGAGCTCATCTCGGGCCCCTTCGCGCTGCTCATCCTCCTTGCCGTCTTCGCCTCGGTCGTCGCCGCCGGCCTGCCCCTGCTGGTCGCCGCCCTGACGATCCCGACGACCCTCGCCGCCGTCTTCTTCGTCGCGCAGACGACCGAGCTCTCGATCTACGTCCAGAACGTCGCGACGATGCTTGGCCTCGCCCTCGCGATCGACTACTCGCTGTTCATGGTCAGCCGTTTCCGCGAGGAACTACGACGCGGGCGATCGGTGCAATCCGCCGTCGAGATCATGGTCGCGACCGCGGGCAAGGCGGTGGCATTCTCTGGGCTGGCCGTGGCGATCGGGCTCTCGGGGTTGCTCCTGTTCGAACCGGCGGCCCTGCGCTCGTTCGGGATCGGTGGCTCGCTCGTCGTTGCCGCATCGGTCTTCTACGCGCTGACGTTCCTGCCCGCGGTCCTGGGAATGCTCGGGCCGCGGGTGAACGCGTGGAGCATCGCCGGGTTGTTCGCGATCGTTCGGCGGGCGATCGGCCGTCCGGCGGCAGCGAGCGGTGCCCCTCGCACCTCGCGCTGGGAGCGCGTCGCCCACACGGTCATGGCCCGGCCCTTCGTCTTCCGCATCCCCACGCTTGCGTTCCTGCTCTTCGCCGGAACGCCGTTCCTGCGCCTTAGCCAGGGGATTCCGAACGCGTCGACGCTCCCACCGGGCCTCGAGAGCCGCGACGCTGCGGTCGCCCTCGAAGAGAAATTCGCGCCGGGCGAGACCTCGCCTATCACGATCCTCGCCACGGTCCAGGGTGACCCGACGAGCGAATCCAATGTCACCGCGCTGGTCGCCTATGCGGCGCAGCTCGATGCGCTAACTGGAATTGAGCGGGTCGAAGGCCCGTTCAGCGGCCTGCTCAACCCGGAGACGGGCGCCGCGGCCACGCCCGGCGAGATCGCCGCCCTGTATGCCGCTTCCCGCGACCAGCTCCCTGCGGAGATTGCGGCCGGTCTCGACCGGCTCCGCGATGCCTACATCCGCGGATCCGTGGTCCGGCTCGATGCCATCTCCCCAATCGACCCTGTCAGCCCGGCCGGTACGGCCATCATCCCCGAGGTGCGGGCGGTCGCCGTCAACGGCGTGGCTACGGAGGTCGGCGGGCTCGCGGCCCAGGGTCGAGACTTCATGACCAGTCAGAGCTCGACGATCCCGTGGGCCGTCGGCATCACCCTCGCCGCCAGCGCCCTGATCCTGTTCCTGCTGTTCGGCTCTGTGGTGATCCCGATCAAGGCCGTGATCATGACCTTGCTCTCGATCACCGCCAGCTTCGGCGCACTGGTCTGGATCTTCCAGGATGGCAACCTGTCCGGGATCCTCGGCTTCGAGTCACCCGGATTCACGATCGCTGGCAACCCGATCATCATGTTCAGCGTGCTGTTCGGGCTGTCGATGGACTACGAGGTCCTGCTGCTGTCGCGCATCCAGGAGGCCTACCGACGGACAGGCGACAACACGGCGTCCGTCGCGGAAGGCCTGACGAAGACCGCCGGGGTCATCACGGGCGCCGCGCTGATCATGGTCGTGGTCTTCTCCGCCTTCGCCCTCGCGGAGTCGATCACGATCAAGAGCATCGGCGTCGGGATGGCGGTTGCGGTCCTCATCGACGCCACGATCATCCGGGTCCTCCTCGTCCCCGCCACGATGCGGCTAATGGGCCGCTGGAACTGGTGGGCACCGGGGCCGCTCGGGCGGTTTGCGGACCGGCTCGGCTTCAGCCATGCCGGCGACGAGGACATCGATGCCGGCGACGGCAGCGGGCGGCCGATTGCCGACCCCTCGGCGGGCCTGGCGAGGCCCTAGACTTCAGTCCATGGACGACAAAGGGGCTCCCAGCGACCCGACGATCCGCGTCTACGACTGGCGCTGGGGACCGGACGAGGAGCGCCGGCCGGGGCTGCCGTGGATCGGGGTGTTCCTGCTCGTCTTCGGCGGCATTCTCCTGGTCGAGCAGGCGCTGCCGGAGTACCGGCGGATCGGTGACACGGCACTCCTCGCGGCCGGCCTTGCCTCGCTGGCGGTCTGGCTGATGCGTCGCCGCACGATCGCCCTCTACGCCGGCGCGTTCCTGACGGCGCTCGCCCTGCCGGGCACGATCGAGGCATTCCAGGGCCGCGACCTCGGACCAGGCTGGGGCACGCTCTTCTTCGGCCTGGCGTTCCTGTTCATCGCCGGCGTTCGCGCGTCGCGCGGCGGAGGGCTCGGCTGGCAGGGCCTGTACGGCGGGATTCTCGTCCTCATTGGGGGCTCGCAGATCGCGAAGCCCGATCTCGCCGCGGTCGCCTGGCCGATTCTCCTCGTGGTCGTCGGGGCCGTCCTCCTGATCCGGGGCCGCACCAGCACCTGATCAGCTGGGGGCGTGCGACACCTTCGGCGAGGCTCCCGGCGGGGTCGGCGGCTCCGCCGGCGAGGTGAGCGGATCCTCAGTGGCCACTGCCGCGGCACGGTCGACCCCATCCACCTCATCGAGCCTGTCCGCGCCGTTGATCGGCGGCGCGTCGGTCCCGGCGATCACGTCATACAGCTCGACGATCGCCGGATCGAATTGCGATCCGGAATTGCGGTGGATCTCCTCCCAGGCCGCTTCTTCACCGATCGCCTTGCGGTAGACCCGATCGTTCGTCATCGCGCTGAACGCATCGGCGATCGAGATGATCCGGGCGCCAAGCGGGATGTCCTCGCCGGCCAGGCGATCGGGATAGCCCGCGCCGTCGAATCGCTCGTGGTGATGCCGCACGATCCGGGCGATGTCGGTCATCGCCTCGTGAGTCTGGACGATCGACCCGCCGATCTCGGCATGGCGCTGCATCTCGCGGTATTCCTCGTCGGTCAGCTTGCCGGGCTTGAGCAGGATCCGGTCTGCAATCGCGATCTTCCCCACGTCGTGCAGGTAGCCCCCGATCCGGATCGTCGTCCGCTCCTGCTCGGATAGGCCGAGCAGCGTCGCAACTCGCTCGCCGAGCGAGCCGAGCTGCCGGCAATGCTCGCCCGTCTCGAGATCACGGGCCTCGATCGCCGCCGTAAGGGCGAGGGCGACACCGTCGAGGATCGGGGTCAGGAGTCGGTACTGCAGCGCGTCGTGGCGGATCCGAGCCCGCTGCAGGGCGTTCCTGATCTCGGTCTCGAACTCCTCGGCGGTGAACGGCTTGATGAGCATCCCGGACGCCCCATCGCGCAACGCCCGGATGGCGTTGTCGAGCGAGGCGTGCCCGGTGGCGACGATCACGGGGACCTGTGGGTCGCGGGCGCGGATTTCGGCTAGGAATGCGTGGCCATCCATTCCCGGCATCCGGATATCGGTGACAACGAGGTCGAAACGTTCGGCGTCGAACAGGGCCAGGGCGTCGATCGGGGTGGGTGCGGTCGACACGTCGAGGTTCATTCGCTCGAGCAGCCTCGTGACCAGCCTGAGCAGGCCCGGCTCGTCGTCGACACACAGGACACGCGGCCGTCCCAGTCGCACGGGGGCACGCCGGCTCATGCGTGAACCGTCAGGCTTGAGGCAGTCCCGAAACGGGGCTCGGCGCCAGCCACGATCGGAAGGCTGATCTCGACGGTGGTCCCGACGCCAGGGCCGCTCTCCAGGGTGATCGTCCCGTTGTGGCTCTCGACGAGCCCGACGCTGACCGACAGGCCGAGGCCGGTGGAGCCTGCCGCATGGCGCGCCGAGAAGAACGGCACAAAAGCCTGGGCGGCTACGCTTTCGTCCATCCCCACCCCATCGTCGCTGATCCTCACGACTGCGTCCGTACCTCGGATCGAGCTTTCGACACGCAGCGTGCCGCCCTCCGGCATCGCCTGCATGGCGTTCGTGAGTACGTTCAGGATCACCTGCTGGATCGCCTGCGGATCGAGCTCGATGAGTGGCAGCTCGGCGTGCGACTCGCGGATGATAACCCCGCTCCGTGCGAGCTGGAAGCGGACGAGCTCGAGCATCCGGCTGATCAGGTCTGGCAGATCCGTCGGCACCAACTGTGGTTCCAGAGGTCGGGCGAAGTCGCGGAGGGCTCGAACGATCGAGCGCGCGCGGAGGGCCGCGTCGCGGATCGTCTCGATGTCGGGCCGGTGGGGGTCCTCCGCGTCGAGATCCTCCAGCAGGATCTCGGAATAGCCGAGCACCGATGTGAGCGGGTTGTTCACCTCGTGGGCGACGCCTTCCGCGAGCTCGCCGACGGCCGCGAGCCGGGACGCGTTGAGTAGCTGATTCTGGACACGCTCCCGTTCCACGAGTTCGGCGCGTAGCTCGTCGACGAGGCGGTCGTTCTCGTCGTGGAGCGTTCGCACCTCGTCCAGCATGTTGGTCCGCTCGCGAAGGAGGAGGGCCTGCCGGGTGACCACCAGGATGCCCGTCACGAACGCGCCGACCCGGATGATCGTGTCGATCGGCGGCGTCAGTGTGAGTAGCAGGGCGAGCAGCGAAACAGAGGCGGCGGTCGGCCCGATCACCCGGGTCACGTATCTGGTGGCCGCGACGTACGGCGGACTGTCGTCGGATTCGTCGCGCCACGTCGCCGCACCGTACCCCGCGATCAGGGTCCCTACCGTGAACAGGACGCCGGGAATCCCCCCGGCCACGGACCCGGTCACGGTTGGCACGATGAAGCCGAGGTAGGCCAGGCCAATGATCGCGGTGCCGGCAATCATGGCGAATCCGCCATGCGGGGCTAAGGGCAGACGAATCGCGCTGAAGGCGACCAACCCGGCGGCGGCGAGGCCGATAAAGGCCGTGGGAAATACGAGGGCGATGACACCACTGGCTGATGGAAGTGCGAGCGCGGCCTGACCGTGGACCAGGATCAGGATCGTGCCGACAAGGATGACGATAAGAGCGGAGTCGAAATAGACCGCCACCTCTTCGGCGGCGGTCAGCCGACCGTGTACCGCCTTGACGAGCACGAATACAGCCGGCACGAACAGGGCCACGACGAAGACGTCGGCTATTGACGGGATCGAGTTCACGTCGACCACCGCGAGGACGCCCCAGGTCACATTCGCGAACATCCACAGGCCGAAGGCGACCG
>Ga0184623_10000107_pt1 | contig 32348 bp, 28 predicted proteins | sample PLM1_100_b1_FD_133138 | JGI IMG/M metagenome (GOLD analysis project Ga0184623, IMG submission 133138) | Groundwater sediment microbial communities from an aquifer in East River, Colorado, USA - PLM1_100_b1 | ecosystem: Environmental > Terrestrial > Soil > Riparian zone | place: USA: East River... | reverse complement strand
GAGCCGCTCGCCTCCCGCGTACACCGGCTTCTCCGCGAGCGGGGCGAGACCGTAGCGGTGGCCGAGTCGCTCACCGGCGGGCGGCTGTCGGCGGCGCTCGCGGAGGCGCCCGGCGCAAGTGAGACGTTCCGCGGCGGACTCATCGTCTACGCCACCGATCTCAAGGCCAGCCTGGCGGGCGTGCCCGCGGACCTGCTGGCGGAACGTGGACCGGTAGATGGCGACGTCGCGGCCCAGCTCGCCGCGGGCGCCCGTACGAGGTGCCGCGCCGACTGGGGTCTCGCCACCACAGGCGTCGCCGGACCGGAGTCGCATGGCGGCAAACAGCCGGGCACGGTCTGGCTGGGCATCGCCGACGCCGCCGGAACGCGTGCCGAGAAGCTGGCGCTCGCCGGCACCCGGGCCCAGATCACGCAAGCCACGGTCGTGCTGGCGCTGGAAACGCTCGCCGCGGCGCTGACCGGGGAATCCCGGGGCTGACCGCGCCATTACGCCGTAGCGCTTCCGTCGAAAGCAAACCGGACTTGCCGGATTTCCGTGCCTTCAACGGGCGCCCGTAGCCACGAATACCCCGCAAGTCCGTTTTGCTCGGGAGGGTGGCGGGCGTTGCTCGGGAGGGCGGCGGGCGTTGCTCGGGAGGGTGGTGGGCGCCCCGGACCGGCGGCTCCGGCGCGGTTACGCCAAGGGCGGAAACCGGGTGTCGGAGGCGGGGTGCCGTGCCCCGCTCGCGTGAGCGGGGTACCGTGGCCAGCAACTCAGCGATCATCGGAGAGGGGTGTGTTCATGGTCCTCCTGCGAAGGGTCATCGGCGACACGCTGCGTGCGCAGCGTCTCGCGCAGCGCCGCACTCTCCGCGAGGTCTCCACCAAGGCGAAGGTCAGCCTCGGGTACCTGTCGGAGGTCGAACGGGGTCAGAAAGAGGCCTCGTCGGAGTTGCTCTCCTCGATCTGTGACGCCCTGGGCGTCCAGCTCTCGGAGATGTTGCGCGATGTCAGCGACACTCTGGCCGGCGCGGAATCGGCGGTCGGCGTCCTCGAGCCGGTCGGCGACCGGGAGATGGCGTCCGAGACGCGTGCTCTCGTCAGCGCGCACAACGTGGTGGCCGCAGCCTGAGTGAGCCCGCCGACACGGGCGAGCCGCCGCGACGGAATGCGTCGGCGGTGCCGGTGCGTGCTCCGGGCACGCGCGTACGCGCCGGTAACGCGATGGCGCGCACCCGGTCCAGTGTGCTGCGGGCCGCGGTGACGGTCGTCGCCGAGCGCGGTACGCGTCGGGTCTCGATGGCGGACGTCGCCGCAGCCGCCGGCATTGCCAAGGGAACGCTGTACAACCACTTCCGCACGAAGGATGACGTGTGGGCGGCGCTCGTCCACGCCGAGGTGGAGGCGCTCGTCGACGAGTGCCGCGGCCTGCCGCTGGTCGTCGCCCTCGGGCACGCCGCCCAGCGGATCGGCGCGCACCCGGCCGTACGCCGGATCGCCGCTGATGAGCCGGCCGTCCTCGCCGCGCTCGTCACCCCGACGCCGGACGACACCGCCTGGACGACCGCCCGTGAGGCCGTCGGCGAAGCGCTCGCCGCGGCCGGCAAGGATCCAGCGGCGAAAGGCCTCGTCCTGCGCTGGCTCGCGAGTCACCTCACGGCGCCCGATCCGACCGCCGCGTCCGCCGCCGAGCTGCTCGCGGCGGCACTCCCACCTGCCGCCAGTGGCCCGGAAACCGCCGCCGGCAGCCCTGCTCGCCCCGCCAGCCCGGTGCCCGCGGCCGGCCCGGCGCGCGTCGCTACATCAGCGCCCTGAGCCCCCTCGGGCAGCGGCCGCGGCGCGCTCGGTCACATCTTGATGCAGGTGCGCACGATGCTCGATACCGCCTGCCACACTGACCACACCGGCGGTCATGCCGGCGCGACGGTGGGCAGGGGGAACGGTGGCTTTCGGTGAGCCTCAGCGGCGGCGTAACCCGGCGCCGTTGATTATCGCGGTGATCGTCGGCGTGGTGGCGATCTTCGGCACGTACCTCCTCCTCAAGCCCGGCGGGGACGACGAGAAGCCCGGCAACAACGCCCAGCAGCGCCGTGAAGGCTGCGTCCCGCTTGTGGTCAGCGCGTCGTCGGAGAAGGCCGCACTCCTCACCGAGCTGGCCGGCCGGTACCACGAGTCCGGGCGCACGTTCGACGGCAAGTGCGCCGATGTGCAGGTGTTCAGCAAGGCCTCCGGCGGCTCCACCGAGGCGCTCGGCCGCGGCTGGGACACCGGCCGTGACGGCGGTCCCGCGCCGGACGTGTGGAGCCCGGCCTCGTCGTCCTGGGTGCGCCTGCTCCAGCAGCGGCTCGCGCAGTCCGACCGCCCGGGGCTGGTGCCCGACGGCACGATCCCGTCGATCGCGCAGACCCCGCTGGTGATCGCGATGCCACGGCCGATGGCGCAGGCGTTGGGCTGGCCGAAGAAGCCGCTCGGTTGGGGCGACGTACTGGGGCTGACGAACAACCCGAAGGGCTGGGGCGCGGTCGGGCACCCCGAGTGGGGCAAGTTCCGGCTCGGCAAGACGAACCCGAACTTCTCCACGTCCGGGCTGAACGCCACCATCGGCGCCTACTTCGCCGCGACGAACCGTTCCAGCGACCTCACCTCGAAGGACCTCACCGATCCGAAGGTGATCAGCTACGTGAAGGGCGTCGAGGCGGGCGCCGTGCACTACGGCGACACCACGCTGACGTTCCTGTCGAACCTCGCGAACGCCGACGCCAAGGGCCGCGGCCTGACGTACATCAGCGCGGTCACCGTCGAGGAGAAGTCGGTCTACGACTACAACCAGGGCAACCCCACCGGCGACCCGAAGCTGTTCGGCAAGGGCCGCAAGCCGGGCACGCCACTGGTCGCGATCTACCCCAAAGAGGGCACCCTGCTCTCGGACAATCCGTTCGTCACGCTGACGACGGCCAGCGACGAGCGCCGCGCCGCCGCCGACGACTTCCGCAAGTTCCTCCAGGAACCGGCCCAGCAGAAGCGCTTCGGCGAGCTGGCGTTCCGCAGCTTCGACGGCAAGACCAACGGGGCCATCACCGAGAAGAACGGCCTCCTGCCGGACCACAAGTTCACGGTCATCGATCCGCCGAGCCCCGCCGTGCTCCAGCAGGCCGTCGACACGTGGGACACGCTGCGCAAGCGTGCGCGTGTGCTGCTCGTGCTCGACGTCTCCGGGTCGATGGATCAGCCCGTCGACGGCGGCGGCTCGCGGATGGAGCTGGCGAAGAAGGCGGCCCAGCAGGCGATCGGCCAGTTCTCGCCGGACGACGAGGTCGGGCTCTGGACATTCAGTACCGGTCCGAAGCTCACCGACGTGCCGTACACCAAGCAGGTGCCGATCGCGCCGATCCGGCAGAACGGCGCGCGCATCAAGCAGGTGATCGGCGGCCTCGCGCCTGAGGGCGGCACCGCGCTGTACCGCACCACCCGTGACGCGCAGCGCGACATGCTCGCGCAGTTCGACCCGACCCGGATCAACGCGGTCGTGCTGCTCACCGACGGCAGGAACGAGTTCCCGCCGGACAACAACCTGGACAGCCTCATCGAGAATCTGTCCGCCAGTGAGGAGCAGACCGTCCGGGTCTTCCCGATCGCGTACGGGGACAAGGCCGACCTGAGCGTGCTCAAGCGGATCGCCGAGGCGTCGGACGCCGTAGCGTACGAGGCAGTCGACGAGGCGAGCATCGACAAGGTGCTTACTGCCGTCGTCTCGAACTTTTAGGGGTGTCTTCAAAGACCATGCCCTACTGCGCCGGACCCAGACGACGACCCGCAGCGTTGTCGGACGCCGCCTTGGCCTCGGCTCGCTACGGGCGAGCCGTTGAAGACACCCCTAGGCCGCGCGAGCGGGCACACTGAGGGCACACTGAGACTGTGGGCATCAGGGAGCAACTCACCGACCCGTGGGGGTTCGTGGCCGGCGGACTCAGCGGTGGTCTGGCGGCCGCGGTGGCCGCCGCGCTGGGCCCTACCGCGCTCGCGGCCATCCCCGTAGGGCTGGGGGTCGCGGCGGTCGTCTACGGGGTGAAGGTCGGGGTGGGCGCGCTCACCGACCGCGACCGCTCCGGACCGGCCACCGACCTGCCAATGCCGGCCCGGGGCAGCCCCGCCGACGTGTGGCTCCGCCGCGCCGAGCTCGCCGTCCGCACCCTGCACGAGCAGACCGAGTCGCCGCGCGACGCCATGACCCGTTCCCAGATCGGCGACATCGACGACCAGGCCGCCGAGACGCTGGGTGACCTGCGGCGGCTCGCGTCACAGGTCGCGTCCGTCGAAGCGGCCGCGGTACGGATCGACATCGTGCGGCTCCGCGCCGAGGAGCAGCGGCTGGCGGCATCGGTGCGCGAGGCCGCCGACCCGGAGCTGCGGGCCGAGCGCGAGCGCGCCGTCCGGTCGGTGAGCGAGCAGCTGGAGGTGTACGGGCGGCTGCTCGTCGCCCGGGACACGCTGGTCGCGCGGATGCAGACGACGGCGATCGGCCTGGAGGGGTTGATCGCCCGCCTCGCCGAGGTGCTGGCGCTCGCGGCCACGGCCGGCGGGGTCGACACCACGGCGCAGCGGATCGGCGACCTCACCAGCGATCTCGACGGCATGCAGGCCGGGCTCCGCGAGACCGAGGCACTGTCACGAAAGGTGCTGGCTCAGGGCGGTTCGGTGACGTCCGGTAGTTAAGAGCATCCACCGGCGCGTGCCAATGTGTGCGTGGCCTGACACCATGTAAGTGCACGTCGCCGTGGGCGGCGGGATCAACAGGGGAGAGGACCGAGATGGCGAACCCGTTCGTCAAGGCGTGGAAGTACCTGATGGCGGCGTTCGGCGCCAAGGTCGACGAGTACGCCGACCCGAAGGTACAGATCCAGCAGGCGATCGAGGAGGCGCAGCGCCAGCACCAGGCGTTGACGCAGCAGGCGGCCGCGGTGATCGGCAACCAGCGCCAGCTGGAGATGAAGCTCTCCCGCCAGATGTCCGAGGTCGAGAAGTTGCAGGCCTCAGCGCGCCAGGCCCTGGTGCTCGCCGACAAGGCGCGTGCCGGTGGCGACGAGGCCAAGGCGACGCAGTACGAGCAGACCGCGCAGGCGTTCGCCACCCAGCTGGTGGCCGCCGAGCAGTCCATGGAGGATCTCAAGACCCTGCATGATCAGGCTCTCGGCGCGGCGCAGAAGGCCAAGCAGGCCGTCGAGACCAACGCGATGATCCTGCAGCAGAAGTTCGCCGAGCGCACCAAGCTGCTCAGCCAACTCGAGCAGGCCAAGATGCAGGAGCAGGTCGCCAACTCGCTGCAGTCGATGTCGCAGCTGGCGGCGCCGGGCACCGTGCCGTCGCTGGACGAGGTCCGCGAGAAGATCGAGCGCCGGTACGCGCACGCGGTCGGCCGCGCCGAACTCGCCGAGAACTCCGTCGAGGGCCGCATGATCGAGGTCCAGAAGTCCACGTTGGACATGGCTGGTCAGTCCAGGCTGGACCAGATCCGCGCCAGCATGTCGGGGGAGCAGCTCGCGGCAGCGCCCGAGCCCACCGCACCGACTGCGACACCGGCCGCGACACCGGCCGCGCAGCCGGATGCCGCGGTGGCCGAGAAGCCGGCGACGACCAAGGACGCTGACGCCGCACAGAGCTAGGGAGGATCGTGCTGTTCGGACCGAGAGACCCGCGGGCCCGGCACCTCCGTCGACTACGGCGGAGCCGGGCCGCCGCGCGGGTCTGGACGGTCTGGGCAGCCACGATCGGCGGTTCGGCCGCGGTCGCCGTGCCGTACGCCGGCATCGGTTGGGCCGACATCGGTTGGGCCGGGGTGGCCGGCGGGTCGATCGCGGTCGCGGTGCTGCGCTGGCGGGACCACTGGGCTGTGCTCGCGGCGCCGGTTCCGGAGCCGCTGCCGTACCGCCCGCCCGCCCAGCGGATCGCTCGGAAGCTGACGCCGCTCGTCGGGTCCGCGATCGAGTCGTTCGTTGACCGGCCACGGCGCGTCGCGGTGCGGCGCTCGTCGGCCGCGGCGCCCGCCGTCGACCGGCTCAACTATGCGGCGCGGACGTTGCCACAGCTGCTGGACAAGCTCGGCCCGAATGCGGGCGACACCGCGCGCGAGGCGGCCGGGGCGCATACCGCGCTACGGCAGCTCGCCGTACGGGTGGCGGTCGTCGAGAAGACGTTGCCGGTAGCGCCTGCCGAGTCGCGCGAGTCGCTGCTGGCGGTCCGGGCCGGGCTGCTCGACCAGCTCAGCCACGGTGTGGCGGCGTACGAGCAGCTCGGTGGGGCAGCCGCCGAATGCGTGGCCGCTCTGGCGCGCGGTGGGGACACGCTCGCCGTGCGGCGGCTCACCGAGGCGACAGACATACTGCGCGGCCTCGCGGACGGCCTGACCGAGATCAAGGACCAGAACAGCGCCTACGGCCTCCCGTAACGGCGGTTCCGGGGAGGGGCGGGGACTGCGCCGGCCAGCCGATGGGGTTCACCGGCCTGCCGGGCGTCACTGGAACAGATTTTCGGGGTTTGAGGCATGAGACGGGCGGCCGTAGCCCCACTTCCCCCGGCGGGCACCCAGGGCTGCCGGCCTAGTAGTAGCCGCCACTGTCCTGTGGGGACTCGGTGCTGGACGAGTCGGGCTTCGATCCCGTGTCGGAGCCGCAGCCCGGTACCAGCAGCAAAGCGGCGACAGCGGCGAGTGCCGCCAGCAACTTCCTCGACGGGCGGACCGTGGTGTGGTGGCGCATGGTTCCTCCTGGAGCCGTGGACAGGCGCTCACCCAGCAGCACGGGCAGGCGGGCGCGACGGTTCAGTCACGGCCGTTCAGGAGCGCCGCCACCTCCGCCCGGCGAGCCGCCAGAAACGCCCGGTCGGCGGCGTTGCCGGCCAGTGACAGCGCGACGTCGTACGCGGCGATCGACTCGCGATACCGGCCCAACCGGCGCAGCAGGTCGGCGCGGACCGATGGCAGCAGGTGGTACTGCGGCAGCGCCTCGTCGAGGCCGGCCAGCAGCGCGAGGCCGGCGGCCGGCCCGTCCACCTCGGCGACGGCGACCGCCCGGTTCAGCCGGACCACCGGCGACGCGGTGCTTGAGTCCAGCGCGGCGTAGAGCCGGGCGATCTCGGCCCAGTCCGTCTCCTCGGCGCGCGCGGCGGAGGCGTGCTGGGCGGCGATCGCCGTCTGGAGGAGGTACGCACCGGGTGGCTGCCGCCGCGCCGCCTGCCGGATCAGCGTGATGCCTTCGTCGATCTCGTCGGCGCGCCACCGCTCGCGGTCCTGCGCGGGCAGCAGCACGACCCGGCCGGAGGCGTCGAGGCGGGCATCGCGCCGGGAATGTTGCAGCAGCAGGAGCGCGAGCAGCGCGAGGGCTTCGGGCTCGTCCGGCAGGTGCGTGACCACGACGCGGCTCAGCCGGATCGCCTCCGCGCACAGCTCACGCCGGATCGGCTCCGCACCGGCGCTCGCCGCGTAGCCTTCGTTGAAGACCAGGTAGAGCACCGCGAGGACGCCGGCCAGCCGGTCCGGCAGCTCGGCGTCGGTCGGCACGCGGTACGGGATACCGGCGAGCGCGATCTTCTTCTTCGCCCGGGTGATCCTGGCCGCCATCGTCGCTTCGGAGACGAGGAATGCCCGGGCGATCTCCGCTGTCGAGAGCCCGCCGAGCAGGCGCAGGGTCAATGCGACGCGCGCGGGCGCCTCCAGCGCGGGGTGGCAGCAGGTGAAGGGGAGTCGCAGTCGCTCGTCGGGGATCGTCGTCACGACCTCCTCCTCGTTGTCGATGAGCGGGTCACCGTCCGGCTCGGCGTCGGTGATCAGCAGCGGCAGCTTGCGGGCCAGCGTCGCGCGGCGGCGCAGGGTGTCCAGCGCGCACCGCCGGGCGGTGGTGAGCAGCCAGGCGGCGCGGCGGTCGGGGACGCCGTCCTCGGGCCATCGGGCGACGGCCCTGGCGAACGCGTCGGCCAGCGCCTCCTCGGCCAGGTCGAGGTCGCGCAACTGGCGGGCGAGCAGCGCGAGCAGCCGTCCCCAGTCCTCGCGGTGCGTTGCGGCGAGCGCCGCGGCCGGGTCGTTGGACACTCACACCTCCGGTACGGGCCGGACCTCCACGGCGAGGCCAGGGCTCGCCGGCACCTGCGCCGCCAGCTCCAGCGCGGTGTCCAGATCGGCGCACTCGAGCAGGTAGAAGCCGCCGATCTGCTCCTTGGTCTCGGCGAATGGCCCGTCGCTGACGATCCCGTCGTGGACTACGCGCCCGGTCGTGCTCGGTGCCAGCGGCGCGCCGAGCACCATCGCGCCGCGCTCGCGCAGGCCGGCGCTGAATCCCATGTGCTCCTCAACGATCGCGCGGCGCTCGGCGTCGGAAAGCGCCAGTTCGGCGACCTCATCGCCGTGGAGCAGGAGCAAGAACTGCATCGGAGCCTCCTCGGTGCCGTTTCGTCACCACGATGACGCACAGATGCGGCTTGGATCGACACGCGCGCCGCTGGAACAAAGCGGACTTGCGGGGTATTCGTGGCTACGCGCGCCCGTTGAAGGCACGGAAGTCCCGCAAGTCCGATTCCGCCGCGGGCCCGCCGCGGCCAATTCCGCCGCGGGCCCGCCACAGCCGATTCCGCCGCGGGCCCGCCGCGGCCGCTCAACCCGGCTGGCAGTGCGGGCACCAGTACGCCCGCCGCGCCTGCGGATCAGCGTCCGGTTCGTCGCCGAGGTCCGCCGACTGGATCCGGGTGCCGCAGCGCCGGCACGGCTGACCGGCCCGCCCGTACACCCAGTGCTGCTCACCGCGGCGCAGGGAGCCCGTCGTTGCCTGCACGGGCCGTTCCCGGTTCGCGTCGAGGAGGCGCCGCGCCAGGTCGACGACGGCGGGCAGGTCGGGCACCGCCGCCACCGGCGTCCAGGGCGACACCCCGCGTAGGAAGAGCACCTCGGCGCGATAGAGGTTGCCTATACCCGCCAGGTTCCGCTGATCGAGCAGCGCCACGCCGATGGCCCGGTCGGCGCGCGCGTTCAACCGCCGCAGCGCCTCGGCTGCGTCCCAGTCCGGACCGAGCAGATCCGGCCCGAGATGCCCGACGACGTCGCCCTCGTCGGCCGTCGGCACCACCGTCACCTGCTTCAGCCGGTAGCCGACGGCCGTCACCGCGGATGTGGCGAACACCACTCTAATCTGGTGAGCTGGCCCACCCGACCACCGCTCGCCCGGCCGGTACAGCCGCCAGCTCCCCTCCATCCCCAGATGGGTATGGACCGTCACGGCCGTGCCGTCGTCGGCCACCGTCCGCGTCAGCAGATGCTTGCCGCGCGGCACGATCTCGCTGATCAGACGGCCGCGCAGGTCCACAGCCGCCCAGCGCGGATGCCGCAGGTCCGCCACCGTCAGGCGCTCACCTGCCAGCGCGGCATGCAGCCGCCGCGCCGTACGCCACACCGTGTCGCCTTCGGGCATACCCCCATCGTGCCGGGTGGCGTCTGGTGGGGTCCGCGAGGCACGCTGTTCTACTGGACGGTAGATCTCTACTGGGCGGTAGATCAGCCCGACCCGCGTGGCGGTGCGGGGCGCGATAAGGAACGATGACGGCGACCGAGAGGGGGACGTGCACAGACATGGCCGGACAGCCAGGCTTCAGATCCCGGCAGGAGCTCGAAGGCCGCGGAGGCCGCGGTCGTCGGCGCGCCCCCAGCAGCCTCACCGGCAAGAGCCTCTTCCTCACCGGGCTGGTGGTGCTCCTTCTCATGTCCGCCGGCATGCTGGCGCTCCGGTCACTCGCCGTGTCGATCCAGAACGGCGGCGACGACGAGGTCACCCAGAAGAAGAGCGCGCCCACGGCGGTGAAGCCCACCCAGAACAAGGACCCGTTCGCGGACACCCTCGCCGCCGACTACCCCGAGGGCGCTGCCGGCATCGTGCTGCCGCCCGCCAAGCAGGTCGGCGAGTGGAAGCCCGCGCAGGTCCAGGACGTGCTCAACCGCACCAAGCAGACCCTCGTCGCCGCCCGGCTCGATCGCCAGATGCTGGAGCAGGGCAACCCCGCGGGCTACCTCAGCACCATTTCCGCCAGCGCCCGCGGCCCGGTCACCAAGAGCATCGAAGCCGGCGAGGGCCTCGTCTACGTCAGCCGGCTCGGCGCGGAGTACAAGCTCACCGGCGAACCCCGCGTCAAGGGCACGATGGCCGTCTTGCTCGGCCCGAAGAAGGAACTGGTCATCGCCGCCGACTACGTCTGGGTCTACCCGCTCGACGGGCCCGTGGGCGACGGCGCGCCGAAGGGCCCAGGCTCCAAGCTGGTCATCGTCCACACCGAGGAGATGTACCAGTGGTTCGAGGCCAAGAAGGTCGCCGTCAAGGACACCGGCCTGCGCCCCGGCGCCGGCAAGCTCTACACCGTCAACATGGACTGCGACCTGGCCAAGACCGGCAAGCTCGGCCTCCAGCGCGCCGCTCCCGGCAACCCGCAGGACGTCCCGGACGCGGCCGCCTATGACCCCGCCACCAAACCCGACGAGCTGCCGGAAACCTGCTAAAAGCCCAAGATCAAGAGCTTTATAAGCTACATCGGGCAAACGCTGGCGCTACGTCAGCGGCCGTTCCAGGCGCAGCTCGTCGCGGATCGGGATGCCGTAGTCGCCGACGTCGGGGATGGCGGGTTTGCGCGCGCGTGCACGGTCGACCGCGTCCGGCTCCAGGCCCACCAGCCGTAGGCCACGCCGCTGGTAGAAGCGCAGCGCGTCGAGGTTGTCGTTCGTCGTCACCAGCCACAGCCGGCGGCATCCGCGCTGGCGCGCCTCGTCCACGGCCGCCGCCAGCAACGCCGTCCCGACCCCGCGGTGACGGTCGATGGCGTCGATCGAGACCACTTCCAGCGCCTCGCCGTCCACGTGGAACGTCAGCACGCCGACGAGTTCCCCGGCGTGCTCGGCCACCAGCGTCGGCAGCGCCGTCAGGTCGTACTCGGTGTCGTGGGCGACGACGACCGTCGAGCCCCACGAGTTGACCAGTGCCTCGGTGACCCGGTCGCCGTCGTCGCCGGTGGCCGGTCGCACGTTGATGTTCACGGCGGTGACCGTAGCAACGGTGCTGCCTCGCCGGTCATGATCGCAGCCGCAGTCCGCGTGGCGTCGGGCGGAACCCGGCGGCCTCCAGCGCCTCCCCGAGTGGTGACCGCGCGATCGGCGCCCCGTCGGCTCGCTCGACGGCCAGGGTGCCGAGCCAGCCAGCGGTGACCGCCCTGGCCAGCCCGTCGGCGGCGACCCGCAGCGTGGCAGGCGTGGTGGGCCAGGACAGCAGCGTCCGCCCGCCGCGCTCGACGTAGAGGACGAGTCGCCCCTCGAACAGCACCACCAGCGCCCCGGCCTTGCGCCCAGGCTGGTGCCCGCGGGCGCCGCTCTCGGTCTCGGCACGTTCCGGCCAGGCCAAGGTGGCGCCGTACGGGTTGGCCGGATCGGTGGCGGCCAGCACCAGTGCGCTCCCCGAACTGTCGGCGGAGCGGGCCGGCTGGCTGAACCCGATCCCGAGTGGCGCGCTCTCGGCGTCGGCCTCGGTGTCCTGGGTGGGCTCGGCGGCGATTGCCCGTAGCCGGTCGACTGCTCCGGGCGCGGCGAACTGGGCCCCGCCAAGCCCCTCCACGAAGTAGCCGCGCCGCACCCGACCGGCCTCCTCGTACGCGGACAGCACCGGGTACACGCCGGCGAACCCGCCCGGCGTGCCCTCGCCGAGCACCGCACCTCGAGTCAGGACGCCGTAGCGCTCCAGGAGTGTGGCCGCCGACGCGTGGGCGCGCAGCGTCGCGTCCGGCTCGCGGTCTGGCAGCCGGGACCAGCGTCCGGCCACGGTCGGCGGCCCGCCGCGGCTCGGCAACGCCGCCCGCCCTACCCGGAGCGTGGCTCGCCCACCGCCCGCGCGGCGGTACCGGGGGGACGCGGCACGGCGTGTGGGATGGCGGCTGCCGCCGGCCCCGAGCATGGTGCGCAGCGGCGCGAGGGTGTCGTTGGTCAGCTCGCCCGACCAGACGAGATCCCAGACAGCCGCGACGAGCGTGGCGTCATCGAGCCCGTCGGTGGCGACCCGCTCGTAGAGCTGGCGGAAGAAGAGCGCCTGCCCGCCGTCGAGCGCGTCGAGCACGGCGTCGTGCAGCGGCGTGCGCGCCATATCGGCGTCCACGTGCGGGAGCAGCAGCGGCGCGGTGTCGGCGAACGCCAGGCTCACCCAGCCGTCGCCGCCCGCGAGCGCACCGCTGCCCGCCCAGACGACCTCGCCGGCCGCGCACACCTCGTCCAGCAGCGCGGGAGAGTAGTCGGCGACCCGCGCGGGCAGTACCAGCTGCTCCAGCGCCGACGCGGGCACCGCCACGCCCTGGAGCTGCTCAACCGTCCGCAGCAGCGCGTCGACGCCCCGGTCGCGCCCGCCGCCGGCTGCAGACACGTGCTGCCAGCGCGGCAGGAAGCGCGCGTACGCGGCCGGCGGCACGGGCTCGACCTCCTTGCGCAGCGCGGCGAGGGACCGCCGGCGCAGCGTGCGCAGCACTTCGGCGTCGCACCACTCGGCGCCCGACCCGCCCGGACGGAACTCACCCGCGACGACCCGTCCGGTGGCGGCGAGCCGTTGCAGCGCGCCCCCCACGACGGCCACGCCGAGGCCGAGGCGTTCGGCGCAGTCGGCTGCGTGGAACGGGCCGTGCGTCCGGGCGTACCGGGAGACCAGGTCACCGAGCGGATCCTTGACCGGCTCGGTGAACGCCTCCGGCACGCCGACGGGCAGCGCGGTGCCGAGCGCGTCGCGCACCCGGCCGGCGTCCTCGATGGCGATCCAGCGCTCCTCGCCGGCGACCCGCACGCGCAGCGCACGCCGCGCCGCCGCCAGCTCCTCCAGCCACTCGGGCGTGGCGCCGCGCTCCAGCGCCTCGGCTGTACTGAGCCCACCCAGGATCCGGAGCAGGTCGGCGGTGGAGTCGAGATCGCGGGCGCGCCGGGCAGGGGCGAGCCGCTGCAGCTCGCGCTCAGTTTCGGCGAGGACGTCCGGGTCGAGGAGTTCGCGCAGCTCGGCCCGGCCCAGCAGCTCGGCGAGGAGGGTGGAGTCGAGAGCGAGCGCCTGGGCCCGCCGCTCGGCCAGCGGCGCGTCGCCCTCGTAGAGGAACGCACCGACGTAGCTGAACAGCAGCGACCGGGCGAACGGCGATGGCGCCGGCGTCTCCACCTCGACCAGCCGGACGCTGCGTGCCTCCAGGTCACGCATCAGCGTGGACAGCCCCGGCACGTCGAAGACGTCCTGCAGGCATTCCCGCATCGTCTCCAGGATCACCGGGAACGAGCCGTATTCGCTCGCCACGCTGAGCAGCTGCGCCGACCGCTGCCGCTGCTGCCAGAGCGGCGTGCGCTTGCCCGGGTTACGGCGGGGCAGCAGCAGCGCCCGTGCGGCGCACTCCCGGAACCGGGACGCGAACAGCGCCGACGCACCGACCTCCGCGGTGACCAGCGGCTCGACCTCGTCTGGCGCGAACGTGGCCAGCTCGGCGCTCGGGGTGGCGGCGTCGCCGGTGACGTCGGGGATGCGCAGCACGATCCCGTCGTCGGTGTGCATGACCTGGACATCGACGCCGTGCCGCTCGCGCAGCCGGGCGGCGATCGCCAGCGCCCACGGACCGTTCACCGGCGCCCCGAACAGCGAGTGGACCGCGACCCGCCAGTCGCCCAGCTCGTCCCGGAACCGCTCGACGAGGATCGTGCGATCGTCCGGGAGGTGGGTGGTGGACGCCCGCTGGTCGGCGAGGTAGTCGAGCAGGTTCCGGGCCGCGCGCTCGTCCAGCCCTGCCGCGGCGGCCCGGGCCAGCGCGGCCTCCGGGGACAGCCTGCCCAGCTCGCGCACGAACGCCCCGAGCGCCCGCCCCAGCTCAACCGGACGGCCGGGCGCGTCGCCCTTCCAGAACGGCATGCGCGCCGGCTGGCCGGGCGCGGGGGAGACCAGCACCCGGTCGTGGGTGATCTCCTCGATGCGCCAGCTGGACGAGCCGAGCAGGAACACGTCGCCGACCCGCGACTCGTACACCATCTCCTCGTCCAGCTCGCCGACCCTCGTGGCCTTCTCGCCGACGAGGAAGACGCCGAAGAGGCCGCGGTCGGGGATGGTGCCGCCGGAGGTGACGGCGAGCCGGTGCGCGCCGGGACGGGCCGAGAGCTGGCCGGTGAGGCGGTCCCAGACGATCCGGGGACGTAGTTCGGCGAAGTCGTCCGACGGGTACCGGCCGGACAGCATGTCCAGCACCGCTTCGAGCGCAGACTCGGGCAGCTCGGCGTACGGGGCCGCGCGGCGGACCACCTCGGCCAGGTCGTTGACCGACCACGGGTCCATCGAGACCATCGCGACGACCTGCTGGGCGAGGACGTCGAGCGGGTTGCGCGGGTAGCGCATCGACTCGATCGCGCCGTCGCGCATCCGTTCGACGACGACCGCGCACTGGAGCAGGTCGCCGCGGTGCTTGGGGAAGACGACGCCGCGTGAAATGGCCCCAACGTGGTGCCCGGCCCGGCCGACGCGCTGCAGCCCGGCTGCGACCGAGGGCGGCGCCTCCACCTGCACGACCAGGTCGACGGCGCCCATGTCGATGCCGAGTTCGAGGCTGCTCGTGGCGACCACGGCGGGGAGCCGGCCGGCCTTGAGATCCTCCTCGATGTCGCGCCGCTGCTCGCGGGAGACCGAGCCGTGGTGGGCCCTGGCCACGATCGTGGGAGCGCCGGCGGCCTCGCCGGACTGGGCCATGATCTCAGCGGGCGGCCGCGCCGGCACGTCCTCGGGTTGGCCGCTGACCAGCTCGTTCAGGCGCGCGCAGAGCCGTTCGGCGAGGCGGCGGGAGTTGGCGAAGACGATCGTGCTGCGGTGCGACTCGACCAGCTCCAGCACGCGGCTCTCGACGGCAGGCCAGATGGAGTTGCGGCGCGGCGGCCCGGCGGCGTCGCCGGTGACCTCGTCACTCAGCTCGCCGAGCGCCGACATGTCCTCGACCGGCACCTCGACGGTCAGCTCGACGGTCTTGGCCGCCGGCGGCTGCACGACCGTCACCGGCTTGGCACCGCCGAGGAACCGCGCCACCTCCTCGGTCGGGCGGACCGTCGCAGACAGGCCGATCCGCTGGGCGGGGGTGTCCAGCAGCGCGTCGAGGCGCTCCAGGCAGAGCGCGAGGTGGGCGCCGCGCTTGGTGCCGCAGACGGCGTGCACCTCGTCGACGATCACCGTCTCGACGCCGCGCAGCGATTCCCGGGCCTGGCTGGTGAGGAGGAGGAAGAGCGATTCGGGGGTGGTGATGAGGATGTCGGGCGGCGTGCGGGTGAACGCGCGCCGGTCGGCGGCCGGGGTGTCGCCGGTGCGCATCCCGACCTCGATCTCGGGCACCGGTTCGCCGAGCCGGTGCGCGGCCTGGCGGATGCCCGCGAGCGGCGCGCGCAGGTTGCGCTCGACGTCGACGGCAAGCGCCTTGAGCGGGCTGACGTAGAGGACCCGGCACCGGCGGGTGCGGGTGGCCGGCGGCGGCTCGGTGGCGAGCCGGTCGAGCGACCAGAGGAACGCGGCGAGCGTCTTGCCGGAGCCGGTCGGCGCGACGACGAGCGCGTCCCGGCCGGCGCTGACCGCGTCCCACGCACCGAGCTGAGCGGCCGTGGCACCGGGGAACGCAGCCGCGAACCACGCGCGGGTGGCCGGGGAGAAGGCCTCGAGCGGCGACGGCGGGACGGTGCTGCGATCGGGCACGTCCACCATCCTGACTGACCCCACCGACAACAGCGCGGTATGAGGGGTTCACGCAGGTCAGCGGGTACATCGAGGACCGTACAAATAGATCTTAAGGTTCATACCGGCGGTAGAAACCCAGAGCTACGTTTGCACCACAGAGGCCCCAGTGGTGACCGCCACTGCCGGTCCCGGTTCCGCCACCGGATAGGCGTCCCAGGCGGGCACGTAACGGCGAATTGTGGATAAACAGGACTAAACTCCACCCTAGGGTGGATACCTCTTGGCCATACAACTGGTTACCGTGTGATCACGTTGAGCCACCGAATTTGAGCCACGGAATTTGAGCCACGGAATTGATCCCGATCACAACTACTGACGCCGGCATGAACGTTCCGTTCCGCGCATCCCGAAAGGCGACCTATGAAGAAGCGATCACCATCCGCGGCAACGCCATCGGCATCCTCGGGAACGCGCAGTCGCCCTGCAAGGGCGGCGCCAGTGCCGTCACGTAGTAGCGGGGGGTTGTGACTGCGCGCCCCATTGGGGGATGGGGCGAGCAGTCGCCGGGCGCCGGCCGTATCCGGGAAGGTCGGCGCCCGGCAGTGCGGTAACGGCAGTAACGGCAGTAGCGGTAACGGTGGCAGCGTCGCCGCCGGAGCTGGGGAGGACGCCGCCGGGCAGAGGGGACGCGAGGCGGTAGGGCGAGAGGGCTTCGGCCGGGCGTTGGGGGACGACCGGCCGAAGCGAGCGGGAGAGCCAAAGCGGGAGTTACGAGAGATCGTCGGTGGCAGTGCAGGGATTCGGTGTGTGGGGCGCGCGAATCCGGAGCCACTGCTCCCTCCCGGGACGGCGGTGTCGCCGGCTAGGCCACTGGCGACACCGCCGCCACGCTGTCCGGGCGGGCTCCCGACGTCCTAGCTGACCGCGAGCCGGGCCCGGAGCCGGTCGGCCGCTGCCGGCCATTCCTCGGCGGTCATCCCGTACACGACGGTGTCGCGGAACGAGCCGTCCGGGCAGATCCGGTCGCGGCGCAGAACCCCTTCGCGCACCGCGCCCAGCCGGGCGATCGCGGCTTGCGAGCGCTCGTTGCGCAGGTCGGTGTGCCAGGTGACCCGCACCGCGCCGAGCGTGTCGAAGGCCCGCTCCAGGAGCAGCAGCTTCGCCTCCGTGTTGATCGGCGTCCGCCACCAGGGCCGGCCGAGCCAGGTGTGGCCGATCGCGAGCTGCCGGTGCGACGACGGATCGATGTTGTAGTACGACGTGGTGCCGGCGACCTGGCCCGTGCGCTGGTCGATCTGGGCCCAGGTGACCCGCTCGCCCTTCGAGCAGGCGTGCAGGGCGACGCTGACGAACTGGGCCATCTCGTCGCGCGTGCGCGGCTGGCGGGCGGAGAGCCATGTCCACACGTCCGGGTCGGCGCCGGCCTTGAACAGGCCGTCGACGTGCTCGGGGCCCAGCGGTTCCAGCCGCACGTGGCGTCCGATGAGGGTTTCCGCCACCAGCCATGGCGAGCGTGCGGCGCCGGTGCCGCGCCGGTAGTCCGCGAGGTAGGCCGGGGTGGGCGCGTTGCTGTTCGGGTCGGGTTGGGGCGCGCCGGCGACCGTATGCAGCGGCACCACGCCCGCCCAGTACGGCAGGCCGTCGTTGGCGGGATCGTCGCCCGCCGGCCCCGAGCGCACCTTCGCCGACACCTCCGCGAGCGGCAGCGCCAGGACGGCGGTGGCGGCCAGCTCCTTCGCCGTCGGCGGCCGGGTGTCGCCGGCGCGGCCGCGGGCGACGTGGTCGACGAGGGCGTTCAAGGCGGCGCGTTTCTCGTCGGGATCGGTGACCAGGCGGGCGGTGCCGTGGGCGACCACTGAGCGGTAGTTCAACGAGTGGTCGAACGCCGAGCGCGAGAGCACCAGCCCGTCCACCAGCGTCGCGGTGACGCACACCGCCAGGCCGCCGGGGCTTGCGGCGGCCTGCAGCGGCGCGCTCCCGGTGGAGCCGTGCAGGTAGAGGGTGTCGCCTGCGCGGGCGTGCGTGGTCGGCAGCACCCGGGGCACGCCGTCGACGGTGAAGCCGAGATGGCAGATCAGCGCCTCGTCAAGGATCGCGTGCACCACGTCGGAGTCGTACGCGGCCCGTTCGCGGTAGCGGGTCGGCGTGGTGCGGGCCGTGGGCAGGTAGGACACGGTTGCATCACCTCGGTTGCGGCGGCGATATTGTTCTGGTACAAAATTAGCTTTGTGCAGACACAATATCGGATCACCGGAAGTACCGCGAGCGGGATCGCGGCCAGCGTGGAGGACGGCGTCCGTGACGGCGGCCTCGCGCCCGGCGCCGCGCTCCCGACTGTCCGGGGACTCGCGGACGAGCTGGGCGTCGCCGCGAACACCGTAGCCGCCGCGTACCGGGCGCTACGCCAGCGCGGCGTCATCGAGACCGACGGCCGCCGCGGCACCCGGATCCGCCCGCGCCCGCCCGCGCAGCCCCGCACGGCCGTGGCCCTGCCGGTGCCGGCCGGCGCTCGGGACCTCGCCGACGGTGGCCCCGCCGCGGAACTGCTGCCGGCGCTCGGCCCATACCTGCGGAAGATTGACCCGCCGCGCTCCGGGTACGGGTTCGGCGGCCCGCACCCCCCGCTCATCGAGCTCGGCCGGGAGCGGCTGGCGGCCGATGGCGTCCCGACCGGCGCGCTCACCGTCACCGGCGGCGCCCTCGACGGCATCGAGCGCTGCCTGCTCGCGCACGTCTCGCCGGGCGATCGGGTGGCGGTGGAGGATCCGGGCTGGGCCAACCTGCTCGACCTCGTCGCCGCGCTCGGGCTCGACCCGGTCGGCGTGGGGGTCGACGACGACGGTCCGCTCCCGGCCGACCTGCGCCGCGCGCTCCGGCACGGCGCCCGTGCCACGGTCGTCACTAGCCGCGCCCACAACCCCACCGGCGCCGCCGTCTCGGCCGAGCGCGCCGCCGCCCTGCGGGACGTTCTCGCCGACTACCCCGACACCCTCGTCATCGAGGACGACCACGCCGCCGAGCTGGCCGGCGTCGGGCTGCACACGCTCGCGGGCGTCACCGCATACTGGGCGGTCGTCCGGTCGGTCAGCAAGCCGTACGGGCCCGATCTGCGGCTGGCTCTGCTCGCCGGTGACGAGACCACGGTGAGCCGGATCGGCGGCCGCCAGCGCCTCGGTACGGGCTGGGTGAGCCACGTCCTGCAACGCCTCGTCGTCGCGCTGTGGGAGGCGCCGGCGGTGGGCGAGGTCGTCGCCGCGGCGGCGGCCCGCTACGAGGCGCTGCGCGGTGGGCTGCTCCGCGCGCTCGCCGACCGTGGCGTGCCCGCGCATGGCCGTACCGGCCTCAACGTCTGGATACCGGTGGCTGACGAGACCACGGCGGTCACCGCGCTCCGCGACGCTGGCTGGGTGGTCGCGCCGGGGTCCCGGTACCGGTTGCAGAGCGAGCCCGCCGTCCGGATCACCGTCAGCACGTTGCGGCCCGAGGAGATCGACCGCCTCGCCGACGCGGTGGCCACCGCCGCCCGCCCGGGCGGAAACACGGGCCACGCCGTCTGACCCAACGGATAATCCAACCGCGCGACGGGCGCCACACTGACAGACTCCACGGCATGGACCAGCATCTTTACGAGGCCGAGCACGAGGCCTTCCGCGATCTGTGCCGCACGTTCGTCCAGCGGAACATCGCCCCGTACCACACCGAGTGGGAGAAGGCGGGCATCGTCGACCGCCAGGTCTGGACCGCGGGCGGCGCGGCTGGCCTCCTCGGCACCGACGTGGACGAGAAGTACGGCGGCGGTGGCCAGTCCGACTTCCGGTTCAACGCCGTCCTCGACGAGGAACTGGTCCGTGGCGGTGCCACCGGGGTCGGCTTCGGGCTGCACAACGACGTCGTCGGCCCGTACCTCACGGCGCTCACCACCGACGAGCAGAAGCAGCGCTGGCTGCCCGGCTTCTGCTCCGGGGAGACCATCACGGCGATCGCGATGAGCGAGCCGGCGGCCGGCAGCGACCTGGCCGGCATCCGTACGATCGCACGCCGCGACGGCGACTCCTACGTCCTCAACGGCTCCAAGACGTTCATCACCAACGGCATCCACTCCGACCTGGTGATCGTCGTGGCCAAGACCGATCCCGACAAGGGCGCGCACGGCATCTCGCTGCTCGCCGTCGAGCGGGGCATGGCCGGCTTCGAGCGCGGCCGCAACCTCGAGAAGATCGGGCTCAAGGCGCAGGACACGGCCGAGCTGTTCTTCGACGACGTCCGGGTGCCGGGGGAGAACCTCATCGGCACCGAGAACCACGGTTTCTACCACCTGATGCAGATGCTGCCCCAGGAGCGGCTCTCCATCGCCGTCGTGGCCGTGGCCGCGTGCGAGGCGATGCTCGCGCTCACCACCGAGTACGTGAAGGGCCGGCAGGCGTTCGGGCGTCCGGTCAGCGCGTTCCAGAACACCCGGTTCTCCCTGGCTGAGCTGGTCACCGAGACGACCATCGCGCGGACGTTCCTCAACCACTGCATCAGGGAGCACAACGCGGGCCGGTTCACCGTCCCCGACGCCGCCATGGCCAAGTGGTGGACCACCGAGCTGCAGAACAAGGTGGCAGACCGGTGCGTCCAGCTCCACGGCGGTTACGGCTACATGATGGAGTACCCGATCGCGAAGGCCTGGCTGGACTCCCGCGTGCAGAGCATCTACGGCGGCACCACCGAGATCATGAAGGAGATCGTGGGGCGGTCCCTTGGCCTCTGAACCCCTCACCTCTGAGTCGCTAGCGCTGGACGTCCGGCGCGCGCAGCGGCGGACGCTCGGCCTGCTGGTCACCACCCAGGTGCTCGGTGGCGTCGGGGTGGCCATCGGCGTCGCCGTCGGCACGCTGCTCGCGGCGCAACTGGCCGGCACCGACACCCTTGCCGGGCTGGCGGCGACCTCGGCCGTCGTCGGCACCGCCCTGGTCGCCGTGCCGGTCTCGCGGGTCACCGACCGGTACGGCCGCCGGCCCGGGCTGGCGCTCGCCTACGGCACCGGCGCGCTCGGCGCCGCCGTGATCGTGCTCGCCGGCGTGGTCGGATCGTTCCCGCTCGGGCTCGCCGGCATGGTCCTCTTCGGCGGCGCGTCGGCCGGCAACCTGCAGGCGCGCTACGCCGCCACCGATCTCGCGACGAGCGAGCGACGCGGCACCGCGCTGTCGATCGTTGTCTGGGCCACCACGATCGGCGCCGTCCTCGGGCCGAACCTCGCCGACCCGGCGGGCGAGCTGGCGGGCCGGTTCGGCCTGGACTCGCTCGCCGGCCCGTTCCTGCTCTCGCTGGTGGTCTTCGCGGCGTCGGTGGCGGCGATCCTGACCCTGCTCCGGCCGGATCCGCTGCTACTCGCTCGCGCGGCTCGCGGCGTCGACCTCACGGTCGGGCGCGCGCGTACGTCCGTCCGGGCGGCGCTGCGGATCGTCGCAGCCCACCCCGGCGCGCTGCTCGGGCTCGGGGCGATCGCGCTCGGCCACTCCGTCATGGTGGGCGTGATGACGATGACGCCGGTGCACATGGAGCACGGCGGCGCGACCCTGCGCGTGATCGGCCTCGTGATCAGCGTCCACATCGCCGGCATGTACGCCCTCTCGCCGCTGGTCGGCATCGCGTCCGACCGGATCGGCCGCCGACCGGTGATCCTCGCCGGCTGCGCCCTGCTCCTCGCCGCCTGCGCGACCGCCGGTTCGGCCGACGAGCACAGCTCCGCGCAGCTCGGCGTCGGCCTCACCGTGCTCGGGCTCGGCTGGTCGTGCACGCTCGTCGCCGGTTCCACGCTGCTCACCGAGTCGGTTCCGGTGGACGCGCGCCCCTCCGTGCAGGGTGCCTCGGACGTCGTCATGAACCTCGCGGGCGCTGCGGCCAGCGTCGTCGCGGGGCTGGTGGTCGGCCTCGCCGGCTTCGCCTGGCTGGCCCTCCTCGCCGCGTTCGCGGTCCTGCCGCTGGTAGGCGCCGCCCTCCGCCCTTCGGTCACCAGGTGAGCCGTGCGGTTGCCGAGTTCCAATCACCAGCTAACCTGCGGGGGTGAGGCTGACGGAGTTCTGGCGACGGATGGACGCACGCTTCGGTGCTGCGTACTCCCGTTCGATCGCGGCTGACCAGGTGTTGGTGCAACTCGGTGGGCGCACGGTGGATCAGGCGCTGACGGCGGGCGCCGACGCCAAGTCCGTCTGGCGGGCTGTGTGCGACGCGTTCGACGTGCCCGCGCGGCTGCGGTGATCGAGGTGGCCCGGAGCCGGTTACGCACCGGACTGCCGCGCCATGCCGGCAGGGTTGTGGCGGCCGCCGCCCTCCTGTTCAGCGTCGCCGGCTGCATGACCGTCGACGGTCAGCTCGAGGTGGCCTCGGACGACACGGTCAGCGGCGCGTTCGTGGTGGCCATCGAGCGCGCGGCGCTGGCGGACAGCACCACCACCACCGAGGAGGAGTTCCTCGCCAAGCTGGGCGAGTGGAATCCGGTGCAGCAGTTACCCGCCGGCGGTAAGGCCGAGGTGCAGCCCTACATCGCCGACCACCTCCTCGGGAAGAGGTACGTCTACGACAAGGTCCCGCTGAGCGAGTTCGGCTCGGGGGGCACCTGGCGTATCCAGCACGTCGGCGACGCCTACCTCGTCGTCGGCGAGGTCGACTTCTCCGGGCTGGCCGGCTACCCCGGGATCGATCCGGCTGAGGCGAGCCGCGGCTGGGACGTCAGCATGCGGATCACCTTCCCCGGCCGCGTCCGCTCGGCGAACGGGAAGATCAGCGGGCGCACAGTCACCTGGACCCCGGCGCTCGCCAAGCGGACGCGACTCGCCGCCGAGGCGGACGACGGGTCGCCGCCGTTCACGCTCTCCAAGCTCGGCGTCGCCGGCGCGTCGCTGGCCGGCCCCGGGCGGTGGGTGATCGGCGCGGGCATCGCCGGCGAGATCACCGTCGCGGGGCTGTCGGCGTACCTGCTGTGGCGACGCCGCCGGCGGCGTGCGCTGGCGCTGGCAGGTGCAGGGGATCCGGCGTATCCCTGGCGGACGGCAGGTGCCCGATCGGCGTCGCCGGGAGCCGGCCGGCACCGCGCGCGCTGAGCGATGTGGGCGCTGGCCGGTCAGAGGGTGGAGTCCGGACAAATCGTCAACGCCGAAACCGGACTGTCCGGGAACCCGGGCAATAAACGGGCAGCCGATACCCCAATTTCCCCGACAGTTGGGCTGTCCGCCGCGTCACTGCACCCGGCGTTGCGGATTCTCGGCGTGTTGGGTGGTCCTTCGAACATGTGTTCGGCTAATCTGTTATCCACACGGCGCAAAGTTGTCCACAGGCGGGTGGCGGTGCCCGACTTCTGTCGGACCAACCCCCTAACGTCAACCGCGACGGATGTTCCGACGACCCCCAAGGCGGCAGGCAATGGCAGCTCCCGACCGCGGCAAGGCCCTCGAGGTCGCGCTGGCCCAGATCGACAAGCAGTTCGGCAAGGGGTCGGTGATGCGACTCGGGGACGAGGGACGTGTCCCCATCGCGGTGATCCCCACCGGGTCGATCGCGCTGGACGTGGCGCTCGGCATCGGCGGCCTGCCGCGCGGCCGGGTGGTCGAGATCTACGGTCCGGAATCCTCCGGTAAGACCACCGTCGCGCTGCACGCGGTGGCCAGCGCCCAGGCCGCTGGTGGCATCGCGGCGTTCATCGACGCGGAGCACGCGCTCGACCCCGACTACGCGAAGGCGCTCGGCGTCGACACGGACGCACTGCTGGTGTCCCAGCCCGACACCGGTGAGCAGGCGCTCGAGATCGCGGACATGCTGATCCGCTCCGGCGCGCTGGACATCATCGTCATCGACTCGGTCGCCGCCCTGGTGCCGCGCGCCGAGATCGAGGGCGAGATGGGCGACAACCACGTCGGCCTCCAGGCCCGCCTCATGAGCCAGGCGCTGCGAAAGATGACCGGTGGGTTGAACACTTCCAACACCACCGCAATTTTTATTAACCAGCTTCGCGAAAAGATCGGCGTGATGTTTGGTTCTCCTGAAACGACCACTGGTGGAAAGGCATTGAAATTCTATGCCTCAATCCGACTTGATGTCAGGAGAATTGAAACACTTAAGGACGGTACCGACGCGGTCGGCAACCGCACCCGGGTCAAGGTCGTGAAGAACAAGGTCGCGCCGCCGTTCAAGCAGGCCGAGTTCGACATCGTCTATGGCCAGGGCATCAGCCGCGAGGGCTCGCTCATCGACGTCGGCGTCGAGCAGGGCCTCGTCCGCAAGTCCGGTGCCTGGTACACCTACGAGGGCGACCAGCTCGGTCAGGGCAAGGAGAACGTCCGCAAGTTCCTGATCGACAACCCCGATCTCGCTGACGAGATCGAGAAGAAGATCAAGGAGAAGCTGGGGATCGGCGCCGCCCTCGATAACGACCCGAAGGACGGCAAGAAGGACGGCAAGCCCGCCCCGGCCCCAGTCGACTTCTGACCGGCTTCCGACCAACTCGTCGGCGAATGGCGTCGCGCGGCCGCGCCCCCGAACCGACTCCGGGTCAGCAATCCCCTCTTCCCCCCGCTGACCCGGAGTCGGTGGCGCGCAACATCTGCCTGCGGCTGCTGGCGCTGCAGCCTCGTACCCGCGCCGAGCTGGCCGCCGCGCTTGCCGAGCGGGACGTTCCAGCCGAGGCCGCCGAGGCGGTGCTCGAACGGTTCGACGAGGTCGGGCTCATCGACGACACCGCGTTCGCCGACGCCTGGGTCGAGACCCGCCACCGCGGCCGGGGGCTGGGCCGGCAAGTGCTCGCTCAGGAGCTGCGGCGGCGCGGCGTGGATAACGAGGTGGTCGAGGGCGCGCTGGAGCAACTCGACCCCAAGACCGAGGAGGCCACCGCGCGGGCGCTGGTGGCTCGACGGCTGCCCGCGTCGCGCGGCTTGCCCACGGCGAATCGGGTGCGCCGGCTCGTCGGCATGCTCGCCCGCAAGGGTTACCCGGCGGGGATGGTGGTCCGCATCGTCCGGCAGGCGCTGGCAGAGGAGGGCGCGGTCACCGGGGGCGAGCTCGACGCCCTCGACGCGATGGAAGAGGAGTAATCCCCCGCGCGGCCGCAATCCGGAGCCACTCCTTGACCGTGCTCTAACCCCGACCTAGCCTCACCGGTACTGAGGAGTAAACCCGCTCGTGCGGGACGACATGCAGCACCACATAGATCACCACCGAACGACACCACAATTCGGGCACTGACGCTCGCTGTAGTTGTACCGGCCAGGTTGCGGTCCGCCGTGTGCGGTTCGTGCCGGTCGCGGTTGTTTGCCGCGCCCGGCTCGTCGGCGCTGTGTGAACGCTGTAGCGCACTCCTCGTGTGCAGTACCGCCACGTGCAGGTCACGGGCGACGAGCCGAGGAGGTGCGTGCGCATGAGGCTGGTCGAGCTGGTCGTTGTCGCTGTGGTGGTGCTCGTCGTCGTACTGGTGGTCGTCGGGGTCGCTGCCTGGGTCGTCACGCGCAAGCTGGCCGCCGCCCGCCCGCAGGTCACCGCCGAGCCCGAGGCGGCTCCCGTCGAGGATCCGATCGCCGCGGCCGAGCGGCAGCGGCACGAGTCGAACGTCGCGTCGCTTCGCGCTGCCGCCGACGAGGCCTCCGCCGCGATCGAGTCGGCCCGCACCGAGGCAGCCACCGCCCGCACCGAGGCGGCTACCGCCCGCGCCGAGGCCGCCGTCGCCAAGGCCGAGGCGCAGCGGGTGCTCGTCTCCGCCCGCACCGAGGCCGACGAGATCACCGAACGCGCCCGCCGCAAGGCCGACCAGGACGCCGCGGATGCGCTCCTCGCCGCCCGGCGCGCCGGCGAGCGCGAGGCGGCACAGCTCGCCGAAGCCACCAGAGTCCTCCAGGTCGACCTCGACCGCCGCGAGCTACGCCTGAACGAACGCGAGGAGCGGATCGACGCCGAGCAGCACCGCCTGGAGACCCGCGACCGCGAGCTGGCCGAGGCCGAGACGACCTTGGCCCGGCGTGAGGTCGACCTCGCCGCCGCTGCCGATGACCAGCTCGCCGAGCTGGAGCGGATCGCGGGACTGTCGGCCGACGCGGCCAAGGCCGAGCTGGTGAAGCTCATCGAGACCCAGGCCAAGCGCGAAGCGGCCATCCTCATCCGTGACATCGAGGCCGACGCGCGCACCAACGGGGAACTGCGCGCCCGCACGATCGTCGTCGACGCGATCCAGCGGGTGGCCAGCGAGCAGACCGCCGAGAGCGTCGTCAGCGTCCTCCACCTGCCCAGCGACGAGATGAAGGGCCGGATCATCGGCCGCGAAGGTCGCAACATCCGCGCGTACGAGTCGGTGACCGGCGTCAACCTCATCATCGACGACACGCCCGAGGCGGTGCTGCTCTCCTGCTTCGACCCGGTACGGCGCGAGATCGGCCGGCTCACGCTCGAGAAGCTCGTGCTCGACGGCCGGATCCATCCGCACCGTATCGAAGAGGTGTACGAGCAGAGCAAGGCGCAGGTCGAGCAGCTGTGCGTCCGGGCCGGCGAGGATGCCCTCGTCCAGGTCGGCATCACCGACATGCATCCTGAGCTGATCGAACTCCTCGGGCGGCTCCGCTACCGCACCTCCTACGGGCAGAACGTCCTCAAGCACCTGGTCGAGACCGCCCATATCGCCGGGATCATGGCCTCCGAACTGCGGATGAACCCCACGCTCCTCAAGCGCTGCGCGTTCCTCCACGACATCGGCAAGGCGCTCACTCACGAGGTCGAGGGCAGCCACGCGATCATCGGCGCCGACCTGGCCCGCCGGTGCGGCGAACACGAAGAGGTGGTCCACGCCATCGAGGCGCACCACAACGAGGTCCAGCCGCAGACGATCGAGGCTGTGCTGACGCAGGCGTCCGATTCCTGCTCGGGCGGGCGCCCCGGGGCTCGCCGGGAGAGCCTGGAGACGTACGTCAAGCGGTTGGAGCGGATCGAGGAGATCGCCGGCACGAAGCCTGGCGTGGAGAAGGTGTTCGCCATGCAGGCCGGCCGCGAAGTGCGGGTAATGGTCTCGCCGGAACACATCGACGACCTCGGCGCGCAGGTACTTGCACGGGATGTGGCCAAGCAGATCGAGGACGAGCTGACGTACCCGGGCCAGATTCGGGTCACGGTCGTGCGGGAGTCGCGGGTCACCGAGGTCGCGCGGTAGGCGGCGCGGCGCTGCGCGGCCCGTGCGGCGGGTGGCTCGTGCGGCGGGGCGGCGGGTGGCGGGTTGGTGGTGGCGCCAACTGTCGGGGAAATCGGGGTATCGGCTGCCCCTTTATTGCCCGGGTTCCCGGATAGTCCGGTTTCAGCGCGGGGTGGCCGCGGTCCGGGCCGCGGCCGCTGCCGCAGCGACGGCCGGCCCGAGGAACCGGCTGAAGGCAGCTCAGCTGGCGGGCTTGGGACGTAGCCGCAGACCCTGCATGCCGCCGTCCACCGCGAGCGACGCGCCGGTTGTGGCGGACGCGAGTGGGCTGGCGAGGTACGCCACCGCGTGCGCGATCTCTTCGGCGCGGACCAGGCGTCCGCTCGGCTGACGTGCGGCGAGGGCGGCCCGCTCGGCGGCGGGGTCGGGGGCGGCATCGAGCAGCCGGGCCACCCACGGGGTGTCGGCGGTGCCGGGGTTGACGCAGTTGACCCGGATGCCCTCGCTGATGTGGTCGGCGGCCATAGCCAGGGTGAGCGAGAGCACGGCGCCCTTGGTCGCGGAGTAGAGCGCCCGCTGCGGCAGCCCGGCGGTGGCGGCGATCGAGCACGTGTTGACGATCGCCGCGTGCTCGGACGTGCGCAGGTGCGGCAGCGCGGCGCGGGCTACCCGCACCATGCCGACCACGTTGACGTTCCAGACTTTGTTCCACTCGTCGTCCGGGTTGTCGGCCACGGTGCCGGCGGCCCCGATGCCGGCGTTGTTGATGACGATGTCGATCCCGCCGAGCTGTTCGGCGGCCTGCTCGACGGCCGACCGTACGGACGCGTCGTCGCCCACGTCGCACAGGAACGCCTTGGCGGGCGGCGCGACCGCGTCCGGCACCAGGTCCAGCCCCGCAACCGCGGCGCCGCGCCGGGCCAACTCCGCGGCGATGGCGGCGCCGATGCCGGACGCCGCGCCGGTCACCACCGCCCGCAGACCCTCGAACTCGCCGCGAGGCTCGACTACGTCGGTCATGGTTGATCCTTCCACTCTGGCCCGTCGGGGTACCGGTAGCGGGCGATGGATTCGGCGTGCATCTGCGCTCCCGACCCGGGCTGCCGCGGGGCGGCGTACCGGCCCCGGTGGATCGCGACCGGGTCGAGGAAGTGCTCGTGCAGGTGGTCGACGTACTCGATGACCCGGTCGTCGAGGCGGCCGGAGACGGCGGCGTAGTCGAGGAAGGACAGGTGCTGGACGACCTCGCAGAGCCCCACACCGCCGGCGTGCGGGCAGACGGGGGCGCCGAACTTCGCCGCCAGCAGCAGGATCGCGAGGTTCTCGTTGACGCCGCCGACCCGGCTGGCGTCGATCTGGACGATGTCGACCGCCTCGGCCTGCAGCAACTGCTTGAACATCACCCGGTTGTGGACGTGCTCACCGGTGGCGACCTTGATCGGGGTGATCGCGGCCCGGATCGTGGCGTGGGCGAGGACGTCGTCGGGGCTGGTCGGCTCCTCGATCCACCACGGGTCGTACGGAGCCAGCGCCCGCATCCAGGTGATCGCCTCGTCGACGCCCCAGCGCTGGTTGGCGTCGACCGCGATCCGGATGTCGGGCCCGACGACCGAGCGCGCGGTGCGGAGCCGGCGTACATCGTCGGCGAGGTCGGCGCCGACCTTGAGTTTGATCTGGTGGAAGCCGTCGGCGACGGCCTCGCGGGCGAGGCGCGTGAGCTTCTCGTCGGAGTAGCCCAGCCAGCCGGGCGAGGTGGTGTACGCGGGGTAGCCGTGGGCTTCCAGCTCGGCGATGCGCTCGGCCTTGCCGTCCTCGGCACGCCGCAGGATCTCCAGCGCCTCGGCTGGGGTCAGCGCGTCGGTGAGGTACCGGAAGTCGACGAGGGAGACGAGCTGCTCGGGGCTCATGTCCGCCAGCAGCCTCCACAGCGGAAGGCGGGCGTGCTTGGCGGCGAGATCCCAGGCCGCGTTGACGACCGTCCCGATCGCCATGTGCATGACGCCCTTCTCCGGCCCGAGCCAGCGCAGCTGCGAGTCGTTGACCAGCCGTACCGACAGCGCGGTCGGATCTGCGCACAGCGTCTCGACGTCGAGCCCGACGACGTACGGCTCCAGCAGACGCAGCGCCGCCACCTGCACGTCGTTGCCGCGCCCGATGGTGAACGCGAACCCGTGGCCGTCGAGCCCGGGGATGTCCGTCCGCAGCACGCCGTACGCGGCCGAGTAGTCCGGGTCCGGGTTCATGGCGTCCGAGCCGTCGAGTTCCCGCGAGGTCGGGAACCGGACGTCGTAGGTCTCCAGCGCCGTGATGGTCGACATGGACCTCAGCCCCGCGTCGTCGGGTCGGGGGACGGTGCTTTCCGGCGCGGCGGCGGTTTGGGCGGCTGCTGGCTGAAGATCTGCCCGTGCCGGTCGCGGGAGCGCACGAGGTGCTCGCGCATCGCCTCGGCGGCGGCCTCGGGCCGGCCGGCGGCGATCGCGGTGGCCACCTTCTTGTGCTCCGGGAAGGTGCGGCCCGCCTTGGCGCTCGGGTAGTGCAGCCGGTTCAGGTGCAGGTGCGCGTGGAGCCGGGTGAGGGATTCCCGCAGCATGGTGTTGCCGGACGCGGCGGCGACCGCGTCGTGGAACTTCGCGTCGGCGGCGGAAAATGCCTTGTACTCCTCGTACGTCATCGCACCGCCGGAGACCGGCATCACCCGGTTCGCCTCCACCCGGACCAGCTCCACCGCGTCGCGCGACGCCCGTTCCGCGGCGAGCGCGGCGGCGGACGGTTCGAGCAGCAGTCGGAGTTCGAACAGCTCCTCGAACTCCTCGCGGGTGAGCAGCGCCGAAGTCGTGTAGCCCTGGAGTGGCCGCTTCACCACCAGCCCGTCGGACTCCAGCCGGGCGAGCGCCTCCCGCACGGGCGTAGGGGAGACCTCCAGGCTGCGGGCCAGGACGTCGATCGTCACCTTCGCACCCGGCGCGATGACGTGGTCCATGATCAGCGCTTTGACGCTTTCGTAGACGTCATCGGTGAGGGTCAGCCGCCGTGGCCGTCGCCGGCCGGCGAAGAGGTCGTCGGCGGGCTTCGCCGAGGTCACCATGGTGCCTCCCACTTCCTGTCCACGCGCGCCCCGCCGGTTGCGAACGGATTACGTCGATTGCCCGCTCTTGACGCGATGTCGTGTGACGCAGTACACAAGCTACATCGCAGATCCTATAGGATCTAGGGTGCGCTCGACAGGGACGCACCACCCGGAGTCCGAGAGGTGGAGGACGGATGTTCCAGCGAGTCAGTGGACGGTCACTGGTGGCCGGCATCGCAGTCGTGGCGCTCATAGGCGCGGCAGGGTGCAGTCGCAAGGACGACAGCAACGAGGCCGCGGCGAAGCTCGACAAGACGTCCGAGGTGAAGGTGGCGCTCGTACCGGGCGGCGCCCACCCGTACTTCCAGCCGTGGAAGACCGGCGGCGAGAAGGCCAAGGGCGACTTCGGTCTCGGCGACGTCACCTACAACGAGACCGCAGGCTGGGAGCAGACCAAGCAGAACAACGTGCTCACCTCGCTCGCCGCCCAGGGCTACAACGCCTTCGGCGTCTTCGGCGTGGCGCCGGAGAACATCAACTCCACCTTCGACGACCTGCACCGCAAGGGCTTCACGGTCGCCTCGCTCGCCTCCTGCCCGGCCGGCAACGTGAACAAGGCCGACTTCTGCCTCTCCACCGACGTGGAACTGGCCGCCTACAAGGCCGCGTCTGCCGCGATCGAGGCGATGGGCAAGAAGGGCAACCTGGTCCACCTCACCGGCAACAAGGTCGACTCCAACACCCAGCGCCGGATCAAGGGCGTGGAGAAGGCGGTCGCCGAGGCCGGCGGTGCGGTGAAGATCCTCCAGGTCGTCACGGACATCGACAAGGACCTGCAGACCGCGCAGAAGGCCGTCGCCGACCTGCTCGCCGCCAAGGGCAAGGAGATCGCGGGCATCGTCAACACCGCGTATAACCCGGCCGTCGCCTCTGCCGAGGGCGTGAAGCGTTCGAAGTTGCCGATCAAGGTCATCGCGATCGACGACGACGCCACCGTGCTCGCCGGCATCAAGGACGGTTCGCTCTCCGGCACCGTGCTGCAGAACCCGATCGGGCAGTCCTATGTGGGCTCCTACGCGCTGGGCAAGCTCGCCACCGGCTGCGACATGAACGAGCCCGGCGTGATCATCGACTCCGGCTCGTTCGTGGTGACCAAGGCCAACATCGACAGCTTCGAGGCCGAGCGCACCGCGAAGTCGGACGAGCTGAAGAAGGACTTCGACGGCAAGTACCTGAGCTGCAAGTAGGGAGCAAGCGTGGCCACGATCACCCGTGCGGAGGCCTACCTCGTCGACGTCGAGGTCGAGACCGTGCGCACCGATGCCGTCCAGTCGTTCGTCAAGCAGGAGACGATCTTTGTCGAGGTGGGCACCGACGACGGGCTGACCGGCACCGGGTACGCGTTCACCATCGGCACCGGCGGCAGCTCGGTCCTGGCCTTACTGAGGGACCACCTGTTGCCGCGGCTGGCCGGCCAGGATGCGGCCAGGATCGAGGCGGTGTGGCGGGACCTGTTCGGCGCCACCCGCTCCACCACGGTCGGGGTGCTCACCTCGCTCGCCCTGGCCGCGGTCGACACCGCGCTCTGGGATTTGCGTTGCCTGCGCGCCGACGCTCCTTTGTGGATCGTTGCCGGCGGTGCAAAGCCCAGGGTGCCGCTGTACGACACCGAGGGTGGCTGGCTGCACCTGCCGGTTGACGACCTCGTGGCCGGCGCGAAGGCCGCGCAGGCCGCCGGCTGGCTGGGCGTCAAGCTCAAGATCGGCAAGCCGGACGGGCGTGAGGACGCCGAGCGCGTAGCGGCGGTCCGAGACGCGGTCGGCGCCGGCCTGGAGATCATGGTGGACGCCAACCAGTCGCTGACGGCGGCCGAGGCACGGCGCCGCGCGGCGATGCTGGAGCCGCTCGACGTGGCCTGGTTCGAGGAGCCGCTCCCGCCGGACGACGTCACTGGCCACGTCGAGGTCGTCCGATCCACGACGTTGCCGGTGGCGGTGGGGGAGTCGCTGTACTCGATCGGCCAGTTCGCCGAGTACCTGCGGCGCGGCGCGGCCGGCATCGTCCAGCCGGACGCGGCGCGGGTCGGCGGCATCACGCCGTGGCTCAAGATCGCCCACCTCGCCGAGGCCATGAATGTCGCGGTCTGCCCGCACTTCCTGATGGAGCTGCACGTCAGCCTCGCCGCTGCCGTCCCCAACGGCCGGTACGTCGAGCGGATCCCGCAGCTCCGGGCGATCACGGTCGGCGAGCTGGAAGTGGTGGACGGCCACGCCGTGGCGCCGTCCACCCCGGGCCTGGGCATCGCGTGGAACCGCGACGCGATCGAGGACCGGAGAGTGGCATGACCGTGTGCCCCGCCGACCTCCTCCGCTCCGCTCCTCGCTCCTTCGTCGCTGCGATGCTCGCTGCGGAGGCCTTCTCATGACCGTGCGGGACGT
>Ga0184623_10000106_pt1 | contig 32455 bp, 35 predicted proteins | sample PLM1_100_b1_FD_133138 | JGI IMG/M metagenome (GOLD analysis project Ga0184623, IMG submission 133138) | Groundwater sediment microbial communities from an aquifer in East River, Colorado, USA - PLM1_100_b1 | ecosystem: Environmental > Terrestrial > Soil > Riparian zone | place: USA: East River... | reverse complement strand
GACGCCGCCCACCAATGGGTCACGATCGACAAGAACGGGCGTCGCTATGGTCGGGCGCGTGTCGAGGTCCGGACGACGGACGAGATCGCTCGAACGCTCCGTGTGAATGGCGAGATGAACCATCACGTGCCTCTCGCCGGACCGGTCCAGTATCCGGCCCGGCTCGACCTCCCGATCGAGCCCTACACCCTTGGCGCCTGGCTGGGGGACGGGACGACCACATCGGCGACGATCACGTCCGTGGACGACGAGATCCTCGAGCAGATCAGCGGTGAGGGCTATCCGGTTCGGCGGCTCGCATACGCACCGCATCTGTACAGAATCGGGGGGACCGGCGGGACAAGGGATGCCGTCACCGGGAGGTATGAGCGAAACGGCACGCTGTCCAGTCGACTGCGTGACCTGGGCATGCGCGAAGGCAAATACGTCCCGCGGGCGTATCTCGAGGCTGGTGTCGGCCAACGGCTCGCTCTGTTGCAAGGCCTGATGGACACCGACGGCTACGTCGACGATGTCGCGGGACGCTGCGAGTTCACGAGTATCAACGAAGGGTTGGCGGACTCGGTCGTGGAACTAGCGGCGAGCCTTGGCTTCCGGCCGATCAAGTCCGAGGGCCGGGCGATGCTCAATGGGGTTGATCACGGCCCGAAATATCGCATCAAGTTCACGCCGGACCGACCCGTGTTCCGGCTCGGTCGCAAGCTCGCCCGACAGAAGGCTGCGGACGCCCGATTCCATCGGTTCCGTGCCATCGACGTCGTGCGCGAAGTCGCGTCGGTTCCGGTCCGGTGCATCCAAGTCGCATCACCGCGCGGCGTCTTCCTCGTCTCCCGCTCGTTCATCCCCACTCACAACAGCTCGCTCGGCCGCTTGGGGCTGCTGATCCACTCGACCGCGGGTTACGTTGACCCGGGTTGGAAGGGCAATTTGACCCTGGAATTGTCGAATGTCGCCAATTTACCGATTGCCCTCTACTACGGCATGAAGATCGGCCAGATCTCGTTCTTCAAGATGTCGAGCCCGGTCGATAGGCCGTACGGGTCGAAGGATCTCGGCTCGAAGTACCAGGGCCAGTCGGAGCCGACGGCCTCGGCGTTCCACCGCGACTTCGCCAACGGCCGCAAGCCGCGCGGCTGAGGCGCACGCGGCGTGGCCGTCAACGATTCCGTCGACTGGGCCCTCGAGCTGGGGGGTGGCGTTCGCGTCGCGTTGATTCAGGCCGGGACGTTTCGTTCCGACGCGGGTGCCCTGTTCGGCCCGGTCCCGCGGATCCTCTGGAACTCCCTCGTGACCGAGGAGATCGATCACGAGCATCGCCTCCTCCAGGCGCTCAACTGCCTCCTCGTCGAGGCGCCGGCCGGCCGCGTCCTCGTCGAGACGGGAATCGGCGAGCGGGTCAGCGATAAGGTCCGCGACATGCGCCGCTACGAGGGCTCGCCGATCGTGCCAGCCTTGGCCGCCGCCGGGTTCGAGCCCGCGTCGGTCGACGTCGTGGCGATGAGCCATCTCCACTTCGATCACGCGGGCGGGCTCCTGCTGGCCGACGGCGCACGGGCCTTTCCGCGGGCCACGATCGTCGCCCAGCGATCCGAATGGGAGATCGCCCTGGGCGACAACCCGCGGCTTGTCGCTTCGTACGACCAGCCGGAGGTTCGGTTAGTCCGAGCGTGGGGCGAGGAAGGCTGGGCAGACGGAGAGCGCGAGATCCTGTCGGGCGTCTCCGTCCTACCGACGGGCGGCCACTCAGCGGGGCACCAGGCCGTCGTCGTCCGGGGCGGGGGAGCCGGCGCCCGCACGCTCGCTTTCTTCGGCGACCTGTGCATGCGGCCGTGGGCCGCCAACCCGCGCTGGGTGACTTCGTTCGACGACTTCCCGCTGGACTCTGTGGCCGTCAAGGCACCGCTCTTCGCTCGGGCGGCCGACGAGGACTGGGTCGTGGTCCTCTCCCACGAGCCCATCACGCCGATCGGGCGCCTGGAGCGCGATCGCGACCGGTTCCGCTACGTGGCGGCCTGACCCCGGCCAACGTGTCATAAGACGTACACAGTTGCTGACAAATGGCCCATGGCGGTGTTCCGGCTGCCGATTACTGTGTGGTCATCGGAATGGACCGCCGGACATCGAGACACTCGCCGGCGGCGTGTCGACCCTCCGGCGGGATGCCGGGCGGCGGCAGAGCTGGCAATCAGTCGCCTAATCGGCGGTCCATCCGAACCCCTTCCCCTTAAATCCCCTCCCGGCCCTCCGAATGCCCGCGCGTCCCCTCAGGGGATCGGCGACGAGATCGGCTGGACGGATGTCGCCGGCGAGAACAGACCCAATGATGGCTTGGGCGGCGCCGATAGGGTCGGCTCCGGTGAATCATCGGGCAGGATCGCTTCGATCTGCGCAGCGGCGGACGATTCGTCCAGCGGCGCGAGGATGACGGAACGGATCGCCCCGTCGGGGCCGACGAAGAACTGCGTCGGCAGGCCGTACAGCCGGTACAGCCGGAAGATGTCGCCCGACAGGTCCGGCGCCACGGTGTAGCCGAGCTGGTAGCGCTGGGCGTAGGCCCGGACGTCGTCGGCGTTCGTCTCCTGGACGCTGACGCCGACGACCACGAGGCCTCGATCCGCGTAGCGCTCGGCCAGGTCGCGCAGCACGGGCGTCTCCGACTGGCACGGCGGGCACCACGATGCCCAGAAGTTGATCCAGACCGCCTTGCCACGCAGCGCGTCGAGACGAACGGGGCGCCCGTCGAGGTCGGACAGCTGGAAGGTCGTCCCGTCGCCGCGGACGACGCTGAACTCGGGTGCCAGTTCGCCCGCCCGAAGGCCCTGGGACGGAGCCGGACCGAGGATGTATGGAGTCGCCTGGGGGTTGGCCGGGCCGATCGGTCGGATCGAGCCCAGCGGCCTCGTGGCGACAAACAGACCGATCGCGACCACGACCACGGAGATTGCCAACACAGCGAGCTGCCGCCCGCTGAACGGCCCGACGAGGCCATGCCGCTCCTTGCGATGGGTGAAATCGGGCCGATCGGCCATTCAAACGCCCACGAAGTTGAACCAGCGCGGGAGCAGTGCGAGCCAATCCATGAGCATCGCGATCCCGATGGCGATGACGAGAGCGCCGCCGATGACCGATACGGCCCGGCCGTGTCGGACCAATGGCCGGAGGATGGCCGGGGCCCGGTCGTAGAGGAGGGCGATCGCGACGAACGGCAGCCCGAGCCCGCCGGTGTACGCGACGAGGAGCAGCGCTCCCTGGCCGACGGTCTGGGAGGTCGAGGCGAGCCCGAGGATGGCGCCGAGGATGACCCCGATGCACGGCGTCCAGCCGACCGCGAAGATGGCCCCCAGACCGAACGAGGCGAGCCAGCCGCCGCGGGAACTGACGAGGCGGCCGCCTAGCCGGTCACCGAAGCCTGGCCCGCTCCCGGCCCCCGCCCCGGCCGACGCGAGCGACATCGTCCCCGTCGCGCTCGCCAGCGACCCCGCAGCGCCTGCATCGAGCGGGCGCCAGGTCCGTTCGAGGCCCGGAAGTCGAAGGACGCCGGCGAGGTTCAAGCCGAGGATGATGAGAATCACGCCACCGATCTGGCGAAGGGCGGGGAGGTATTCCGAAAAGCCGGCCGACGCGAACGTCGCGGTGACGCCGAGCAGGGTGAAGATCGAGCCGAAACCGGCGACGTAGGCGAGGGCGTGTCGGAACGCCAGCCAGCGGCTCGGGCCGCCGGCGGTGTTGCCCGCGCCACCAGCTCCGCCCGCAACCGCAACCGCCGTCAGCTGACCGAGATAAGCCGGGACGAGCGGCAGGACGCACGGTGAGAGGAAGCTCAGCAGTCCCGCCGCGATCGCGACGAGGATCGTAAGATCGCCGCCGATCACGCCAGGACCCCGTCCAGCCCTTCCTCCAGGAAGCGGCGCAGGCGCGACGCGGAGGTGGCGAGCTCCAGACGCCGACCGCGGAGCTCGACGACTGGGATCCGATCGAACAGCTCGCGTTCGGTCGCGGGATCGGTGGTGATGTCGCGCTCGCGGAGATGGGCGAGCCGCCCGCCCCGTGCCGCGCGATCCTCGAGGAGACCCTGGATCATCGCTCGTGTCTCGTCGCAGAGCCCGCAGCCGGGGCGCATGTAGAGGACGAGATCGGGGAGGGGCGTGGCGGTCATCTCGCTCGGCATTCTAGGCGAGACCACGCGGAAGGCCCGGCGGCGTGGTTAAGTGATCCGATGAAGCAGGCAGCCGCAGTGACCAGAGGCTTCGTCGCGATTGGGCTGCTCCTGCTCGTCGCCGCCTGCCAGCCGACCGGCCTGGCGTCGGCAGCGCCTTCTACACCCTCATCATCGGCGCCCGTGAACGACCCATCGCTGACACCAGTGCCGCCCGGTCCGACGGCAACCCCGGCTGATGCCGGCGCATTCGAGCCTCCAGCGCCGCTCTGCCCATCACCGGTCGATGAGGTGACCATGCCCCAGGTCACGGTTTCGGTCGGCGACGGGCCGGCGATCGTGGCGACGGCCGGTCCGTCGACCCTCGTTACCTGTTCGACGACCTCGGCTTTCGAGACGGTCTCCAGTGAACCGCCGCTTGGCCTGATGGCTCACGCCGATGACTCGCTCCGCCTATCGCTTCCAGCTGGGTGGCAACTCCTGCATTGGGAGGGTTTCGATCGGCCGACGCTGGGTGAGGCCGGCAATGTCTGGACCCGGGCCGATACGCCAGAGCGCCCTCGGCAGATCGACGTGCCGGTGCCGGGTCGGCCAGGCGACTCGATCGCCGGCTATACCCTCTGGGTGATCAGCGCGGATGCACGCGTCGTCGGGCAGCTCGAGATCAGCGTCGTGGTCACGATCGGCTAGGCACGCGCCTCGGCGCGGTACGATGGGGGTCGCGCCCCCGTAGCTCAGTGGATAGAGCGCGGCCGTCCTAAGGCCGGCGTCGGCGGTTCGAATCCGTCCGGGGGCGCCACACACCCTACGCAAACCGACGAGCGGCACCCGCCGCCTTCAAACTGGCGGCTGTTCTCGGCCCGATGGGCTCGGACCCTCGCTAGAGTGTCGGACCTACTCGCACGATGTTCGGAGGGCCGCCATGGCGATCGAGCAGCGGATTCGCGAACTCGGCCTCGAGCTGCCGCCGGTGCCCACCCCAGCGGCCAACTACGCGAATGCGGTGCGGACCGGAAACCTCGTGTTCCTGTCGGGGACGGTGGCCGTGATGCCCGACGGCACGCTCCCGAAGGGCAAAGTCGGCTCGGATGTGACGACCGAGGAGGCAGTCGAGCACGCCCGGCGCGTCGGACTGGTCCACCTCGCCGTGCTCAGGCAGGAACTCGGCGATCTCGATCGAGTGCGGCGGGTCGTCAAGCTTCTCGGCATGGTCAACGCGGTTCCCGACTTTCGCGAGCATTCCCGGGTCATCAACGGCTGCTCGGATCTCTTCGTCGAGATATTCGGCGCGCAGCACGCTCGATCCGCGATCGGCGTTGGCAGTCTGCCATTCGGAATCACGGTCGAGATCGAGGCCATCTTCGAGGTCGAGTAGCGACCCGATTCCTGCCAGGATCTGGCGGGAACTGGCGAGTACGGTGAACGGCATGAGCAACGTGACGATCCGACCGGCTTATAGCAAGTGGCCGGACTACAACCGGCGCTTCCGCGACGTCGTCGCGGCGCTGACCGAGGAGCAGCTGGCCCTTCGCCCGTCGCCCGAGCATTGGCCGCTCTGGGCGACCGTTGGCCACACCGCCTGCCAGCGGGTGTTCTGGCTGTGCGACTTCGCCGGTGAGCCGGGCGCCGAGACGACGCGGTTCACCGATGCCGCGCACAACTGCCCGGGCGACGACGACCTCGAGCATGTCCTCGGCGCCGATCAGCTGGTCGAGGCACTCGACTCATCCTTCCGCATCGTCGACGACTGCATGGACCGGTGGACCCTGGACATGCTCGACGAAGAGATCCGTCGGCCCGAGTGGGACGACACGTGGGTGCACACCCGAGGCTCGGTGATCCAGCGGGTCTTCAGCCACGACGTCTATCACTGCGCCGAGCTGAACGAGACGCTCGGCACCGCTGGGCTGCCGCAGATCGACCTCTGGGACTGAGGTACTGAATGACCAGGTTCGTCGTCGACGCCAGCGCCGTCCTCCACCTCGCGAGCGAGGGGTTCGAGGTCCCAGCCGCGCACGAGCTCCTTGCACCGACGCTGCTACGTTCCCAGACGTCGTCGGCGCTGCACGAGGCCGTCCAGCGGGGCGAGATCCCGGCCGATGTCGCGCGCGAGCGCCTCGCCCGAATCGGGCGGATGCCGATCAGGCTTCTCGGCGACGCCGTGCTCCGGCGCCGCGCCTGGGACGTGGCGGACAAAATGGGCTGGGCCTCGACCTACGACGCCGAGTACATAGCCCTCACGCAGCTGCAGGCGGACGCGTTCGTGACCCTCGACGCGGAACTCGCCCGCAGCGTCGAAGGGATCGTCACGATCGCCTCGATTGACGCGCTGCGATGAAGAATATTGGCCAATTGGCCTTCGAATCCTGCGGGGTACTAGGCCCAACGAGACGTATGTAGGGGAGGCGGAGCGCGACGGCGGGAGCAGTCTTTGGCGCATGAACCTGTCCGCGGGCGTCGGCGCGGCCGTTGAGCCCATTCATCCAACTCGCGTGCTTGTGGTCGAGGACACCGAATCGGTCCGCGCGCTGATCTCGTACATGCTTCGCCGGCGAGGCTACGAGGTTGTCGCCGTCGACAACGGACCCGAAGCTCTCACACGGGCGCTGGACGACATCGACGTCGTCGTGATGGACGTCGGCCTGCCAGGTTTGAATGGCCTCGAGGTCTGCCGGCGGCTCCGCGCCGAGCCGGCAACGGCGTTGCTGCCGGTCATCCTGTTGACGGGCCGGGTCCATCAGGAAGATGTCCGCGATGGGCTGAGGGCTGGCGCGAACGAATTTCTGACGAAGCCATTCCAGGAGGCCGACCTGATGTCGGCCCTCAAGCGGCTGTCGTAGGACCGAATCAGCGACTAGCTCGCGGCCACCACGCAGAAACGGTTCCCCTCGGGGTCGGCCAGGATGACGTAGTCGGCATCGGGCGGCCGTTTGTCCCAATGGATTTCGGTCGCCCCGAGCCCGATCAGGCGCTCAACCTCCGCGGCTTGGTCCTCCGCGTAGAGGTCGAGATGGATGCGTGGCGGGATGTGCACCTCTGATCTGACCCGATCCAGTGAGAGGTTGGGCCCGACGCCGTCCCTCGGCCGCATCAGGACGAAATCGCTGTCGCTTGGATCCTCGCGCGGCACATAGTCGAGAGCGGCCGCCCAGAACGCGGCCTGGCGCTGCAGATCGTCGACGCGCAGGACGATCGAACCAACCCGGATCATCGAGCCCACTCTAGTCCAGCGCTGGGTATTGCGGTGCGATTGCCTCTGGCCCGAAGATGAGAAGGCAAGCCACGCAATAGCTCGCCGGAGACGCATTGACGACTGACCAGGAACGCCGCTTCTGTCCTCGCTGTGGGACGGGCCTCGTGACCGGCATGCCGTTCTGTCCGAGCTGTGGTCTGAACACCGCGGAAATCGGCGATCGCTTCGAACCACCGGTCAGCGATCGCGTCGATCCACCCGTCGACGTCCTCGGCAGGCCGCTCGACGCTGACTCGCCGGCCGCGAGCCCGCCTGCCGGCACGGCCACTTCGCCAGACTGGCGGCCCGTTGTCGCGACCTCGGCGTCTTGGGTTCGCCGCGCCAATCTCGGTTCGTCAGGAACGGCGATCGTGCTCGGTGCGGTGATCGTTGCCGCCGGCCTGGTCGTCTTCGGGCTACTCATGCGTCCCCAATCTGGAGCCGACCCCGCCTCATCGCCGGTGGCGGGGGCGTCCGGCCCGGTAGGGCCCGGCGGATCCCCGGCCGGACCCGCGGCCCCGATCACAGGCCTGACGATCCAGAGTCCCCAGGACGGTCAGGCCGTCGCCACCAAAGACGTGACGGTCATCGGCCTCGCTCCTCCGGGGCTCTCGGTCACGCGCGACGTCAGCTTCGGCTTCGATCAGCACGCCACGGCCGACGGCACGGGCCACTGGGCGATCAGCGTCGGTCTCGACGAGGGCCAGAACGACCTCGTGTTCCGGATAGGCGACGACCACTCGACCGAGAAGCGAGTCCGTGTGATCTACACCCCGGCAGCGCCGTAACGCTGCGCCCGAAATGGGACGGCTCAACGTACGGAGCTTGGCTCCAGAAGGAACAGTCTCGGGCGAGGCTGCTCGTCGCCGGTGGACGCGTCGGCTGCCTCGAGCTCCACGACGGCTTCGGACGCGGCGTCCCAGTCCGGGCTGCCCTGGGCGGCCTGATCGCGCCGGCGACGCGCTCGTTCGAGCTCCGTCGGGCGACCGTCTCGCGGCATCGCCATCGTTGGAACACTCACGTCTTGCATGTCGAGTTCCACATTGGGGCCGCGCGGCCGCGGGCGCATCATCTATCCGTCGTACGACGTTGCCGCGGGTCAACGGCGGATCAGGCCGGCAACATCCCGTCGGACGGTTGCGGCGGGTCCAGGACGCCGAGCCGCTGAAGAACCTCGATCGCCGCGAGAAGGTTTCGGCAGAACCATTCCTGTTCGGCGCTCGTCATCCGAACCCATCGCAGCGCGAAGTCGCGCTCGGTCGGTTCCAGCGCTGCAAAATCCTCGTCGTTCACGGCGATGCCTCGGTCGGCGGCGGGTGACGGGCTGCCGCCGCGGGAATACTGCCACGACTGACATTGCCGCCGCACTAGGTCGCTAGACCCATTTCGGTACCGCTGCTATGTCCCTGCAATGCTGCTGCAACCCAGCCAGCGGGTCCGACAACCCGTTCCTGACGGTCGATCTGGTGTACTGGAGCTTGTGAGGTCGGGGGATGCGGCCCGGTGAGCGGTCAGAGCAGAAGGAGGGCATCTCACATGCTCGATCCGCAGACCCGGCAGCAGCTCCAGACCAAGTTCCAGCAGGTCAAGCCGCAGCTGAAGCAGCGCTTCAGCGGCGTCACCGACCAGGATCTCGACGCCGGTCGCAGTGACCCGGACACGCTGATCCAGACGATCAGCCAGAAGACGGGACAGCCGCAGGCCCGCGTCGAGGCGGAGATCCGCTCTCTCGTCGGCTCCGCCTAGATTAGGCTCCCCGGCGCCATCGCCAATCGCGACTGACGCCCCGGCGCCCCTCGCGCCCCCAGACCACCCGCGGTCGAGTTCCGGCTTGACCGCAAACACCGATCCTCGCCAGGGTTCGTTCGATCCTGACCTCACAGGAGAGCCGGCGTCCGTCGAAGGCCGCCGGTTCTCCTCGTGTTCGCGACTATTCTCACCGCATGAGCCGACGCCACATCCCGGACGAGATCCTGAGCATGGCCCACGACCGTGCCCGCGCCCGGGCGGAGCGGGACTGGCCGGAGGCCGACAGGCTCCGAGCCCAGATCGAGGCGGCGGGCTGGACGATCGTCGACCGCGGCACCGACTTCGCGCTCGCACCCGCGAGCCCCCCGACGATCGAGGCCGACGGCGTCGTGCGCTACGGCGCCACCGCCGAGGTGCCGTCTCGCACGGAAGAGCCGCCGACCGGATTCGCGACCGTGCTTCTCGTCGCGACGGACTGGCCGGCCGACCTGCATCGGGCGTTGTCCGGGCTGCGGGCGCACAGTCCCGACGGGCTGCAGATCATCGTCGTGGCCGACAGTGCCTCGCCCGATCAGGACGCGGCCCTCGATGCCCTCGACGCGGAGGTGGTCCGGACGTCCGAACGGCTCGGGCAGGCGGCGGCGATCAACATCGGGATCAGACGCGCGTCGGGGCCGACAATCGTCGTCCTCGACACGAGCGTCGAGCCGACGGGGAATGTCGTGACGCCGCTCGTCGCGGCGCTCGAAAACCCCACGGTCGCGGTTGCCGGCGGCTGGGGTCTTGTGAGCGACGACCTCCGTCGCTTCCGCGAGGCCCCCGCGGGTGACGTCGACGCCGTGGAGGGCTACGCGATGGCCTTCCGGCGCGTAGACGCTATCGCCCGCGGTCCGCTCGACGAGCGGTTCCGGTTCTACCGCAACCTCGACATCTGGTGGAGCCTCGTGCTTCGCGACGAGGGTGAGGAGCAACCGCCGCGCCGCGCGGTCGCGGTCGAGCTGCCGGCCACCCGCCATGAGCACCGCGGCTGGACGAGCCTCCCCGACGCCGAGCGGGATCGCCTCAGCAAGCGCAACTTCTATCGGATCATCGATCGGTTCGGGTGGCGGCGCGATCTCCTGACCGGCCGCGAGGGCTAACGCGCTTCTGCGCCGGATTTGGGGCGCGGCTGAACCGTCGATCCGGCCCCGGAATCGACGACATCCCAGCCCTGTTCCGCAAGCGTCGACCGGATCGCATCGGCACGGGCATAGTCGCCGGCGGCCCGGGCCGATGCCCGCTCGGCCACGAGGGCGTTGACCTCGTCGGGTACCTCGGCCGCGGGTAGCGTCGCCCAGACGCCATCCAGGCCGAGCCCGAGCACCGCATCCGCGTCGAGAACCAGCCAGCGCCGTTCGTCGACGGGAAGCGAACCCCGGGCGGTCTCGCGGACGACCGTGAGCGCCGTCGGCAGGTCGAGGTCGTCGTCGATGGCCGCGACGAATCGGTCGTGGAGCGCCCGCCCGGCCGGGGAGAGGGGAGCGGTCGGTTCGAGAGTTCGATCCGAGAGGGGAATGTCCTCGCCGCCGCCGTGGCCCGAGGTGCCCTCCGCGAGCCCGACCGGTCGCGCTGCGGCGGCGCCCGCGCGGACGACCGGCGGCGCCGCCCAGGGCCCAGTCGCGGGCGGCGGCTCCATGGCCCGGAGCCGCGATCGGAGGGATTCGAGGCCGGCCGCGGCGCCGGCCAGCGATTCGGGTGTGTACTCGAGCTTGTGCCGGTAGCGCGAGGTCAGGGCCAGGTAGCGTAAGGCGAGCGGGTCGATCCCTCGGTCCGCGAGTTCCGTGACCCGCTCGATGTTGCCCGCCGACTTCGCCATCTTGTGACCGCCGACCAGCAGGAACTCGCCGTGGACCCAGATCGCCGCTGGCGGGCCACCCACGACCGGCGCCGACTGGGCGATCTCGTCCTCGTGATGGGGAAACACGTTGTCGATCCCGCCCGTGTGAACGTCGAACCGAGGCCCGAGATGCCGCATCGCCATGGCCGAGCATTCGAGATGCCAGCCCGGATAGCCCTGGCCCCAGCGGTCGGTCGGCCAGCTGAGCAGGCGGCCCTCGCCGGCGGACTTCCACAGGGCGAAGTCGGCGTGGTCGCGCTTGTCGTGCTCGACCTCGCCGCGGTGGCCGGCGCGCAGGTCGTCGAGGGTATTGCCCGACAGCCGGCCGTAGTCGGGGAACGACCCCACGTCGTAGTAGACGTTGCCGTGGTCGCTGACGTAGGCATGACCGAGGTCAACGAGCCGCTCGGCCAGCGCGAGCATCTCCGGGATGTGCTCCGTGGCGCGTGGGAACACGTGGGCGGGGAGGATGTTGACCGCCGCCTCGTCCATGTGGAACGCCGCCTCGTATGCGTCGGCGATCTCAGCGGGCGTCTTGTCCTCGAGGCCGGCGGCAACGAGCATCCGGTCCTCGCCCCGGTCGAAGCGCTCGTCGCGGAGGTGGCCGACGTCGGTGATGTTCTGGACGTGGAGGACCTCGACGCCGTGGTAGAGGAGGACGCGCCGGATCAGGTCGGGGAGCAAGAACGTGCGGAGGTTGCCGACGTGGGCGAAGCGGTAGACGGTCGGGCCGCACGAATACATCCGGACGCGGCGACCGTCGGCGGGGCGAACCGGCTCGACGGACCGGCTGAGGGTGTTCCGAATGAGGAGGGTCACGCATGGAATCGTACCGCCGCACGCCAGTCGGTTCCGGCGCCGGGCAGGAAACGAGACCTCGCGTCACTTCACCGCCGGGGGAACGATGCCATTGCTGCGAGGCCTCTGCCCATCGATAACGAAGCCCGCCGGGAATCGTTAGGGCGTCGACATCGGGTCCCAGAGGGGCGGGCCCCTATACTCCCGGCATGCGCCGCTGGGTCTGCATCATCACGCTTCTCGCCGGGTTCTCCGCGGACGGCTACGTGTGGTCGGCGAGGCGCCGGCTGCCGGTCCCGATCGAACGGCGGATGGACACGATGCTGTACGGCGTGCCACCCGGGACCAGCCTTCAGACCACCTCCGCCTGGTGGCGATCCTGAGGACAGCTGCGCGGTCCTGGCCGATTCGGCGGAAGGCGGGAGTCGTTGGCGCGATCCTGATCGCGCTGTCCGGACTGTTTGTACGCGCGGCGCCCGCGTTCCAGGACCTGCCGGGAGGCGTCGCGGCGGCCCGTCCCGATTCGGTCAACATCCTCATCGGTGCGGCGTCGACGCTGGACCCGGCCGCCCAGGGGGACATCGGCAGTGCCGCCGTGTCAGCGCAGCTGTTCGAGGGCCTGACCGGCTTCGACGCCCAGTTGCAGGTACGCCCGGCCCTCGCTGCCTCGTGGGACCTGCTCGACGGCGGTCGGCGGATCGTCTTTCATCTGCGGCCGAATCTGACGTTCTCGGACGGCTCGCCGCTGACCGGCGATGACGTCGTCCGGAGCTGGATGCGGATCGTCAGTCCGGACGCGCCGTCGCCGCTCCTCTCGCTGATCTCAGACGTCGAGGGCGCGCTCGCCTACGCTCGGGGTGAGAACTCGGATCCTGATTCCGTTGGCCTCAGCGCCGACGGACTCGAGGTGGAGGTCCGCCTGACCCGACCGGCAACGGACTTCGTGTCGATCGTCGCGAGCCCAACGTTCGCCGTCCTACCTCCGGGCGTCGGCGAGGATCCCTCCGCCCTGCTCCCCGCGGGCTTCGTCGGCAGTGGCGCCTACATCCTCAAGGCCGCGTCCGACGAGAAGACGACCCTCACGGCCAACGAGCGCTACTGGGCCGGTCCGCCGCCGATCCCGACGGTCGAGCTGGTACACGACATCGGCGGGCGCAGCCCCGTGGCGGCCTTCGAGGACGGCGACATCGATCTGACGGGAATCTTTCCCTTCGACGCGACGTGGATCGCCTACGACGAGACGCTCGGCCCGCAGCTCCGCGAAACGGTGTCCCTGTCGCTGAACTACTACGGCTTCGACACGCGGCGCCCGCCCTTCGATGACGCCCGCGTCCGGCGGGCTTTCGCACAGGCGGTCGATTGGCGGCGCCTCGTCTCTCTCGTCGCCGGCGAGACGGCATCGGTTGCCACCGGCATGGTGCCGCCGGGCATTCCCGGCCGGAGCGATGAGGACTTCCTGCCTGCCCATAGTCCCGACGAAGCGCGCCGGCTCCTGGCCGATGCCGGCTTTCCGGGCGGAGCGGGATTCCCCGAAACGACCTTCATGACGTTCGGAAGCGGCACCGACGAGGCGTTCGTAGTCGAGATCGAGCAGGAACTGGGCATCAAGCTCAACTACGAGACGATGAGCGGCGACTACTTCGGCCGGCTGAGCGCGGATCCGCCGCATATCTGGTCGCTGGGCTGGGTCGCGGACTACCCGGGCCCCAATGACTTCCTCGGGATCCTTCTCGGGACCGGCTCTTCGAACAATTACGGCGGGTGGAGCTCGCCTGAGTTCGACGCCGCGATCGCGGACGCCCTCGAGACGACCGACCCTGTAGCAGTACGAACCGCCTTCGACCGGGCTGAAGCAATCGTCCGGGACGAGGCGCCCGTCATCCCGCTCTCATACTCGACCGAATGGACGCTCGCGCGGGACGGCCTTCTCGGCGCCTACGAGAGCGGGCTCGGGATCATCCGGATGGCCGGCCTCGCCTGGGAGGACAACTGATGCGCCGCTTCGGGCGACCGGCCGCGGCGGCGCTCCTTGCATTGTCGGCGAGCGGCCTTGCTGCCGGCCCGGTCGCCGCGGCCGATCCGGTCACCTTCGGCCAGCCTCGGGCGACATCGGCCTTCGGCAAGTCGATCGAATTCGACCAGCAGGTCGAGATCACCGCGCTCCCGAGCCTGGTCGAGCTCCTTCTCCGAACTCCCGGCGCAGCGGGTCGAAACGTCACGCTGGTCGAGCTGCCGACCGCGACCGGCGATCAGACGCTCCATTTCGAGGTCGACCTCACCACCGGCCACATCGTCCCGAATACGACGTTCACCGCTCGCTGGCGCGTGACCGATCCGGACGGGCGTGCCTGGCTCGGGCCGGAGGTGACGCACACCTACGCCGATGCGCGGGTGAACTGGAAGACGCTCGAAGGCGACGTCGTCAGGGTTCACTGGTACGAGGGTGGCGACGCATTCGGCAGGCGCGCGCTGGCGATCGGGGACAAGGCGGTTGCCGATACGGCAGCCCTGCTCGGCGTCACGGAGACGGAACCGATCGACTTCTACATCTACGCCGACCAACAGCAGTTTTACGACGCCCTTGGGCCCGGCACCCGCGAGAACGTCGGCGGCCAGGCCCACGCGGAAATCCGGACGATGTTCGCGCTCATCACCCCTGGCGAGATCAACCAGACATGGGTCGATGTCGTCGTCCCGCATGAGCTGCTCCACCTGGTATTCGCGACCGCGACGGACAACCCGTACAACGATCCGCCGCACTGGCTGAACGAGGGACTCGCCGTCTACCTCTCGGAGGGCTACACGCGGGACTACCGGAACGAGGTCGAGAAGGTGGTCGCTGATGGGACGATCATCCCGCTCGAGGGCCTGGCCGGCGCATTTCCCACGACCTTCGAACGGTTCCGGCTCGGCTATGCCGAAAGCACGTCGGCGGTCGATTACATCGTCAGCACCCACGACCGCGATGCGCTATTTGGCCTCATTCGCTCATATGCGACCGGTGTGTCCGACGACGAGGCCTTCAAGGCCGCGCTCGGCGTCGACATGGCTGGGTTCGAGGCAGCGTGGCTCGAGAGTCTGGGCGCGACGGCGCCCGTCCGCCACGGACCGCAGCCAGCTCCGCCGGGCCCGGTGCCGGACGGCTGGAGCGGGTCGGCGCCGAACCCGAGCGTGGCACCTGGGACGGGATCTGGTTCGTCTCAGGCGCCGAACCGGCCCCCGTCCGACTCGTCGGCTCCGGAATCCAGCAACGGGCTCATCCTCGCAGTCATCGCTGCCGTCGTCGTGATCGTCGTCGGGTTCGCCCTGTTTGCCCGCCGACGTTCTGCCCGTCCCGGACCGTGACCACGCTTGCCGGTCGGCTCCGGGCGATCCCGACGTGGCAGGTCACCCTGGGGCTCGCCCTTTTCGCGCTCGGCTTTCTGATCGCCGCCCAGCTCGCCGCCGAAGGCCCGCGCGTCCGCTACACGACCCAGGAGCGCTCGCCACTCGTGGGTACGGCGCTCGAGCTCCAGCAGAAGCAGGTCGAACTGAGGGCCCAGATCGTCACGCTCGGCGAGGACATCCAGGCGCTCCAGGACGAGGGCGAGGGGACCACGGCGATCGTCCGGCAGCTGAACGACCGGCTCGAGGCGGCGCGGATCGCCGCGGGGCTTATCCCGCTGTCCGGTCCGGGGCTCGTGTTGAGCCTCTCCGATTCGACCCAGGCGATCCCGGCCGACGGCAGCGAGGCCGACTACCTCGTAACGGCGCGTGACATCCGGACGGTGGTCGCAGAGCTGTGGCTCGCGAGTGCCGAGGCCATCGCCGTGAACGGCGAGCGGGTCACGACCTCGACCGGCGTCCTCGACATCGGCCACTCGATCCTCGTTAACTCTGCCTACCTCGCCCCTCCATACCGCGTATCGGCGATCGGTCCGCAGGACCTCCTCGACCAGCTCGGCCTGTCGCAGGGTTGGCGCGAGTTCATCCAGACTCGGGCGGGCAGGTTCGGGCTGGAAATCACCTTCGCCGAACCAGAAGTCGTCGCGGTGCCCCAGTTCGCCGGCGGCCTGAACCTGCGTGAGTCGCGGGTGGTCCCGCCCGAGTCGCCGTCACCTTGACTGCCTCGCTAGGTGCGCCTCGCAGCCAGGCGATCGTCGCGGCGGTCGCGTTTCTCCTCGGCCTGCTTGTCGTGGTCCAGATCCGATCACAGGCCGGCAACAACACGCTCGCCGGAATGTCGTCGCAGGACCTCACATTCCTCGTGGCGAACCTCAACACCCGCAACGACCAGCTCCGGCGTGAGATCGCGACGCTCCAGAGCCAGCTCGCAACGCTCGAGAGCGGTGGGTCCCTGGGAGCGTCCTCGGTCAACGAACTGCGGGCCGAGATCGACCGCATCCGGGCTTGGGCCGGGCTCGACCCGGTCCGCGGCCGCGGGATCACGATCACCGTCAGTGGCCCGATCGCGGCCTCCGCCGTCGAGGACCTCGTCAACGAGCTGAAGAACGCCGGCGCCGAGGCAATCTCGATCGAGGACATTCGGGTCGTGCCGCAGACTGTCATCGGTGGCGTGGCGGGCAGCCTTTCCGTGGATGACACAGCGCTGGGGGAATCGTTCACGATCCGGGCCATTGGGACCCCCGAGACGCTGACCGGGTCCCTGGCGCGGGCAGGGGGCATCATCGCCCAGCTCGCGGCAACGGACCCGGCCGCGAGGATCGACGTCGAGGAGGCCAGCCGGATGATCCTGCCGGCGACGACGCGAAACCTCGCGCCCAGCCACGGCCGGCCTCGCGCTTGATACCCTGACCCGCGGATGGCACAGCGACCCGCCCTCGAACTCTTGCTCGGCGATGTGCTCCGGCTTCGACGTCCGCATCCGTGCGGCGGGAGCGAGTGGCTCGTCGATCGTCTCGGCGCAGACATCGGGCTCCGCTGCCGGCAGTGCGGCCGTCATGTTCTCGTCGAGCGGCGAACCGTGGAACGGCGGCTGGCCGGATTCGTCAGCCGCGGCAATGCGGCGCTGAGCGCGGCGGTGGGGCCGCAGGCCGGCGAAGCGGGCGGCGGAGAGTCGGGTCCCGGCGAGGACGCCCGGTGACAAACGAAACCGCGCTGCCGTCCGAGGAAAGCGCCCTCGCGGTCTTCAAGAACCGACCCTTCCTCCTGCTCTGGCTCGCCCAGGCCGCCACCCAGATCGGCGGCAACATGGTCATCTTCGGGCTGACCGTCGTCATCTCGAAGGCGACCGGCTCGGTCTCGGCCGTCAGCGCCCTGATCCTCACGTTCCTCGTCCCGGCCGTGCTGTTCTCGGCCGTTGCCGGCGTCTTCGTCGACAGGTTGGACCGGCGCCTGGTCCTCATCATCACGAACCTCCTGCGCGGTATCGCGTTCGTGTCCGTGTTCCTGGTCGGGAACAACCTGATCGGGATCTACCTGCTGAACATCTTCATCTCGACGGTCACCGTCTTCTTCGCCCCGGCAGAGGCGGCGATGATCCCGAAACTACTGCCGAAGCGCCAGCTCCTCGCAGCGAACGGCATTTTCACCCTGACGCTCAACGCCGCGTTCGCCCTTGGGTTCGCGCTCGTCGGACCGCTGGTCGTCAAGATCGCCGGACCCCAGGCGTTGCTGATCCTCGTTGCGGTGCTCTATTTCATCGCGGCGGCCTTCTGCTCAACGCTGCCACCATATGCACCGCCCACTCCGGCCCGCCAGGCCTTCGGTCGCCAAACAGTGAGCGAGACCGAGCAAGCGGTCGAATCGATCTTCTCGCAGCTCCGTGAGGGGCTCGACTACATCCGACGGCATCGTGAGATCCGCTGGTCGCTCATCTACCTGGGTGTTGCCGCCTCGCTGGTCGGCGTTCTCGGCGTGCTCGGGCCGGCCTTCGCCGAGACGACACTCGGGCTCCAAGAGGAGGACTTCGTCGTCGTCGTCCTGCCGCTCGGGATCGGGATCGTCATGGGGATCCTGCTGCTCAACACGTATGGCAAGCTCCTGCCCCGCCGGCGAGTGATCGAGGGTGGGCTCGTTGCGCTCGGGTTCCTCATCCTTGCCATGGCCCTGTCCGGCCGCATAAGCAACTTCCTCGCCTCGACCGAGACGGCCACAGGGCTGCCGGATCTGTCGCTCCTGACATCGCTCCTTTCGATCGTGGTTGCCGTCGCCTTCTTCGCCGGGATCGCCTATGCGTTCGTCGCGATCCCCGCCCAGACGCAACTCCAGGAGGATCTCCCGGAGGACGTCCGCGGGCGGGTGTTCGGGGTCCTGAACATGCTGGTGTCCGTCGCGAGCTTCCTGCCCATCCTCATCGTCGGACCGATCGCCGACACCATCGGCACGACGCTGGTCCTGTCCTTCGTTGCCATCGCGATCGTGTTGGCGGGGTTGGGCTCGATCTTCGTCCGCGGCGGCCTGAAGCCGGCGGAACGGGGCTCCCGATACGATGTCGGCTCGCGTGACCCGATTGTCGCCGCACTGCGGGCCGCCGAGGTGCCGACGCCCGACCCAGCCGGCGATTTCGCGGAGGAGATGATCGAAGTGAACCAGGAGGGGGTAACCCAGGTGATCGAGGTGCCGAAGGCCGAAACCGAGGACGACGATCACGGCGCCAAGTCCGACGATCCTCGCAGCCCCGGCTGACGGCACGCCCTCGATGGCCCGTGTCGTAGTCGTGTTCACCGGGGGGACGATCAGCATGCGCCGCGATCCGGTGGCCGGCGGCAACGTGCCGGTGCTGACGGGGGAGGGGATCCTCGCGACGACGCCCGGGCTGGCCGCGATCGCGGAGGTCGTGGCGGTCGACCGCGGCCTTACGCCGGCCAGCCACTTCACGTTTCCGGACCTGTTCGGAATCTTCGCGACGGTCGAGGACGCACAGGCCGCTTCGGACGTCGCGGGGGCCGTCGTCGTCCAGGGCACCGACACGATCGAGGAGACGGCGTTCTTCCTCGACCTCCTCCACGCAGGCCCGAAACCGATCGTCGTCACGGGGGCGATGCGGACGTCGGAGCACCCGGCGTTCGATGGGCCGGCGAATCTTCGCGATGCCGTGCGGGCAGCGTCGGCGCCGGCCCTCGCCGACGCGGGCGTCGTCGTCGTCCTGGCGGGATCGATCGAACCGGCCGACGACGTCACGAAGGTCCATGCGAGCGCGTTCGACACGTTCCGCAGCCTGAATACGGGTTCGCTCGGGCGGATCGACGAGGGCCGTGGCGTGGTCCTGTCCCGCCTCCGAGGGGTGCGGCGGCACGTCAGCGCGAGGCGCGCCGCGGAGCGAGTCCACTTGGTGAAGGGGGCCGTCGCGATGGACGGGAGCCCGATCGACGCGCTCCGAGCGGCCGGGGCGGACGGCTTCGTCGTCGAGGCGACGGGTGCGGGGAACACCTCGGCCGGGCTGCTGGCGGCCGCGGAACGGGCGATCGGCGATGGTCTGCCGGTCGCGCTGACTACGCGCTGCCCTGCCGGCGCCGCAACTGACGCCTATGCGTTTCCGGGTGGGGGAGCGACCTGGGTCCGGGCCGGTGCGTTCCCCACCGGGCACCTGGGCGGCCCGAAGGCGCGGATCGCCTTGGCGCTTGGGCTTGGAGCCGGCCTCGATAGTGAAGGGCTGGCGCGCTTGCTCGCCGATCCCGCCCCGATCGCGGATCCGGAGCATCTAGCGGCACACCTTGCCGCCATCGGCCTGGTGGGCTGAGCGATGCCCCTCGAAGCACTCGTCACAGGGAGGATCGCAACGCTCGCGGGCGACGCTGGGTTTGGCTGGGTCGAGGCCGTCGGCATCACTCGTGGCCGGATCGCGTTCGCCGGGTCAGCTGTCCAGCTCGAGACGCGGGCAGACCCGTTCACCGTCCGCTTCGAGCTCGATCCGGACGAGGTCGCGATCCCTGGCCTGACCGATTCGCACCTGCATCTCGCAGACGGCGGGATCGCCCTCGAGGCCGTCGACCTCTCGCAGGTCCAATCGCTCGAGGGGGGCCTGGCCCTCATCGCCGCTGCCCACACCAAGCCGGGCGGCGACGACTGGATCGAGGGCCACGGCTGGGACTCCGACCGGTGGGGCCGCTGGCCGACGGCCGACGACCTCGAGCGAGTGGCGCCGGGCCGACGCGTCGCGCTCTGGGCCCACGACCATCACTCGCTCTGGGCCAGCCGTTCGGCGCTCGTCGCGGCGGCCATTTCGCGCGACGCGGACGATCCGTCCGGCGGCTTCATCCGGCGTGATGAGAACGGCAATCCGACGGGTGTGCTTCACGAAGCCGCGGCCCGGCTCGTGACGAATCATGTCCCGCGGCCCGATGACGAGCGCTACGACCGCCTGATCGCGGCCCTCGCCCAACGGCTCGTCGAGCTCGGGGTCGTGGCAGTGCACGACCCGGGCGCCCTCTCGATGCAGGAGGGACTCGGGGGCGGGATCGACGCCTACCGGCGACTTGCGGCGAGCGGCCGGCTGCCGCTCCGTGTTCACGCCTGCATTCGCGAGGAGCAGATCGAGGCGGCGGTCGAGGCCGGACTGCGGAGCAGCGATCCGCTGGCGCCGGGTCTCGATCGGGCCCGGCTGGGCTGGCTCAAGCTTTACGCTGACGGGACGCTGGCCTCGCGGACCGCGGCGCTCCTGGAGCCGATCGAGCCGGAGCCCGGCCACCAGCCACCGCCCGGCACGGAGCGCGGCGTCTTCATCACCCCGCCGGACCGCCTCGCCGCGCTGGCGTCGCGCGCCGCCGCCGCCGGGATCGCGACAATCATCCATGCGATCGGGGACCGCGGGGTCCGAGCCGCCCTCGATGCCTTGGCACCGACCGTCGGCAGCGTGCCGCTCATGCCGCGCCTCGAGCACGTCCAGCTACTCCATCCGGACGATCGGGGTCGGTTCGCTCAGGCCGGGATCGCGGCGTCGGTCCAGCCGATCCATCTGCGGGCCGATGCCGCGGCCGCGCGGCGGCTGTGGGGCGAGCGGGCCGAGGCGAACGGCTACACGTGGCGGACGATCGCGGACACGGGCGCTGTTCTCGCGTTCGGGACGGACGCGCCAGTCGAGCCGATCGACCCGTGGCCCGGCCTGGCGATGGCCGTGACCCGCTCCGACCCTGGCTGGCCGGCGGGCACGCCACCGTTCGGCACGCACGAGGCGCTCACACTCGAGCGCGCAATCCGGGCGGCGTGCGTCGGCCCCGCGCTGACCGCCCGGGAGTCCGATCGCGGCCGGCTCGTCCCGGGCCAGCGGGCGGACCTCGTCGTATTGCCGATCGCCGCCCTCACGGAGCCCGTCGAACCCGGCGGCGCGCTGGCAACTGCCCGCCCGCGACTCGTCCTCGTCGACGGCGCAGTGGGGTACGAGGCCTAGCGACCCCGAAACCAGCCGGATTCCCATCTCACGGGAACATGGCTCAAGAAGCGCCCAGAATCGGTCGCGACTTCCTGTGAGGCGGGAACAATCGACACATTCCCGCACATATCGGTCGTTCGTTCCCCGTGTGGCGGGGAGAGGTCGACGAGTTTCAGACCCCCGTTGGTCCATAGTCCCACGTGGCGGGAATCCGCCAGCTGATTGGGGCCGGAATGGCGATCAGCGCTCGGCCGGCGACTTCTCGAGCTCCCGGAGGGCGTCGGCGAAGAGGCCGTTGAAGATCCGTGATGTCGACGGGAAGGCGTGGATCGTGTCGGCCAGGACGTCGACCGTGACGCGGGCCTTGACCGCGACGACGCACTCGTGGATCGCCGCGGACGCGTCCTGGCAGGCGATCGCGGCACCGGCGAGCTCGCGCGAGGCGCGGTCAACGACGATCGTGATGTGGCCGGTCGTCGCCTCGACCGCGAAGCCCTTTGTCGAGGTCTTGTAGTCGGCGACGAGCTCGAAGGCGTCGAGGCCGGCGGCCCGCGCCTGGTCGAGCGTCAGCCCGACGAACGCGGCCTCGGGGTCGGTATAGGTCGCCCGCGGCAACGCGCGGTAGTCGGGCCGGACGTCGTCGCCCAGCGCCATCCGGACGGCGATTTCGCCCTGGTAGTGGGCCTGATGAGTGTGGAGCTCGGGGCCCGCCGGGTCGCCGATCACCCACAGGCCCTCGGCGATCCGGAGCCGCCCGTCGCGCGGAATCGCGATTCGTCCGCTCGTGTCGATACCGTAGTGCTCGAGCCCCAGGTCGTCGAGCGGAAAGGCCCGGCCGACCGCGAGCAGGATCTCGTGGCCCTCGGCCGTCGAGCCGTCGTCGAGGTCGATGACGTGGGCGCCGTGGGTGCCGGCCGAGGGCCGCACAGCCACCGCTCGGACGCCGAGCCGGATCTCGACCCCGGAGGCGCGCAGCCCGTCCGATACGGCCTCGGCGTTGCGGGGGTGGTCGGTCGGCATCAGCCGCTCGCCCGATTGGACGATCCGCGTCGGGACGCCGAACCGGGCATAGACCTGGGCCATCTCGCAGCCGGTCGGGCCGCCGCCGAGGACGACGAGGCTCTTCGGCAGCTCCGTGGCAAGGGTCGCCTCACGGTTCGTCCATGGCTTGATCTTGTCGATCCCAGGAAGCTCCGGCACCTTCGAGACAGAGCCGACCGCGACGACGACGTTCCGGGCGTCGAGGACGTGGACCGCGTCGTCGTGGCGGATCTCGACATGGCCGCGCCCGACGATCCGCGCTGTACCGCGGTAGGCGACGGCACCGGCCTTCTCGAGGGCCTTCATGTGCGAGCTATCGTCCGGCCGGGGGGCGCCCGGCGACCGATTGATCATGAAATCGCGATGGGCGGAGGCCTTCGGCCACGGGTAGGCGTCGGCGTTGGCGGCGTGCCTCGCCGCGGCGTAGAGCAGCGCCTTGGACGGCAGGCAGCCGATGAAGGGACAGCTGCCGCCGAACCATTCGCGGTCGACGATCGCGACCGTCGCGCCGCGCTCGCGTGCCTTGAACGCCGCCGCCTCGCCGGCCGGCCCGGCGCCGATGATCACGAAGTCGAACGTATCCATGCCGGGATTCTGCGCCTCTCGGGGCAACGAGTTACATGCGCTGCCGGACGGCCTCGTAGAGCATGACCGCCGCCGCGACCGAGACATTCAGGCTGTCTACCGTCCCAAGCATCGGGATCCCCACGGACGTCACGCGCGGGTCATCCCAGCCGCCCGACAGACCAGTCGCTTCGCTGCCAAGGACGAGCGCGACTGGTCCCCGCATGTCGACCTCGGAATACGGCGTAGCTGCGTCGACCCGCGCCGCGATCGGCATGATTCCTCGCGTCGTCAGCCAGTCGAGCGTGGCGGCAGTCGACCCAGCGGCGATCGGCATGCTGAATATCGTGCCGAGGCTCGCTCGAACGGCGTTGGGGTTGAACAGGTCCGTGAGGGGATCGGCGGCGATCACGCCGCTGGCACCGGCGCCGTCAGCCGTCCGCAGGATCGCCCCAAGGTTGCCCGGCTTCTCGATCCCTTCGACGACGACGACGAGCGGCTCACCAGGCATCAGGCGCAAGGACTCGAGGTTCGTCGAACCGGTCCGGACGATCGCGACGAATCCGTCCGATCGATCGCCGAACGCCAACTTGGCGAACACGGCTTCCGATACCTCGACAACATCCGTGATCTGGCGTTCGACATCCTCGAGCGCCAGCCGCGCCTCATGGCTCCGGACTTTCGAGGGCGCCACGAATGCGGTCTGGACGCTGGCGCCGGCTGAGAGGGCCCGCCGGAGCTCGCGGGCGCCATCGATGAGCGTCAGCCCGGTCGCCTCGCGCTCTTGTCGGTCCCTGAGTCGGACAGCGGCCTTCACCCGCTGGTTCGTCAGGGAGGTGATGGCGGGCAACGCGGAGGTCATTCGCGGATGATGCGCGCGTACGCACCCAGTCGCAGATGCGCGCCGCTCCGGGCTCGGATCCCGAGTTCGCCCACGTCCACGTCGCGGGGCGAGCGCCCGAACGCGCTCGCGAGCTCGCCGGCGAGACGATCGGGACCGAAGCCCGGCGTGTGGGCGGTGAGGATGACGATGGCCGGATCGTCTCCGGTCAGGTCAGCGCACCGCGCCAGCAGGCCCTCGAGGCGCTCCTCCAGGCGCCAGCCGCTTCCCCCACCACGGCCACCGTGGCCGTAGCTCGGCGGATCGAGGATCACGGCGTCGTACCGTCGTTCGCGGCGCTGCTCGCGCGCCACGAATCGCTCGACGTCGTCGACGATCCAGCGGACCGGCCGGTCGGCGAGGCCGGACAGCTCGGCGTTTTGACGGGCCCAGGCGACGGTCGGCCGGGATCCGTCGACGTGCGTCACAGACGCGCCGGCTGCAGCCGCGGACAGCGTCATCGCACCGGTGTAGCCGAAGAGATTGAGGATTTGAGGGGAGGAGCCGCCCGCCCGGGCGACGGCATCTCGAACCCACGCCCGGTTCGGCGCCTGCTCCGGGAACCAACCAACCTGGCCGGTCTCCGTCGGCCGAAGCTCGAATCGCAGGTCGCCTTCGCCGACAGCCCATGGCTGTGGCTCACCCTCGGTGATGGCCGTCCAACCGACGTACCTGTCGAAACGCAGGTCCGCGCCGGCCCAGGCCAACGGGTCTCGTGGCGGCTCGTCCGCCATCGGCGCCGGCCGATCGACGACCAGCTCGCCGAACCGCTCCAGCCGTCGTCCTTCACCGGCGTCGATCAGCTCATAGCCCGGGCGATCTCCCATTGGCCCATCATGGGACAGAGAGAACCGCCGCCGCCGGTCTGGCGTATCGGCGGTGAAGGAGGGTAGCCACGTGGCTCGTCTTGCTCTGCGCGCGATCATTGGATCGCTCGGGCTCTCGTTCTGCGTCGTCTTCGCGGGTTGCACCCCGGGCGGGGGGAGCGGCACTACCAATCAGCCGGCGCCGGCCTCCGCGTCACCAGCCGACCGCGACGGGTACTGATCGCGATCTACGGCGCATTCCGTAGACAATCCATGACTGAAAGGGCGTGGATTCAGGAGCGCGGACCCCTCACGATCCACGCATGGACCGCGACGCTGCCGTCCAGCCGGATCTGTCCGCGGACGAAACCACGGAACTCGCGCGCCTCGTGGCGGCGATGGTCGGCGTCATGCTCCTGTTCGCGCTCGCCGGCGTAGCCATCGTTCTTGAAACAGGTGACCCGGCGTCGGTCGCCGGAACTGCCGTCATGGTCGGCCTCGCGGCGCTCCTGTTCCTGCGGCCGCGGGGCCATCGCCCGACACGGGCTGCCTAGACCGACCCTCGCGCCGTTGTTGCGGTCGCTGCCCTCGGGTTGAATGCGCGTCGCCGCTGGCCCTTGGGCCTGAGCGCGTCCGGCCTCGTTGCGGAAAATGGAACGTCCGCAGCTATAGCCACCGGGCATGAGCAGGTCAGAGGTTCAGCGACGTCGGGCGGCTAGCTCAGCTGGTTAGAGCACTTGCTTGACATGCGCCCGGTCGCATGCGCCATGACAAGGACCCCTCGCGTCCGGGAGAGGGTTTTCGTTTTGGTCTGGTCATGTGGTGAATCGTTTGACAAAGAAGAGCTCGGGATCGCCTTCGTCGAGGTTCTCAACGACGCCGCTCGACTCGAACCCGAGTTCCGCGCACAGTCGCTGCATGGGAGCGTTCGACTGATTGGTCGATGTGAAGAGCTTCCCGCTTCGGGAGCTCGACTCGACGGCGGCGACCAGGGCGGTGGCAACCCCCGTGCGTCGATCAGATGGTCGGACGACGAGCAACTCGAGGAAGTCGTACTCGAAGAACTTGCCGTGAGTCGCGTAGCCGACGATCTCCCCGTGCCGTTCCGCCACGAGAAGCCTGCCTTCAGCCTGGGCCGCAGCCAGATCGGGGGCACGATCGTGACCACTCGTGACCTGTCGGTCGAGCGCGCCAGCTGCTGCGACCTCCTCGAGGCCCGCGGGACGGACGATGACGGATCCAGCGGCCATGACTTGGCGAGCGTACAAGGTCTCAGGACGGGTCATGCCAGGCTGGCCGCGGGACAGCCCCGGGGCTTCGAGCTCAGCGTGTGTCCCGCCGAGTGTCTCGGTGAGCATGCGGTAGAACGCGCCGGTCAGCGCCACCGTCGCTAGGAGCCCGCCGCTTGCCCGGCGCATCAGCTCGCCCAGAGTCTCAGTGAAAGGACGCAGCCGACGGGAGGCTCAGTGATGACTGATGAAGACGCCTTTGCGAGCGCGCGCTTGGACGCTGGAGCGATTCTTGCTGAGGAGCTGGCCGCTCGGTGGCTAAGCCCCGCTCTATTCGCTGAGCAGGCCCGGTTGGACACGTCACTGGTCGGCGCCATCCTGGCCGACGAAGTGCCGATCTCGCGGGAAGTCGCCGAAGCCATCGGCCACGCGCTCAGCGCGTCGGTCGAGGTTTGGACGGGTCTGGCGCACGGCTAGCGACGCGACATCCGGGGGGCCGGGCTCGTCATCGCCTCGCGGTGCGCCTCGGCGAAACCTCTCGCGTCCTTCCGATCGACGAGAACCCGGCATCGGTTGGCATCGCCGGCACGTCGAGCCAGCCTTCGCGAAGCGCCCGGGTCGCGAGTTCGGTGCGAGAGGCGACGCCGCCCCGTTCGAAGAGATTGGCGAGGTGGGCCTCTACCGTTCGGGTCGTGATACCGAGCGCGGCCGCGACCTCGTCATTGGTCTTGCCATCGACTACCAGGATCACGACTGACCGTTCGCGTGGTGTCAGTGAGACGACCACGGCCGGTCTCCGATCGAACACCATGGCGCCGGCCGCGACCCGCCGAATGGCATCAACGAGGGTCGCGAGTGGCGCGGACTTCACCACGAAGCCGGCGGCTCCGAGCCGGTGGGCCGCGGCGAGATATGGCGGGTAATCGAACGCGGTCAGGACGATCACGGCTGTCTTCGTCGTCCGTGTAGCGGGCAGCAGATCGAGACCGCTCTCGTCCCCGAGCTTAACATCGAGCAACAGGACATCCGGCGGCGTGTCCGCCGCAATCAGGGCGGCTGCCTCGGCGAGCGTGCCGCCAACCGCCGTGATCTCGAAGTCGGGTTCGCGGGCCAAGAGCGATGCGAGGCCGTGCCCCATGAGCGGGTGATCGTCGATCAGGGCGATGCGGATCCGATCGACGATGCCTTCTGCAGTCTCCAGTCCTGTCACGAAGCGGCCGCAGGCCAAACGAGCGAGACGCGCGAGCCAGCGGCCGACCCTGCGACTTCAAGCACCGCGCCGATCGAATGAGCTCGCTCTCGCATCCCGACCAGGCCGAGCCCGTGCTCACCATCGGCCAACGCGGAAAGGTCGAGAAGGCCGGGCCCGGCGTCGTCGACGGTCAGGCTCGCGCGACTCGTACCCGCCTCGTATCGAATGCGGATGGGCGGACGACCGTGGCGCGTGGCGTTGGCGAGAGCCTCCTGCGCGACCCGAAACACGGCGTGCTCGACGTCGAGTGGAGGCCGCCCCGTGTCAGCCCGCTCGATGGCAATGTCGAGCCCGGAGAGCCGACCGACCTGCGTCGTCAGCCACTCGAGGGCCGGGCCGGCGCCGAGATCGTCGACGATCGGGAGCCGCAGCAACGAGGTGACGGCACGGAGTTCGGTCATGACGTCTCGAGCCAGGGCGGCGTTCTCGTCGTCGCCGACCGCGTCGAGCCGGTATGCGAGCAGCGTCAACGATTGAAGTGGACCGTCGTGGAGGTCGGCCGCGATCCGGAGACGTTCGACCTCGGCCGTTGCTGCGACCAAGTCGCGCTGCCGGACCGCGCGCGAGACGAGGCCGGCAAGTGGCACGACCGCATAGCGGGTAACGAACACTCCGATGAGAAGCCAGACTGCGATCGCGACGACCGTTATGCCCGCGCTGGGTGCGGCGACGGCTAACCGGAGCACGAGGGGGGTCGACGCAACGGCGGCGAGGCCGACCATGCGCACGACCGGCTGCGCCGACAGCGTCCACGCGCCGCCTTCACGGAGGCGGGCGGGGGTCACAAGCGCGACTGGACCGAGCAGCGCGATCGCGATGAGCACCTCTCGCGCGACGGTGACCCAGGCGGCCGGTGCGGGGACGACGTAGAGCAGCGGGGCCAGGCCAAGCGCCGCGACAATGGCCGCGACCGCAACGCGACGGGCGTGCCTCACCGCGAGGGGAGTCGCCGCCTCACCCACGATGGCCGCGGCCAGTGGCACGATGCTCATGGGCCACACGAGTGCGGTCAGCGCGAGGGTGAATGCCGACCCGAACGCCGCCGCAGGGACGAGCGCGAGCGGGGTCACTGCGGCCAGGACGACCGGGGCCGCGAAGCGCGCCGCGACCTCCTGCCTAGCAAAGCGATGGCGAACCGCCCAAGCGATAGCCAGGAGCGCGACGCCGCCCCAAAGCGCCGGCAACACGAGCATGTACAGAGCGAAGGCTGAACCGAGCTCGACCCTCTGGCCGCTCCGCTCGTCCACGAGCCTGACTTGTTGGCCGATGGGCAGATGCATGCCGGTCGCGGGCGCGACGCCGTCGACGGCTGAGGCGACCATGCCCGGCCGGACGCCGGCAGACCAGGCGGGAGAGCCGGTGGTGACGTCCGTAACGACAAGTCGTCCGCGCGGGTCCGCGTCCAGGCGGACACCCGCCGACGAGCCTCCGAGCCCCCAGATGAAGAAGCCGCCGAGAACCACAAGGACCGCTGCGAGCCAGCACGTCCGGTCGCGCGCACGTTCGGACACGAGACCGACGGTAGCAGCCGCCGTCATTGCGTCAACCTGTGGAAATCACGGATGCCCGACTCAGTGAACGCACGACTGGTTGGCCCCCGCCGAGACCCGGTACGGTGCTGGCACAGCACGTGAGAGGGCCCATGTCGGATTCGCCGCTCGTCGCCGATCGGTTCGGCCGCCGCTATCGTCGCACCAGGCCGTGGGCGGTTCGAGGCGTTTCGTTTGCGGTCCCTGAAGGCTCGATCACCGCCCTCGTCGGGGCGAACGGCGCCGGCAAGTCCACGCTGATTCGAGCGTGCCTCGGCTTCGAGCGGCCAGACGAGGGGCGCCTCCTGGTGGCCGGCATCGACCCGCGGCGGGATCGTACGAAGGCGGTGAATGCCGTCGGTTACGTTCCCCAGTCGGCGTCGCTCTATCGGAACTTGACGATCGGCGATCACCTCACACTGGGCGGGGCCGCGCGGGCGTCGTTCGATCGCCCGTATGCGTTGGCGCGAGTGCGCGGGGCGGGGCTGTCTGAGGACCGGCCGATCGGCGACCTGTCGGGCGGCGAGCAGGCACAGGTCGCTCTGGCTCTAGCCCTCGGAACGCGGGCGCCGCTCCTCCTGCTCGACGAGCCGCTGGCAAGTCTCGATCCGCTTGCCCGTCGCGACTTTCTGACCACGCTCGTGGACGACGTTCGGGGTCGCGGCGCCACCGCCCTCCTCTCATCCCACATCGTCACCGACGTCGAGCAGGCCTGTGACCGGCTCGTCGTGCTGGCGGACGGGCGGCTCGTCCTCGACGCTGCCGTCGCTACCGCTAAGGAGCAGTTCAGGACGGTCGCCGCCGTCGACGTCGAGGGCCCGGCGGCAATCGGAACGTTCGCGGGCCATGCCGGCGAGTTGCTGGCCCTCGTCCGGGACACGTCCGCCGGGCGCACCGCATCGCTCGAGGAGATCGTTCTCGGACATCTCGCCGCGGCGCGCACCCGAAGCACATCGGAGGCCGCCTGATGTTCGCCGCGGCTCGCGTCACACTCAAACAGCACCGGTTCGAGGTGGGTGCCGGGGCCCTCGCGGCGATCATTCTCGGCGTCTCGGCGCTCGTCATCGAATACCGCCTCCGAGCACTGAATGTTCCGCCCGACTGCATCGACAACTTCCTCGGGAAGATCGATGGCACCGGCGTCGCGGCTGCCTGCACGGGACCGATGCGCGCCTGGGCGGAAATCATCGGGGTCGAGGGGGGCCTGATCTTCGGGGTCATGAAGTACCTGCCGTTTGCGATCGGCCTGCTCGGCGGCGTACCCATCGTCGCTCGCGAGCTCGAGGCACGCACGGCGCAGACGGCCTGGTCCCTCAGCGGCTCCCGGCTGCGCTGGCTCCTTCGCCAAATGGCTCCGATCCTGATCCTGCTTGGCGTCTCCGTAACGTTCGCCGCCCTCGCCGCGAGCGTCCTCCAGGCGAGCAACGTGGCGTGGGGCGGATTCGCCTACTTCGACCTCGGCCTGCATGGCCCGCTCGTCGTCGCGCGAGCGTTCGGCGCCTTCGGTCTCGGATTGCTGATCGGTGCGCTGCTCGGCCGGACCCTACCCGCATTCGTTCTCGGCGGGGCGCTCTCGCTGGCGATCGTGTTCGCCGTCGGCAATGTCCAGGATGCCTGGCTCCGCGGGCTGGACCCGATCATCATCTACGAGACGTCGTTCGAGGACGCCGAGCCGATCGTCGATCCGCTGGCGAGGGTCGTGCAATCAGGTTGGGGCTGGCGCGCACCCGATGGCGTTCAACTCTCCTTTGCGGAGGGGCTGGCACGGGTCCCAAGGGAGGTCTTCGAGCGCGACGATCCCGTGCAGTATCCGGAGAGCACCGCGTGGCTCCACGGCCAGGGGTACAAGAGCCTCGCCCTCGGGGTGACCGACGAGATCGCGATGGGCTGGGCGCCGTACGACGCGCTGGTGTACAGCCTGGTCGGCGCGGCGTCGGTCGCCGGAGCGATCGTGGTCGTAAACCGACGCCGACCGACCTAGCGGGACCTCCATCGGCGCAGGGACGAGGAGCCACACCCTATTTTCGCGGCTGGTATTCGGTCGGCACTATGGCGCCGTCCATCGCTACTTGGCCCGGCGTGTATGCACCCCCACGGGACTGCACGGGCCGGATGCGCGCTCATGACGCGGGCAGTCCCGGGATTTCCAGCCAACCCTCTCGGACAGCGCGAACCGCCACTTCGGTCCGTGAGCGGGTCCCGGTTCGGGCGAAGATCCTGCCCAGATGCGCTTCGACCGACCTCGAGGTGATCCCCAAGGCGACGCCGATCTCGTCGTTGCTCTGGCCTTCCGCCAACAGCCGGAGCACCTCGACCTCTCGCCCGGTCAACCCGGGATCCGATCCGGTGGGGCGGCGGTCGAAAGCGAGTCCGCCGGCGGCGGCCCTCCTGACAGCACGAAGGAGTTCGTCCGTAGGAGCGTCCTTGGTCACGAAACCTGCTGCGCCGAGACTGAGAGCGGCGCGCAGGTACTGCGGATAGTCGTACGCGGTGAAGACGACGACCGCGGTCCGGTCAAGCGCTTCGCGAAGCAGATCTAGGCCGCTCTCGGCGCCGAGCCGTACATCCAGCAGCAGCACGTCCGGCGGGGGATCAAGGGCCAGCAGTTCCACTGCCTCGGCAAGCGTCGATCCGATGCCAACGACCTTCATGTCGCAGGAGCGCCGCCGTTCCCTCGCGAAAGACGGGGTGGTCATCCACGACTGCGAGCCGGATCGCACCAGTCACGTTGCGGCCGCCTGCCACTCCACGGCGACGCTCGTCCCGCCGACCGGCTTCTGTCGGAATTCCAGTCGGCTCCGACCTGCTCCGCCCGTTGCTGCATGTTCAGGAGCCCGAATTGACCGATGGGCCATGAAGGACCTTTCCGAAATCGCGACCCGTCCGCCGCCCGCGTCCTCGATCGACAAGGAGAGTGTCCCGCCAGACGTGCGACAACGGACGACGACAGGCGGCTGCGCATGTCGAACCGCGTTGGCGGTTGGCGGTCGCCGGCTTGAACCGATCGAGGGCGTCGGCGATGAAGGCCTCGAGATGGTCACGGTGAGTGGCGACGACGTGGGTGGGCAGGTCGGAAGCGACGACGAAGTCGGCCAGCCGCTCGACAGCCCCGCACTAGGCGAGGATTGTGTTCGGCGACACGCTCTCGGCGCGCAGGCTGCGACGGAACAGGGCGAGGGTTGTCGCCGAGGTCGCCGGCGGTTGCTACAATGCGCGGACTGTTGGCTGATTTGACTGCCACGGGCCTGGACCTCGTGCGAGATTGGAACGCTCGCAGTTATAGGGTGTAGGAGCGTTGTGGTCCAAGACGCCATCGGGAGGGATTGACAGTTATCGGGTACAGCCAAGCACGAAACTGGCAATCCCGATGGGCGGCTAGCTCAGCTGGTTAGAGCACTTGCTTGACATGCAAGAGGTCACTGGTTCGAGTCCAGTGTCGCCCACCAATCACCGCACGAAGACGCGTTGAACGGGACACGTGACGGCGAGACGGAGTCACGAGAGAGCCGGGCCATAGGCTGGAAGTCCGGCGGCCACCGACGACGACGCACCACCCGCGAGTGGCCGGCGAACCGGCCCGGGATCCGCCCGATAGCGCGGCCAGAGCGCGCGAGTCCACACCGGGCAACCGGCATGTGACCGCGAAGGCGGGTGGAACCGCGGGAGCTGAAACCTCTCGTCCTGTCGATCAGGCGAGGGGTTTTCTGATTCTCGGAGGACGAACGGATGGCAGACGTGAAGCAAAAGCAGCCGGTGGACGCGGCGGCCAAGGCGGCCGCGGCCGACGCTGCCGCTGAGCCGGCAGAGGACGCCGCCGAGGACTTCGTCGCGCCCGAGCGGGGCTCCGCCGAGGAGCTCCTCGACGCGGAGGCGGGCGACCCGCTCGACCCGATGCGCCATTCGGCCGCCCACGTTATGGCGGAGGCGGTCGTCGACCTGTTCCCGGGAACGAAGCTCGGCATCGGGCCGGCCATCACGGACGGGTTCTACTACGACTTCCAGCTCGAGCGACCGCTCAAGCCCGACGACCTCG
>Ga0184623_10000105_pt1 | contig 32556 bp, 32 predicted proteins | sample PLM1_100_b1_FD_133138 | JGI IMG/M metagenome (GOLD analysis project Ga0184623, IMG submission 133138) | Groundwater sediment microbial communities from an aquifer in East River, Colorado, USA - PLM1_100_b1 | ecosystem: Environmental > Terrestrial > Soil > Riparian zone | place: USA: East River... | reverse complement strand
GCCAGGCCCTGCGCACCATCGACCTGCACATCGAGGACTACCTCAACCAAGCACGCATCCGCGCAGCCTGAACAGGACTCTGCTCAAGAATCAAGAACACAGCGACCAAGGGTCGCTAGCCAGCGACTAGCCCAAATGCTCACCGAGCTTTTTGAGCGCTGCGCGCTTCTCGTCCAGCGAGGCATGCGCGTAGATCGTCATGGTGACCTCGATCGCGGAGTGCCCCACGATGTCGCGGACGATGTGCGGCGGCGTGTTGACGTCCAGTAGCAACGTTACGCACGTGTGCCGTAGGCCGTGAAACACGACGCTGCCGAGCCCGGCTGCCGTGCGTAGCGGGTACCAGCTCCGCCGCAGATTGTCCGGCTCAATGGCGGTCCCTACCTTGCTTGTGAACACATGGCCTGTCTCCGTCCAATCTGTGCCGGCCGCCTCGCGCTCCAGCTTCTGTCGTTCGCGGTGATCCCGGAGCGCCTCCACACAGACCTCCGGTAGTGGCACGGTTCGGCGGGAATGGCGTGTCTTCGGCGTGACGGTCGTCAGCTTTCCCTCGATTCGCTGCAACGTTCGGCGCACCTCCAAATCGCCGGACTCAAGGTCAATGTCTTCCCAGCGCAGGCCGAGCAATTCGCCGCGCCGCAGGCCGAGGTATAGCGCGAGCACGTACAGCGCCTGAAGCCGATCCGATCGCGCTTCCATGAGCAGCTTTCGCGCCTGGTCGACGGAGAGCCCGCGATTCACGTCATAGGCCGGGCCGGAGATCTGGACGAGCTTGGCAACATTTCGAGACAGCAACTCTTCGCGGACGGCGGCTTGAAGGGCATTCCGCAGCACTGAATGCACCTGCTGCACAAGGCGCCGAGATGGCGCAGCCGTGCAGCACGTTCCGACCGCACAGCACTTCCGATCCTCCTCGGCCCGCTTCGCGTCAGTCCCGTGAAGGCAGCACAAGCAGATGTGTTCAAGTCGCCGCAGGAATAGCCGGACGTCGGCGGCGGACAGTTTGTTGAGCTTCTTCGGCCCGAGTGCGGGAACGATATGGATACGCACCACGACTTCGTAGCCCTGGTGTGTACGCGGCTTTCGAGCTGGCTTCACGATGTAGTCGAGCCAATAGGTCAGGAATCGCTCAACCGTCCACCCTGTCGCCTCAGCGGGAATTCCTTGGTCGGATCGCGCCTGCATCTGGACGAGCTTGGCCGTGACCTTCTTTTCGGACGTGCCGTAGACCGGCCGGCGACGGCGTGTGCCGTCCGGCATCAAGACGTAGGCAGCGCCTACCCACATTCCGTCAGCCCGTTGGTAGACGGACCCTTGACCATTCGCGCGGCGCTGCCGGCCGCGTCGCTTCTTGGGCTCGGTCACGCGGCCTCCTCAAGAAGCAGCGCGATTACCTGAGGCAAGGAGCCGGCCGGTACCAGGCGACGCGCGCCGATTTTGATCGTGCTGAGCTTGTTGGCGCGGATGAGGTCATAGAGCTTCGACCGACCGATTCGGAGGCGGGTCGCGGCCTCATCTGTGGTCAACAGAAGTTCATCACTCACATGCTTCTCCACGAATCGACTCGGGCGGGGCTGTCGGTTGATTTCGTTGCGGGGGTATTCGCGCCCCATTGCCACGCTGTGCTCCGTTCGGATGTCGGGTGGGGTCAGGTGATGCCGGCGGAGTGGCCATCGGTGGCGCCGCCCTGGCCGGCCGTTGAGAGCTCCGTGGAGCGCTTATTTCGGTATGACCGGTGGGATAGGTAGGGCTTGACCGGCTGGGGGGATCTGAGCGGGCCGGTTTGGGGTCGGCCGGTGCTCAGATCAGGGCCGGGCAGGTGGCTAATCGGCGCCGTTGATGCGTCGTTTGGGAGGGGTATCCGTCCCATCCGTCCCAAGGTCATTTGTGCTGGTCAGGCCGGGACGGATTGATGTGGTGGGACGGATGATCCGTCCCAGGGTTTCGATCCGTCCCGCGCTGACCTGCGGTGATGAGGATGGGACGCTTGGGACGGATACCCCTCCCAGGGTCGGCTCCGAGGGGTCGGGGACGGCCGCTACGGGCAGGGGGCAGTAGCGCATCCATGCGTCGGTGAAGTCGGCGCGCTGGTAGCCCTTGGCCTGGGTGCCGTCGCTGAACCGGATGTTGCCGGACCGGATGTCGTACTCCCCGAGGATCGTGCCGAGCCGCTTGCCGCTCAGGCCGTTCGGGCCGTAGTCGAGCCAGGGCGCGTCGGGGTCGGACTTGAGCCGGTCGAGTAGCACGGTGGTCGCGAGTGCGGTATCGGGACCGAACGCAGCACGGCAGTCGGCGAGTAGCCGGATCCGGTCGGACACCTGCCCCTTGTCTGCCGCTTCGGCGGTGAGGGTGAGCACGGCCGCGCGGGAGCGGTCGGGCCAGTGCGCTCCGGCGTGGTCGGCGACGGCCACGAGGGGTTCCCACGTGTCGGCGGCCCGGTCCTCCACCGGCATCGCGGGTTCGGCGCGCTCCAAGATGTCGAGGTCGGCACCGAGCCAGGTAGCGAGCTGCTCGGCGAGCGCGCGGAGCGCGGGTCGGTCGCGGCGGTGCCGGTACGGCGCGACGGTCTCGCCGGGTGCGCGGCGGCGCATCCGGACCACGACGGCGCGGTCTTCGATGGTGTCCGGCATCGCGCCGATCCCGGCGAGCGCGGCCATCGCGAACGTGGGGATGTGCTCTACGCGGTTGGTGGATGCGTCGTAGCGGACGGCCGGCCGGTTGCGCTGGTGCCCGGCGTTGAGCAGACCCCGGAGGTCTTCGTTGCCGTCGGCCTTCGGCCCGAAGATGGTGTCCGCCTCGTCCACGAGCATGGTCGGCGGGTTGTCGCTGATCGACCGGTACACGGCGGCCGGGGAGGCGTTGACCGTGATGAACGGGCAATGGCACGTCGCCTCCACCACGTCCAACAGCCGTGACTTGCCGCAGCGCTTCTCCGGCCCCCGGATCACCAGACGCGGGGCGTGTGCCCAGGCGGGTTGTGCGTGGGTCGCGGCGATCCACAACACCACGGCATCGGCGGCCTGCGGCGACGGCAGAACGACATAGCGGAGCAGCGCGGCGCGTACCGCGTCGAGCAGCGCGGCACCGTCGATCGTGGCCGGGCTCGGTGTGGCGTTCATGCGGACAGCTCCCATCGGTTCGGTTCGGTCGTGTCGGTGGTCGCGGTGAGTGCCAGCTCGGCGCAGACCTTGTGCGCCGGGCGGCCGTCCTCGTCGCGGCAGAACGCCGGCCGGTGGCAGTACCGGCAGGGCAACAGCCGGTCGTTGCCCCAGTGCGCCCGGTCGCGCCAGTCCAGACCGGTCGGCCGGCTCATGCGGACATCCGGCGCGGGTTGCGGATGCCGGCGCCCAGGCCGGAGGCGATGGTGCGCGGGATCTCCCCGACCTGGCGCGCGTCGCGCCCTAGGCCGGCCGCGACGGCGGCGGCGGTGAGGGTCTGCTCGGCGTCCTCACGGGCGAGCACCCCGGCGCCCACGAGCCTGCCGAGGCAGTAGGCAGCGGCGTTGAGCGCGTGGTTGCGCCCGGTGCCGGCGTTGATCACCCGTTCGGCTTCGCCCCGCAGCGCCGCGCCGACGTACCCGCCGCGCCGTTGCGCGCTGGCTAGCAGCTCTTGAACCGGCCGGGTCGGTCCGGTCGGTTCCGCCCCTGCCGGGGTCAGGGCGTCTGCTAGCCAGGGCGGCAGCGGAGCGGCGGGCAGGTCGTTGAGCGCCGTGTACGGGCGGTGCGCCACGACGGAGCCGGCGGCGAGCACGTACCCGCCGTGCGCGCGGGTGTCGATCAGCCACCCGAGCTTCTTCGCCGTGTTCGCCAGTCGCAGGCCGGGCGGCGGCGTGAAGTACAGGTGCCGGCCGCCGCGCCCGGTGCGGACCATCCGCGTGCCGTACGGGACCGGTTCGCCGGCCCGGCCAGCGAGCACACGCAACACGTCCTCACCCGCGCCGACCCCATCCATGCGCCACTCAGGTGGCGGGCCGGCGTCGTCGGGTTTCGGGGTGTCCAGGTCGATCACGATCAGCCCGGCCGGGCCGGTCGCGATACCGACGTTGAACGGGGCCAGCGACCACGCGCGGCGAATGCGCGCCGGGTCGGTGGTCGCGCGCGGCTCCCAGCCCTGATGCCCCGTGCGGCAGCGCGGGTCACGGCGGGTGCACCGCGCCTCCACATGGTCCGGGAAGGCGGGGCGCTTGGCGTTCGGGCGGACCGGGAACACCGGCCAGCCACGCTCGGCGGCGGCCAGAGCGGCGGCGGTCAACAGGGCGTCGGTGGTGCGGGTCATCGGTGCGTTCCTTCCAGTCGGGTGGTCATGCGGCGCCGCCGATTCGGCGGACGCGGTAGGCGGCCTGGCGGCAGGCGTGGGAGCAGTGCCGGGGCCAGCGGCCGGTATCCGGGCGGGTCAGTGGCCGGCCGCACTGGCAGTGACGCAACCCCGCCGGCGGCGCCGCGTCGGCCGTGACGGATGCGCCCTGGTCGCCCGCGGTGGATGCGTCACGCTCGGGCCGGTGCCGGTGGAGCTGCACGCCGAGCCAGTGCGTGTACGCGGGCGGGATGGCTTGGGTGAGCGCGGGCCAGGGCATCCAGTCGATCCGCATCGCGGCCCGCGCGTCCTCGGTGGACGGTGACGACTCCCCTTCGAGGGGGTTACGTCCGCCGCCGCGCTGGCCGTAGGAGCCGTAGACCGGCACGGCCGGGGCGTCCCGGTCGTGCCAGCACGGCGTACCGGTCAACGGGAGGTTGGACTCGAACAGGCGGTGCCGGCGCACCCCCAGCCGGAGGCTGTCCCCGCACACGGTCACCGGGTCGTTCAGCGGCGCGCCCGGCACGTTCTCGATCACGTAGGCCCACGGCCCGCCCGGTGACGCAACAGCGTCGACGAGGCGCGCCCGCACGGGCGCCACCAGGTCGGCGTGACTGGCCCGCCGGTCAGTCGGGGTGGCGGCGCTGTACGCCTGGCACGGCGGCGACGCGTGGATGACGTCGAACCCCGCCAGATCCACCGTCAGCGCGTCGGCCCGCAAGAACGGGAACGGGTAGTACGGCTGCGGTGCGATGTCCACCCCGGTCACGTCGAACCCGGCCGCGTGGTAGCCGGCCCCGGCGCCCCCGCCGCCGCAGAACAGGTCCAGCAGGAGGGGCCGGCGCCCGCCGGAGAGGAGTCCCCGGCCGGTCGGCGCGGCGGTGCCAGTCAGCGTGTGGTGCGTGGTCACGGTCGGGGTCTCCTCTCCAGTCACGGCGGCGGATGGTGGATGGTCAGAACGGCGGTTCGTCGCTGGCGAACCCGGCGCCTGCCGGCGCGGTGCCGGCGGTGGCGAACGGGTCATCCGGCGGCGTCGCACCGTTGCTAGCGCGGGTGGCGCGCTGGACCTTGGCCGTGGCGAAGCGCAGCGACGGGCCGATCTCGTCCACGTCCAGCCCGAACGCGGACCGCTTCTCCCCCTCCGGCGTCTCCCAGTGGCGTTGCTTGAGCCGGCCGGTGACGACGACGCGGGTGCCCTTGGTCAGGGACTCGGTGACGTTCTCGGCGAGTTGGCGCCACGCGGTGCAGGTGAGGAACAGCGGCTCCCCGTCGCTCCACTGGTTGGTGGCCTTGTCGAAGGTGCGCGGGGTGCTGGCGACGGTGAACCGGGCGAGCGCGGCGCCGGAGTCGAGGAAGCGAAGCTCGGTGTCGGCGGTCAGGTTGCCGGTGACGGTGATGACGGTTTCGTTAGCCATGACAGGCGGTGTCCTCTCAGGACGGTCGGTGAACGGCGGGTGGTGCGGTGGCGCGTCTCAGGCGGGCCGGGCGGTGGCGGTGGGTACGCCCCGGTGGTGCATGTCGTCGTGGACGGCGGCCAGGTGCTCGGCGGCGGCCGGCGGCCACGGCGCGGTGCCGAACAGCTCGCAGGTGTCGCAGTCGATGAACCGGCCGGCCGGTGCCGGGTCGGCCGGCGCGGCGAGCTGGCGGGCGGTGGTGGTCACGGTCGGTGCTCCTCACGGGTTGGGCGGGCGGTAGCGGGCGGGATTCAGCGGGTGCCCTTGGAGTGCGTGCGGCGCCACCAGAGCCACAGGACGCGGCCAGTACGCAGCCGGGCGCCGTCGCCTTTGCAGCGGGGGCAGCGGCGGAACGCGCGGCCCATCGGGGCGCGGCTGCGGCCGTGACCGTGGCAGCGGCGGCAGGGCTTGAACGGCCAGACGGCGCAGGTCAGGGAGTAACCGAGCGTGACGATCAGGACAGCGGCGCTAGCGGCAAGCTCGGGGGTCACAACAGGCCTCCAGGGCTGGTTTTGGGCGTGCGGAGCCAGGGGGCGCTAGGTGGCTAGCGTCCTGGCGGGGATATGGATGGAGGGCTAGCGGTGGGGCTAGGTCTAGCGGCGGTGGCCGCTAGACCTAGCGGCGATCGGCGGTCAGTCGGCGGACCGGTTTTCGTTACGCTCGGTGAGCGCAGCCGTGATGTCGTCGCGGTGGATGCCCTTGCGGTTGGCGCCCTTGCCCGTGTCGGGATCGGTGCCCCACACCTGCCGGCCCACGGTCACGCCGTGCGGCTTGAGCGCGGCGGCGAGCTGTTCGGGCTTCCACCCGGCGTAGACCTCCGGCCGCAGCTCCGCGAGCCGGGTCACGACCGTCTCGGACCACACCTTCGGCTCCGACGCCGGCACGACCGCGAGCACGTCCTCCAGCAGCGAGAACTTGGCCGTGACGTCGGTGTCCGGCTGCTCTCCGGCGGCGTGGCCGGTGAGCCGGCCAGCGGCCATCCGGGCGGCGCGGGCGCGGAGCGCGATCGGCTTCGCGTCCTTGACGTCCAGGTACACGGTGCGCACGATCCGGGCGTCGGCTCCAGACCCCAGCAGGTAGCCGATGCCCTTGTCGTCCCAGGAGAACGTGGTGGCGCGGATGCCGTTCTTGTACGCGGACGTGCCGAGCACCATGTCGTTCTCGGTCTGCCCCATCACCTTCAGGCAGAACCGGGTGGACACGTTGGCGCTGATCTGGGTGGGAATCGAGTCCTTGTCCGGGCGCTGCGTGGCCAGGATGAGGGAGATGCCCAGCGCCGGGCCGCGCTTCACGAGGTCCGTGCAGATCTCCTCCAGCTCCTTGCCGTAGGTCGCGTCCTCGAACCACACCTGACACTCGTCCACACCGATCACGATCGGGTGCAGCCCCAGGCTCTTGTTGCCGGCCAGGGCCGGGGTGACCTTGCGCTCCGGGCACACGTCCTCCGGCAGGTTCCGGATCACCTTGGTCCGGCGCCGCATCTCCGTGCGGACCTCGCGCATCGCGGCGCCGGCGTACTCCACGTCGGCCGGGTCGTCGCCGGCCCGGTACCGGTGCGCGACCGGCTCCAACGGCGACAGGTCCCCTGTGCCCTTGAGGTCGTACACGTGCAGTTCCGCACGCACATCCAGGGCGGCGACGAGCAGCAGCAGCCGCAGCGCGAACGTCTTGCCCATGCGCGGGATCGCGCCGATCACGGCGGACACGTACATCAGGCACAGGCTCACCCAGCGGCCCCGCTGGTCGGTCCCGAACGGGACCGGGCGGAACAGGTCCACGCCCCCCCGCTTGGCCAGCGGCCAGGACGGCTGACGGGTCTTCGACACGTCCCGCATCCCGACCCACAGGACCAGCCGGCCCGGGTGCTCGTCCCGGTCCTGCTCCGGCCACACACACCCGAGCGGGCGGCGCAGACCGGAGGCCAGCTCCTTCCGCTTGTCCATCACGTCCCCGGCCGTGACCCCCAACGGGAGGTCCACGTCCGCGCGCCAGCCGGGACCGTCCTGCCGGATTGGGTGCGGGAAGTTGATCCGCTCCCCCTTCGCGATGGCCTGGCTGATCCCCGGGATCCGCAGCGACGCCAGCGCCGCGACCACGCTGTCACTCGTGGGCTTCGGCACCCCGGTGGAGACGACGGCGCGGCCGATCAGCGGCCGGTCGGCCGGCGCACCGGCCCAGCCCAGCAGCGCCACGACCAGCGCCAGCAGCAGCCACCCGGCGCCGTCCGGGGCCTTCACCGTGAACACCCCGTACGCCACCAGGGCGGCGAGAAGGCCCAGGCCAGCGACGATCAGCCGCAGCCGTACCCGGTCGTTGCGCCGGTCGGTGAGCTTGACGTAGCCCTCGTAGTTGCCCTGCCGGATCACCTCCGAGCGGACCGGGCTTCCCTCCGCGTCGAACACCCAGCCGAACACGGTCCGGGTCACCCGGTAGCCGCCACGCGGCGAGCGCAGCGCCAGCTTGCCGGCGTAGACCGGCAGCCGGACGGCGTGGAACGCGGTGGTGCGCCACGTGTAGGACCACACCCAGCCGGCGGCGGTCTTGAGGTCCGCAACCGAGGTCAGCCATGCCGGCAGGATCGGGCGGGTGTTCGCCCCGCCCTTCCACACCGGCTCCCCGAGGGCCGGCAGGTCCGGCCCGTCAACAAGCTCACCCTCCAGAACCTCCGGGACCGGCAGGCCGTCCGGGCCGTACTCGGTGCGGTCGGACACATCCGAACCGGTGTCGCGGATGTCCAGTTCGGTCCCCGGCCCGGTCCCGGCGTCGAACACGTCCGGCGCCGCGTCAGAGGTCGGGTCCGGCTCGCCGGCCCGGCCGGTCCGGCGGCGGTGCTCGTTGAGGTCGATCGGCTCAGCGGCCGGCTCGTCCGGCGTGTTGATCGGCTCGTGCGTCATGGTGTGGTCCTCCCCGTAGCTCAGGCGGCGGCCTTGAGCTGCCGCAGCAGCTCACTGGCGCGGGTGGTCGAAATACGGCGCCCCCGGGCGCGCACCCCGTCGATCAGGGCGGCGCGGGTCAGCGCGGTGCCGGCGTGCTCCAACTCGGCGGCGACGGCGCGGCCGACCAACAGCAGGTCGTCCACGTCGGCCCCGGCCGGCCGGTCGGTGGCGGGTTCGCTCGCGGGCCGGTCGGTGTTCGTCGACGGGGTTGCGTCACCCGGCACCGGTCGGGCCGGCATGCTCGCGGTGACGGAAACCGACCAGGGCGGAAGCGTCACGCGGTGCGGTGACGGAGGCGCCCCGCGCCGGGTGTGACGTTTCCCGCCGGCGGACCGGCTCGCCCGCGGTGGATTGCGTCACCGGCGACGCAGCGGGCGCCGGTGGCGATCAGGGCGCCGGTCGCCATCACCATCAGCCCGTCCACCGCAAGCGGGCCGATCGCGACCGTCAGCGCGTCCTCCCCGTAGAAGGCGAGCAGGCCGGACAGGTGCCGGTACGACACGACGGCCGCCACCACGGCCACCGGCAGCAGTCCGAGGAACCGCAGGGCGATCCAGCGGCGCCCGGCCGGCCACGGGATACGGGCGAAGATCTCCACCGCCACGTACAGGGCGGCCGGCCAGAACATCGCGCCGATCACGGCGCCGTGCTCCGGGCGCCAGTCCAGCGGCGCGCCGGTCGGCGGGACGTAGGAGTGGGCGACGTTCGCGGCGACGGAGACGGCGCCGCCCAGGGCGGTGCCGAGGTAGGCCCAACCACGGCCGGACAGGCGAAGGCTTGTCATGCGATCACCCGCCCCGTGCCGTTGCACGTCGTGCAGGTGGTCGGGCCGCACTGGCACACGTCGGCGCAGTACTCGACAGTGCCGCTGCCCTTGCACTCCGGGCACGCGGCGTCCGCAACGTCGGCGGACTCGTGCGCGTACAGGAACCCGAAAAGGGCCTGCTGTAGCTCCACGAAGTCCCGACCGGTCAACTCCGGGTAGCCCTGGCCAGTGATGCGCCGGGCGATGTCGTGAGTCAGGCCGAACGTGAACCGGGCATCCGTCGCGGGCTTCGGCAGCGGGAAGTTGCGGGTCATCACGCGGCCTCCGTCCGGGCGAGCCGGCCGGCGTCCTCGGCGCAGTCGAGGCACTCGCCGAAGCGGCGGGGGATGAAGTACGGCCGCACCTCGCAGCACGTGGAACAGGTGCGGCGGGCGGTCAGTGCCTTGCCGATCGCGGCGAGCACGGCCGGCGTCGCGGTCCGCTTCCGCCGGGCCTGCGACAGGTCATAGAGGTAGGCCACAACCTCGTCACCACGGCGGCGCCACATCACCTGAGCGGCGACCGGCTGACCGCCCGGCGCCATGTCCATCGCGCGGAGCTGCCGACGCGTGTAGAGGCCAACCGGTGCCGACCGCCACGGGTATGTGGGCAGGCCGTACCGCTCCCCTTCGGGGTCGAGGTACCGGGCGCGGTAGCGGGGCATAACGCCACCCCCGCCGTACCTGCACCGGCCGAACGGCCGGCGTCGGTGAGCGCCTGGCGGACCGCCAACACCCGGTGCTCGGCACGCCGAATACGCCGCCAGTGCAACGGACCGGCCGCGCCATCGGCATTCAGAACAGCGATCTGAGCGTCCAACAGATCCAGTTCGGCGGCGATCAAAGGCCACTCGGCGTCGATCGCGTCAAGCTCTGCCGCCGACGGCTCAGCGCCGCTGACGCTCTCGTGAAGTGGGACGATGCCCATCGGAAACACTCCTCCAGTCAAGGGCACCTATACCTACAGAGCTGCAAATCTGTAGGTACAGGAGCTGGTGAGAGGAACGTACGGCGGCTGTAGCCTCATGTCAAGAGATCTGTAGTAACAGGTTCTCTGGCCTGGCACGTTCGGTGCTAGGTGCAGGAGCTACAGGAGAGGTAGCGTGCTGGCCGTGACCAGTGAGGAACCGCAGCAGCGGTACAGGTACGAGCGGCTCGTTGACGAGCTGCGGGAGCAGATCACATCGGGTGTCTTGGCCCCAGACACGGCGCTGCCCAGCGAGGCCAAGCTAGAGAAGGAATACGGCCTATCGCGGACGAGCGTGCGCAGCGCGCTTCGGGTTCTGCGCGACATGGGGTTGGTCCGATCCGAGAAGGGACGCGGAACCTTCGTTCGCGCGGCGCAGCGTCGGGTTGTTCGGCGTGTGCCGGAGCGGTACCAGTGGGAGAAGAACCGCGTCCTGTTGCCCGAGTACGAGCGACGCGGCGACGGAGCGACGGAGCGAGATACGGGGCAGACCTTTAACCAGTTCGTATTTCGGGCCCACTACGACACAGTCGAGGCGCCTGCCGACCTCGCCCAGGTCTTCGGAGTTCCGGAAGGAACAAAGTTGCTTCGGCGCCGGTACCTCACCTCGGATCGAGACGTCGAAATTCCGCTCGGTATAGGTGCGTCCTACCTCGTCTACGACATAGTCAAGGAGAACCCCGATCTCCTCGACGCAAACAAGGAACCGTGGCCAGGTGGCACGCAGCATCAGCTCTCAACAATTGGCATTGAGATAGATCGCATCATTGATGAGCTATCAGCTCGCCCGCCAACACCCGAGGAAGCCGAAGCGCTAGGCGTTGATGCGCAAGGCACATCGGTGTTCATATTGCGAAAGATCTCAATCGACACGACCGATCGCGTCGTTGAGGTTGCCGACGTTGCAATGCCAGGCGACACCACACGGCTTGTCTATACCGCCAAGCTCCAGCGATGGAAGTGATCTCGTGCCTCTGGTCTCAATTCTCACCGCCGCTACAGCGAAGAGTGCCGACTATCTTGCAGAGACAATAGCCGGGGTGCAGGGGCAAGAGCTGCCGAATGACTGGCAGCTAGAGTGGCTCGTTCAGGAAGACGGCTCGGCACCTAGTCTGGCCAGTCGCCTTGAGGGCATTAGCCGTCTTCGATATCAGGCCAGCGGCGCCCAGCTTGGCATTGCCGCAACCCGCAATCTCGCATTGTCGCGAGCGTCGGGTGATCTCATACAGGTTCTCGACGCAGATGATGTACTACTGCCGGGCGCCCTGCTGGCGATGATTCCTCGTTTCGTCGGTAGCACGATCCATTGGGCGATTGGCCAAGCTGACGACTTGATGCCAGACGGCAAGAGGGTTTCGTGGGATTCAGCTCTGCCGTTCGGTCGAGTTTCCGCCGGAACAGTCAATCAATGGGCGCGAGAGCACAACGCCAATTGGCCAGTACATTGTGCTGGACTAATGATGCGGACCACATCGTTGCGAGCCATCGGCGGTTGGGTGGGAGCACCCGCCGATGAGGACGTGGCCATGTTTGCGGCTCTGTCGGAAATAGCCGATGGCTACAACGAGCAGGTCGTAACCTGGCTGTACCGCCAGCACCCCGAACAGATCAGCCGGAACAACGAATGGCGCACACGCAGTATCGACGGGCGGCGGATCGCGTTGCAGCGGGCAGCGGCCGTCGGCGCGGCCGGGCTCAGCGTTGAGGGGAACCGTGCGCTCAGCTACGGCGAGGCACATAGTGAGATCGAGTTGGACCTACCTGGTAAGCCTCGGCCGCAGGTCTAGCGCTCGGCCTCCAGCGCCTGTTTGCCACGGCCCCACCGACGCGGGACTCGTGTAGCCATAGGTCGGCGGCTGTCTGGGTAGTCGCGCCCTCGAACTCGCCTAAAGGTGGTCACGTCTGCGCTGGAGTAAGCGTAGGTTGTCCGCAGCCGGTGGGGCAGGCGGGAACTCGGCCAGGGTTCTTGCCGGCCGCGCGGCGGGAGACGTCGCCCGACCTGCAACAGGAATGAACAGCACTCCGTCGTGATAGGAGCAAGCTAAACCGATGTTCACCTCGATGGTTGTACAGAACTTTCGCTCCATCGCGGATTCTGGCGAACTGCCGCTAGGACCGATCACCCTCCTGGTTGGGCGCAACAACTCCGGGAAGTCGGCGCTAATTCGTTCCGTTTATCGGTTACAGGAAGGTGATCCCTACCAAGAGAAGGATATGAGGATTGGCGAACTTACGTCTCGGATGGTGATGAAGTTTGAAGAAATCCCGAGTTTTGTCCGAGAGCATGATGTTGATTCAAGGTACGTGGGCGGCTTTCTAATTCTTTTTCAGGAGAGGGGTACCACTACTCCGAACCTGACCGCGGCACATCCGAGCGGCGATGAAACGAGAGATGTCGTACGCGCCTCAGCTCGCGAGCCGACGAACCTTATCTATCCGATTTTCTCTGGGCGCCGTCAAGCTTCATATGTCGATCAAATTCGTCCCGACGCTATTGTGTCGGTCTGGCCAAGTGACCAGAATCTTGCTGCCCGAGCGTCAGTGCTCGTTGCGTCGGACATTCCAGAAGGAAGAGAGTTCCGCCGGTTGTGTCGCGACATCCTCGGCATCAATCTCAATATGCTAACTTCAGACAATGGTCAACTTCTGGGGAGACAGGTCAGTCGCAACGAGTACATATCTCTAGAGCAGATGGGTGCTGGCTTGTCGGGGACGCTGAGTCTAATAATTGGACTGTGTGGCGCCAAAGACAAGCTGTTTCTGATTGAGGAGCCAGAAAATGACCTGCATCCTCAAGCTCTGAAGGTCCTTCTAGATGCAATTGTGGCGGCTAGCGAACACAACCAGTTCATCATTAGTACTCACAGCAGCGTTGTCCTTGCGAGGCTTGGCGGGCTTTCCGGCTCCATTGTGTTACACGCCACGATCGAAGATGGCCAACCTCCGACCTCGTCCTTTGCGGTTGTTAGGGGTAGTGAAGCCCGGCTCGATGTGCTGCGCGATCTTGGCTACGAGCTCGCTGACCTTGATCTTGCGGAAGGGTGGCTGATATTCGAAGAGTCCAGCGCGGAGAGGCTAATTAAGGAATGGCTCATTCCCTGGTTTGCTCCGAATCTTCGGAGGCTTCGAACTTTGGCTGCAAGCGGGGTCACTCGTGTTGAGCCGATCATGAAGGACTTTCAAGAGATGTTTCTATTTGCACATCTTGAACCCGCATACAGGGGGCGCGCTTGGATCGCGGTTGATGGTGATGAGCCCGGGCGCAAGGTGGTGGAAGGGCTTAGGCGGGACTTCTCAACTTGGCCTGCCGAGAATTTTCACTATTGGGGCGAGGGTGCCTTTGAGAAGTACTATCCGGCTAATTTTCAAGATCGCGTTGGCAAAGCGCTGGCGATCGGCAGTAAACAGGCCAAGCGTAAGGCGAAGGACGAACTCCTACAGGACGTCCTCGTCTGGATTCGTGAGGACGTGGCGCGAGCCAAACTCGAGTTTGAGTCGAGTGCTGCGGACGTCATCGCATGGTTGCAGACGACAGAGAAGTCACTAGACGAGCTCAGCGTGTTGGCTACCCCGGCGACAGCGTGAGGCGCTATGCGAAGAATGCTGAAGCACGCGGGGGGGCTACAAGGTGGCCTGAGCCAGCGAACCTCGGCGGACTGTGGCGTGCCTTCGTGGCCTTCGCGGGGGAAGGCCCGACAGAGCTGCGCAGCGGCTTCGCCGGGCTCTCTGTCCGTTTGAACCCGTTCACACGGAAGCGATCAGCTGCCGGCAGCCATGCGTAGTTAGCTCGAAGTCGCGGCGGTCGCCGCCAGCCGCCGGCGGAAAGATCCGGCCCGTCAGAAAGCAGGCTCGTCGTCCGCCAGCGGGAACACTCCCTGCGGGAAGAACTTCTTTAGCTGCTCGTCGGCGTTCGTGATCCTGTCGCGCCGCTGCGGCAAGGTGATGGCGGCGAACGGGTCGTCGCCAGGGTGATGGAAGGCGGCCCTGTGGGCGTTTCCGGCGACCCTGATGTTGAAGTCGTTGGCCATCGTCGTGGTACCAGGCACGATCCCGTCCGGAGTCCCTTTGCCGATCATGAGGAGCGCGACGCGTCGATCGAGCGGTACGAGAATCGCTCCGGCGTTCCCAAGTCCGACGCCGAGGAACGGAGGATGGTCGTCCGCCGGTACCAAGACGACCGGGTTGTCGGAGGTGACCAGAGCCCTACGCCGGAATTGGAACAAAGCCCAGCCTCGGTCGTAGAACATTGGCACGGCCAGCGGCAGGATGTCGAGCATCGTTTTGATGTGGTGGTTCCTGTGCGGTTCTACCCGGTACGAGTCGAAGTCGGTGTACTCGGCCCACGCCTCGTCGGCTTCGGCATCGGTCGGTTCTCGGCCGTCGCGTTCGCGGAGCGCCGCTCGGATCCGGGCCTTGCCGCCCATGCCAATCTGCATCTTCATGATCGAGTCTGCGAGCTCGTTACCCATCTGCCGGCGGGTGGGAGTGCGCAGGTACTGGAAGGCGGCCCAGGTGGCGATCGCCTCACGGGCCTCGGGGGTAATAGGCCACATCGAGCCGTCAAGGAGCTGGCGCATCGCCGTTGCGGCTGGCTCCTCGACCATGCCGAGCAGCTTCTCCACCTCGTCGCGCTGCCGGCCATCTTCCTCTTCGACCAGGTAGAAGTCCTTCTCGACGGTGGCATCGTTGATCGAGATCGGATGCCGCTTCACTCCGGGCAGCTCGACGCGAGTGAGCATCCCGCGCTCGTCGGCGAAGCGCTTCAAGTGGAAGCGCGGCACGATGTGGTGCCGTCGCCGCAGCTTCTCATCCCCGGGCATGCCTCCACACTATGTGGGCCGGCAATGCAATAAGGAGCGGTGCGGTGCCCAACCGGCGTTGCACGGTCACTGGACGAAGGTCCCCGATCGATCTCGCCGACAAACCGGCGCTCTCCCAGCTCATCGAAGCCATTGACCTCGAGGAGTTGACAGCGGCGACGGGGATCCGGCTGAGCTCAAACCCCGTACGGAGCCGACGATGCGCGTCGGCGAGCCCGGCGCCGGTACAGGACAGAAGTACAGCAACCGCAGCATCCGTACCGGCGCAGAGCGCAGCCGAGCAAGGCCCATGCGCAGCGCAGGAACCCACACGAGGCCGTACGGCGGGTAGTTCGGGACGAAGAGGCCGCTAGTTGAACTCGCCCGAGTAGTCGGGTGTAGCAATCGGTCTAGCAACGCGGCTGCACGAGGCCGTACGCGGTCGGGCGAGGGCAACGTCTTGCGGCCGGTCGTGAGCTTCTCAACGTCGCCTGCCGACCTGAAAAGCGGAGGTCGGCGGTTCGACCCCGCCCCTGCCCACCACGATCCACCAGGCAAAACGTCTGGTGGATTTCGCGATTTCCGGGCGTCCGGGTGTAGCAACGCTCACCGCGACTGCGGCGGACGCTCATGCCTCATCGCCAATCGGCGACACTGCGGTTGGTCTTGCCACTTCGTCATGTCGGGCTGGCGAGCGAAAGGTCAAACATGAACGACGGCAACACGCTGATCTTTCGGCCGCCCCGGCTCCTCCACCAACTTGCTAAGGTCATCCGGATCGCTGGTCAGCAGCAGGGTGGGTCGGGCCGTTTCGAGAGCGGTGGCCGCTACCACGGCGTCGATAGCACAACGGTGACCTGACAAGCCAGTGGTTCCAAGCAACTCTCCGGCCCTCCGGCCGATCTCCCGGCTTACTGGTACCACCGTGATGCGCGACAACACCCGGTGTACAGCAGCATCACGGGGACTGCCCCGTAGTACCTCCGCCAAGGTGATGGCACTCACAACGACCCTGGCTCCGCGCTCGCGAGCGGTCTCCAGAGACGCACGGGTTCTTTCCTCACCTGCTGCCAGCTTGGAAAGCCCCTCGCTGTCCAGAACGAGCGTGCCGCCCCTAAGACTCACTGAGCGTCCGGCCACGCTTGCCTCGCCTCTGCCAGCGCCTCCTCTGATACCGGTCCGTGTTCAGCATCCAAGAGCGCAGACAGCTCCGCCAGAAGATCCAATTCGAGTTGCCTCGCAACGGCCTCCGTGACGTATTGGCTGAACTCGCCGCGCCCTACCCGCTCTTGGACGGCCGCAGTCAGGTCTTCGGGCATCGACACGCTTACTTTGCGAGCGCGGCCCGCAAGCCTAAGGCGTGGTACAGGGCTGTCCGACGACACAGGTTCAACAGTCATGACCTCATGCTACCGCCGGTAGCAACTGCCGGAAACAGCTCATGTGGGAGCTGCGCGCTGTAGCTGCGGGTGTAGCAACGGCCCCGCACAGCGCGGTACTGCGGCACCCGGTGACGGGCGCTCGCGGCTGCTAGCCGACCGGGCGGCCCTTCCTGCCTAGACCTGAAAAGCGGAAGGTCGGCGGTTCGACCCTGCCCCTGCTCACCTCGCTAAGCAGGCAAAACAGAAGGGCCACCCCGAGGGGTGGCCCTTCTGGTCTCAGTTCCGGTCTCCCACTCTGGTCGATGCCCCACGGCAGCGACCCGTCGAGCGCCTTCGTCCGGCGCACCACGCCATAACGGGACCGCACATCCTCCGGTGCCCCTGCCGCGCGGCCGGGCCCCATTGATCATGGCCACACACGTCGCTGACCAGGGACTCCGCAGGGGCGTGGCCTGCGCTGTCGTGATGCCGCGTACGCCATCGACATCATTATTGAAACCAGGTCTCACCAGATCAGTATCACGCCATCACCGTGAGTGCTCTTCTCGGTTGGCGATTGCGGCGCAGTTCGCTGGTGCCGTCCTCGGTAGACGGGTCGAGGTGGTTTCCCCGCGCTGAACACGGGGGCGCCTGGAGAGGCGGTCGAAATGATCCGGACTTCGTGGGATCCGTGGCAGTACGCGACGTGTCTCCGCTGGCCGGTTCGGCGTCGTGGCCCGATCGGTCTGCTGCGCGGCGCGCTGGCCGTCGCGCTCGTGGCTCCGTTGCCCGCCCTGCTGACGAGCGCTGCGCCGGCGGTGGCGGCCACCGTGTCCGCGACGCTCGTCCGGACCACCGCGGTGTCGAGCCTGACGCCACCCGTTCCCGACCCCAGCGGGATCGTCTACCTCCCCGGCCGCGACCGCTTGCTGATCTCGGACGCCGAAGTCGACGAGATGACCATCTACCAGGGCGCGAACCTCTTCGAGACCACCCGGACCGGCGCGCTGCGGGACACGGGCACGACCCTTCCAGCCACGAAAGAGCCGGCGGGTGTGGGCCACAACCCGGCGAACGGCCATCTCTTCATCTCGGACGACGACCAGATGCGGGTCTATGAGGTCGTGGCTGGTGCCGACGGTCGATACGGGACCTCTGACGACACGCGCACCTTCTTCAGCACGAGCGCCTTCGGCAGCACGGATCCTGAGGACGTCACCTTCTATCCGCCGACCGGCGAGCTGTTCGTCATGGAGGGCGCGGACAACGACGTCCACCGCATCGCGCCCGGACCGAACGGCGTGTTCGACGGGATTCCGCCGACCGGCGACGACATCCACACTGAGTTCGACGTTAAGCCGTACGGCGTGCTCGACCCCGAGGGGATCTCCTACTACCCCGGCCGCGACACGCTGCTCATGGTCGACAACTCCGACCGCGTCTACGAGGTCAACCGCGACCTCATGCTCATCAACACCATCGACATCTCGGCGTCGAACCAGGTGAAGGCAGCCGGCATCACGGTCGCGCCGGCCACCGACGACCCAACGCGCACCGACCTCTACATCGTCGATCGCGGGGTCGACAACGACGTCAACCCGAACGAGAACGACGGGAAGATGTACGAGATGTCGGTGGCGCTCCCGCCGATCCCGAACCTTGCGCCGCTCGTGGACGTCGGCCCCGACAAGGCGACCCACGTCGGTGAGCCGCTCGCGCTGAGCGCCACCGTGCGCGACGACGGGCGCCCCGCGCCGGTGAGCCTCTCCTGGTCCAGGGTGAGTGGGCCCGGGAACGTCTCGTTCACCAGCCCGCAGACCGCCGAGACCTCGGCGACGTTCGACGCTACCGGCACATACGTGCTCCGGCTGACGGCGGATGACTCGGTGCTGAGCGGATCGGACGACATCACCGTCACCGTGGTCGCGCCCGGCGCACCGCTCCCGCTCAACCTGCCGGTGCCGAAAGCGTTCGACGACGTCGAGGAGAACATCAGCACCGGCAAGATCGACTGGCTCGGCTCGACCCTCAACCTGCCGCGCGCCGGCACGACCGCACAGGCCGTTGGCATCCGGTTCGCGAACGTCGACGTTCCGCGCGGTGCGACGATCGCCGAGGCGTGGATCCAGTTCACCACGAGCCGCGTCAGCACGAATTCGTCGACGATGCAGATCGCGGGGATCGCGGCGGACAATACCCCCACCTTCCACACGACACTGCGCAGCGTTACGTCGCGCACGCGCACGCAATCCACCGTGAGCTGGACGCCGCCGGGGTGGTCGACTGTGGGGCAGGCCGGCGCCGGCCAGCGCACGGCCGACCTGCGGTCGGTGGTGCAGGAGGTGGTGGGCCGGACCGGGTGGGCGCGCGGTAACGCCGTTGGATTCGTGATCACCGGAACGGGCGAGCGGGACGCCTACTCCCACGACGGCGGTCCCGCGCCGGTGCTGCACCTGGCCTACACGGCCCCGACCGGAGGTAACACGCCGCCAACGGCTGCCTTCACGTCGTCGTGCACTGGCCTGAGCTGCAGCTTCGACGGCACCGGCTCATCAGACCCGCAGGGCCCCATCGCGTCGTACCAGTGGAACTTCGGCGACGGCACCACCGGTTCTGGCGCCCAGCCCACGCATACCTACTCCGCCGGCGGCACGTACACAGTGGCCCTGACGGTCACCGACGGCGACGGCGCCACCGGCACGGTCTCGCACGCCGTGAACGTCACGTCCGCGGCCAGTCCGATCGCCTTCCGGGGCGTCGCGCGGTTCGTCGGCAACACGACGAGCGCCACGCTGACCGTGCCGTCCACAGTGCAGACCGGCGACGGGCTGATCCTGTTCGCGACGCTCAACGTCACCGCGACGACAGTCACCGGACCATCGGGAGTGACTGGCTGGACCCAGTTCGCCAACTTCATCACCGGCTCGGCGCGGACGATCGGCTGGAAGAAGAGCGCCGCCGCTGGCGACGGGGGACGGGTGCTGACGCTCACCCTGAGCGGCTACACGAAGATCAACTTGCAACTTGCTGCGTACGGCGGCACGTCGACTGCGGACCCCGTGGCGAGCTTCGCCACTCGGTCCGACCCGGCGGACACCACCAGCCACCCGACCCCGACCATCCCGGTCAGCAGCAGCGGCTCGTGGCTGCTCTCCTACTGGGCGGACAAGTCGTCCACCACGACCGATTGGGTGCCACCGGTGGGTTCAGTTCCTCGCGACGAGGCGATCGGTACGGGCAGCGGGCGCATCACGTCGCTGCTAGCGGACAGCGGCGGGGTGATCCCGACCGGGACGGCCGGCGGGCTGGTCGCGACGACGGACGCCGCCTCTCGCGCCGCGACGCTGAGCATCGTGCTGGCACCCACCCCGTGAGCCGCGGCACCTTCGGCTACTGAAGATCTGGACCGGCTAGCGCCTGAGCCGCCGATGGCGTAGAGCTCCGCAGCATGGCGGGACGGCACGTCACAACACAGGTGGGCCATATGGCAGGCTCGGTTGACGTGGACATGCCACGGGAGCTGGTCATCGAGCGCCTGACCGGGTTCGTGACCAGCCAGCAACGCCCGCATCCGCTGCGCGTGGCGGTCGACGGTCCCGACGCGGCGGGCAAGACCACGCTCGCGGACGAACTCGCCGCAGCGCTACTGGAGCATGGGCGTCCGGTACTGCGGATCAGCGCCGACGACTTCCACCGTCCGGCCGAGGAACGGCTGCGGCGCGGGAGCCTCTCCGCCGAGGGGTATTTCCTCGACGCGTTCGACTATCCCGCACTGCGTCGGCTCGTCCTTGACCCGCTCGGGCCGGACGGGGATCGGCGCTACCAGCGCGCCGTGACTGCCGCTCGCCTGACGCCAGAACCTGAACGCGCGCCGGCCAATGCCGTGCTGGTCCTCGACGGCGTCTTTCTCCTTCGCGACGAGTTGCGCAGCGCGTGGGATCTGACCGTCCACGTCACGGTGACGCCGGCGGAGTCGCTACGACGCGCGCTCGTCCGCGACGTGGAGCTCTTCGGCTCCGAAGCCACGGTGCGCGAGCGGTACACCCATCGCTACCTGCCGGGCCAGGACCTGTACCGGGCGGCCGCCCACCCCGAGCAGACCGCGGACGTCGTGATCGACAACGAGGACGTCAGCCACCCCCGCCTGCTGTCCTGGCGAACCGGACGGACCACGCCATGACCTTAGGTTGGTGACGGCTCCGGGCCGGTCGTCTGGTGCGCCACGTTCGAGGGGCGTCCATAAGCGAAGGCGCGCACCCGGAACGCCGCCTTCTTCTCCTGCGGCAACGTGATCAGGCCGAACGAGTTGATGTCCGGATCGAGTACGGCCGCAACGCTGAAGTCCGCGGCTTCCCGAGGCTTGACCTCCAGCAGGAATCCCTCCTCGTCGCGGGCGTGGTCGGTCCAGGTGAACCTGATCCCGTTCGCGTGCATGACGGTGGCGCGCAATTCCGTCGGGGCGGCGCCGCCGTCGCGCACCGACCGGGTCGCCACCGCGCCACCCGGCACCGTCCGCGGCTCGGCCCAGGTGTGATCCCGCTGCTGCGCCGCCCCATTGAACGGCCCCTCTGGCAACGTGACCTCGACGGCCCGCGACGCCGGTCCGTAGTACGGCCGCACGCGGTAGTAGAACGGCGTCTCGGGGATGAGGTCGGGGTGCGTGTACGTCGTCTGGCCAGGCGGCACGAACTGCAGGATCGTGTACCGGCCGCCGGGTTCGGTTGCGAACTCGACGATGCGTCCGGCGGCCCCCGGCTCGGCGCCCGTCCACTCCAACGTGATGTCCGTCGGCGAGACCAGCGTGGCGGCGAGCCGGGTGGCCGGCTCGGGGCGCGAGTGCGCCTCAGGCGAGCAGCTCGCAAGCCCGACGGCGAGCAGGACCAGTACGGTCCGGCCAGTCATGCCTACTTGCGCCAGAAGCGGATGTCGCTCCAGACGACCGTCGCCGGCCCCCTGCCGCTGCCCGTACGGTACGCGCCGAACTTGTCGTAGAAGCTGCCCCGGGGGCTTGAGACGTCGTGCTTCAACGAGCCGTTGATGTACGTGCGGTGCCGGGCGCCGACCTGGTGGACGGTGTTCACGCGCACAGTGGTGCCGACGGTCGCGCCGCCGGAGATCGTGTCACCGCCGTGCACCGCGTAGAGCCGGCCGCCACGCTCGACGGCGAGCATGAAGAACGGGCCGGACGTCTTGAACGTCTGCTTCAAGCTGATCCGGCTACCGCCCATGCTGGTGATCCGGAAATAGCCTTCGAACTGGCGGGTGCCGCCGCTGTAGGTGGCGTACCGCCGCTCTGCACGCTGGTCGCCGCTGCCGGTTGAACAGGTGAGCCTGAACGTGAGGTCGTTGACGTCGCCGCAGCCTCGTTCCTGGACCTTGAACGAGGGCGAGTCGGGCGTCCACGGGCCGGGTTCGACTTCGGCGTACGCGCTGGAGGGCGCGAGCAGCAGCCCACCGACGAGCGCCGCCCCGATGAGCGCGCGCAGTTTCTTGGACATATTCAGCCTCCTTCGCCCGTCCGCTTGCCCGCACGCAGGCGCCGGTGTGTGAACCCGGCCCGGGCCGATTACTTTCCTCCAGGCCGGTGGCGGGTAACGGTAAGAAAGCCGGCGGATCCGGACAAGGTTGTACCGCCCGGCGGAAAGGGTATGTCCGCATATGGGCACCTCAGGGCTTCTCCGCGCAGAGCCAGGCCGCTGTGTGCCGCATTCGTGCAACGTTCGTGCAACACAGCGCCAGGCGGGCGCCGATTAGCCGGGACTGCTCCCGGTCGGTGCCGGTGAGCCCGGCATCGTCGTACTCACCGTGCCGAACCAGGTACAGCAGCCGGCTCGTCGTCGTCCTCCGGACCGTCCACGCTCTCGACGACGAGATCGGCCACGACCACGGACACGTTGTCCGGACCGCCACCAGCCAGCGCCAACTCGATCAGTTGCGCCACGCACCGCTCCGGATCGGCCTCACCTTGCAACGTCGCGGCAATGGCTCCCGGCGACACCGCGTCGGGGAGGCCGTCCGTGCAGAGCAGGTAGCGGTCGCCCGGCATAAGGTCCGGCCGGGTGTAGGTGGCCTCGACCGATGATCCCTGGAGTACCCGGGTGACCAGCGACCGCTGCGGGTGGGTGCCCGCCTCCTCGGGGCTGATGCAGCCCTGGTCGACCAGCCCTTGAACGTACGTGTCGTCCCGGGTGACCTGCGTGACCTCGCCGCCGCGCAGCAGGTACGCGCGCGAGTCGCCGGCGTGCGCCAGCGCGAGCGAGGTACCGGAGAGCAGCAGCGCGGTGATCGTCGTCGCCATCCCGGCCAGCGCGGGGTCGGATTCGCTCGCGGCCCGGATGTACCGGTTCGCCGTCTCGATGGCACCGCGGAGAGCCGCGACCGGATCGCCGGATCCGTCGTCGTCCAGCGGCGCGAGCGCGGCGATGGCCAGCTCACTCGCCACCTCCCCGGCGGCCTGACCGCCCACGCCGTCGGCGACCGCGATCAACCGGGAACCGGCGTAGAGGCAGTCCTCGTTGTTGGCTCGTACCAGTCCGCGATCGCTGGCGGCCGCATAACGGAGGGTGACGTGGTCGCTCATAATGGCAAGCATGCCCTGACGGCGCACCTGGCGTCTCTACGAACTTCTACGTACCGCGCCGTCCAACCGCAGCAGAGGGAGGCGTGAACCAGTGACTGCGCTGCCGATGGCGGGCCGGGCTGAGGAGCTCGACACCATCGGCGAAGCCTGGTCACAGGTGGTAGGCGGCGCCGGCAGTGCGCAGCTTGTGGTCGTCACCGGCGAGGCCGGTACGGGCAAGAGTCGCCTGGTAGCGGAGGCTGTCGACACGTTGTCGCCGGCGCCCGCGCGCGTGCTCGCCGGGCAGGCCCGCAGCCACTCGCCCGCGCCGTACGACTGGATGGCCTCGGCGCTCTCCGGTCGGTCGCTGGCCGGTCTGCCGGTTCCCGCCGACGCGTTGGCCTGGCTCACCCAACGGCCGGACGCGCCGCAGCGGCGGTTCGCACCGGGTGCGCTGCTGCGGGTGGCCGTCGACGCCACCCGCGCGGCGCTCGGCGCCGGCCCCGGCGTGCTCGTGGTCGAGGATCTGCACGACCTCGACCCCGCCAGCCTCGCGCTCGTGGCCGACCTGGCCACCGCGCAGCCGTTACCGGCGCTGATCCTGGTCACGAGCCGTCCGCCCGACGAGGCCGCCTTTCCGGCGCTGGCCGCACGGGTGCTGGCCAGGTTGAGCGGCACCCCGCGCTCGCTCCGCCGGCATCTGGCGCCGCTCTCGCCGGCCGAGGTCGCCGCCGTCGTGGAGGCAGGCTTCGGTGCGGTGCCGCAACCCGAGGTGGTACTCGGTACGCACTCGCGCACCGGCGGCAACCCGTTCTGGCTGGCGGAGCTCATCACTGCCTTCCGGACCCGCGATCCGGGCGCGCTGTCTGACGCCCCGCTCCCGGACCACCTCGCCGCGCTCGCGCTGGACCCACTGTCCGGCGAGGATCCGGCCACACTCCGGCTCGCGCGCGCCGCGGCGTTGCTGGGCGAGCGGGCCGGTACCGCCGAGCTGTCCGCCGTCTGCGGCGTGGACGTCGAGCCGGCGATGCGGCGCCTGGTTGAGCGGCGGCTGCTGGTACTCGGACCGGACGGCGAACCGGCGTTCCGGTACCCGTTGCTGCGGGAGGCCGTCGCCGGCAGCGCCCTGCCGGCCGAACGCGCCGCCGTCTACGAGCCGGCGCTGGCGCTGGCCGCCGAGCGCGGTGACCACCCGGCGACCGCGCGGTACGCGTCCGCTCTGGGTCGGGTGGAGGAGGCCGCGGCAGCAGGACTGGGTGCGGCGGCCACCGGGACTTCGGCCGTCGAGGTGTTGGCCGCGGCCGAGAGCAGCCTGCCGGGCGGGCCTGCCGCGCTCCAGGCTGCCAGCCTGCCGGGCCAGCTCGCGGCGCTCCGGGTGGCGACGACGGCCGCTACCGCCGCAGGCCAGTTCACGCACGCGGACCGGTACGCCGCACACTGGCGCGAGCTGGCCACCGATCCGGCCGACCTGGCTGCCGCGCACGAGGCCACTGCGGACGTCTGCTGGCACCTCGGCCGCACGGCCGACCAGCGCGCCCACCTCGACCGCGCCGCAGACCTGGTCGATCCGGCGATGCGCGCACCCTGGCTCGCCGCCGACGCCTGGGCTCTCCTGGGCGTCGAGCGCGCCACGGAGGCCGCCGCGCGGGCCGAGGACGCACTGGCCGCCGATCCGTCGTCGCCGCCGGCCCTAGTCGCCCGCGGGACGGCGTCGCTGGCGCTCGGCGACACCGACCGGGGCGTCACCGACCTCCGGGGCGCCCGCCGCCTCGCCGACGAGCGTCGCGACCTGGTCTCGCTCGCGCGTGCCATCGAGGGGCTCGCCGGTGCCGAGCTGGGCCGGCTCGGCGAACCGGCCGGGTGGCGAGCGTACGACGAGGCAACGGCGACGCTGGCCAGGTTCGGGCTCGACCGGCGCTGCGGGCCGGTGGTGGCTGCCGGCGCCCGGCTCGCCGTCCGCTGCGGCGACCTGGCCCGGGCACGCGCGCTCGTCGACGCCCGGCTGCCGATCGAGCCGGACCGCGCCGAGCGGATCGTCCTCACCAGCGCCGCCGGCCTGCTCGCCGTGGAGTCTGGCGACGACGCGGCGGCCGTACGGCTGTGGCAACGCGCCGATGCCGAAGCAGCGGACCTCGACCAGCCCCGGGCCCGCCGCTACGCCGCGTACCTGGGTCTCGCCGTGGCGGCCCGCACCGGCGGCGAGGCCGAAGCCGGACGGGCGCTGGAGGCGTACGTCCGCGGCCACGGGCCGCGCGGAGCAGCGGACGGCGCCCGCTGGGCGCTGCGTGCCGGGGTTCCGGCCGAGCGGATCCGTGCGCTGGTCGGACCCGACGACACCCGGCTGCGCTGCGCGCTGCTCACCGCGGAGGGAGCCGACGAGGAGGCGGTCGCCATCACAGTCGTGGAGCCGGGCGGGGTGGCGTGGCGGGCGGCGGACACCCACGTCGTGCTGGCCCGCTGCCTGCTTCGGCTCGGCCGGGCGGAGGAGGCCCGCGGGCACGCCGAGCGCGCGACGGTCCTGCTGCGCCGCTGGCCGGGCTGGCGCCGTGACGAGGCCGCCGTGCTGCTGGCCGCTGCCCAGTCCGGCGCCGAGCTGACCGCACGCGAGCGCGAGGTGCTGAACTGCGTGGCCGCCGGCATGTCCAATCAGCAGGTCGCCCGTTCGCTGGGCATCTCGATCCGGACCGTCGCCGTGCACGTCTCCAACCTGCTCCGCAAGACCGGATCGGGGTCCCGTACCGAGGCCGCGCTCTGGGCGGTACGGCATGGACTCGCCGACCGGCCCGCGGTCTAGCCTGGCCACCGTGACCAGCCGACGCAGAATCGTTGCTCTCGCCGTCGCCAGCGCCGTGATCACCGGGCTGGGGCTCGTACTCATCCCGGCGCCAGGGCCGGGGTTCCTTGTCGTCGCCCTCGGCGCGACCCTGCTCGCCGCCGCCGGCATCGCCTGGCTCCGGACCGCGCGGTAGGCCTCTCCCCGCTGACCTACTCGTCGGCGGGCGGCTGCTTGGCGGTGATCGTCAGAACCCGATCGAGGCCGGTCAGCATCAGCGCGCGACGGACGTGTGCCGGCGGGGCCACCACCGTGAGCTGGTGACCGTGCTGGGTGACCAGCCGGTGCACGCGCACCAGGAAACCCAGCCCGCCGGAGTCGAGGAACGTCGTATCGGCAAGATCGGCGATCACGTCCCCAGGCGGATGCTCGGCGAGCGCCACGTAGACGTCATCGAGTTTTCCCCGCGCCGCATAGTCGACGTCCCCGATCAGGGCCACCCGGAACCCGCTCTGACCTGGGATTAGCTCGACCCTGTTGCTGCCTGGGTCAAGCATTCTGTTCTGCATCCAGTAACCCCCGCCCGCTTGCACGCTTGCCATGCACCTCAATCCAGTCCCTCTTCTCGTGCCGTGTGTACCCACCCGCACCGCCGCTCACACCTGTTTCTTGGAGTTACCATCCGGGGGCGAATCGGGCGGAGGTAGAACGTGGTTGAGATCGAGCAGGCGGCCCTACCGGGGATCGGCTCGCGGCACGTGATCGTGGCCCGGTCGGGGCGGCGGGTGGGCGTGGTGACCCATCGCAGCGGACGCCGTGAGCTGGTGATCTACGACGCCGACGATCCCGACAGCGCCGCCGCGTCTCTGGTGCTCACGCCCGACGAGGCCGACGCGCTCGCGGAACTGCTCGGTGCGCCGCGGATCATCCAGCGACTCGCCCGGCTCCACAGGGAGCTGGAAGGGCTCGTCAGCGAGCAGGTGATCATCACCAGCGACTCGCCGTACGTCGGCCGGACCCTGGGCGAGACGCAGGCCCGCACGCGCACCGGCGCGTCGATCGTCGCGGTGGTCCGCGAGGGCGAGGTGCACGCCAGCCCCGGTCCGGACTTCCAGGTCCAGGCGCGTGACATCGTCGTGGTCGTCGGCACCGCGGAGGGCACCGCCGGAGTCGCCCGCATCCTGGCCGACGGGTAGGGGCGTGCATTCCGCCACCCTGCTGCTCGAGCTCGGGTGCGTCATCCTCGGGCTCGGTGTCGCCGCCGCGCTGGCGTCACGGGTGGGAATCTCGCCGATCCCGCTGTACCTCATCACCGGCCTGGCCTTCGGCACCGGCGGGATCCTGCCACTCGCCACCAGCGAGGAGTTCATCGCGAGCGGCGCCGAGATCGGCGTCGTCCTGCTACTGCTCTCGCTGGGACTGAGTACTCGGCCAGCGAGCTGGTGACAAACCTGCGCCGGCAAGCACCCGCTGGGCTCGTCGACCTGGTCCTCAACGCCGCGCCCGGCGTCGCGGTGGCGCTGATTCTGGGGTGGGGTCCGATCGCGGCGGTGGCGATGGGCGGCGTCACGTACGCGACGTCGTCCGGCATCACCGCCAAACTCCTCGGTGACCTCGGCTGGCTCGGCAACCGGGAGACCCCGATCGTACTGTCGCTGCTGGTGATCGAGGACCTGGCGATGGCCCTCTACCTGCCGATCCTCACGGCGCTGCTGGCAGGCGCGGGCTGGGCCGACGGCTCGGTCACGGTGCTCATCGCACTCACGGCCGTCAGTGTCGTGCTGCTCGTCGCGCTGCGTTTCGGCTGGCTCGTGGAGGGGTTCCTGACCAGCCCGGATGAGGAAGTCCTGCTGCTCAAGGTGTTCGGCCTCACGCTCGCGGTGGCCGGTCTCGCAGCGACGCTCCAGGTTTCGGCCGCCGTCGGCGCGTTCCTGGTCGGGATCGCGATCGCCGGACCGCTAGCGCACAGCGCCGCCGAACTGCTCAAGCCGCTGCGGGATCTCTTCGCAGCGGTCTTCTTCGTCTTCTTCGGGCTCAGCACCGATCCGCAAGCACTGCTGGCGGTAGCCCCACTGGCGATCCTGCTGGCGGTCGTGAGCGGCGGCACCAAGCTGACCACCGGATACCTCGCGGCACGGCGGGCGGGCGTCGGCGCACTCGGTCGGGTGCGCGCCGGCGCCGCGCTGATCCCGCGTGGCGAGTTCAGCATCGTCGTCGCCGGGCTGGCCATGGCCGCCGGCGCCCACCCCGACCTCGGCCCGCTCGCCGCGGCCTACGTGCTGCTGCTCGCGGCGCTCGGCCCGCTGGTGGCGCGGGTCGCCGAGCCGCTGATGCGGCGGCGACTCCGGGCCGCCGCTGCTAAGCAGGGACCGTGACCAGGCGCTTTCCGGCCTCCGTCTCGACCGCTACCGCCTGGAGGTCAGCCGCCGCGATCGCCGCCGAACCCTGAACCGGCGGCGCGGCCGGGTTCGGCTTCGCGGAGACGACCCAGGCACCGGCGATCTCGGGGGCACCGTTCTTCGGGATGGCGACGATCCGGCAACGCTCGCCGGGTGCGACACCCTTCACCTTCACGCCGAGCCGGACCCAGTTGCCGGCTGGCACGACGTTGACCGTCGCGGTCACACCCGTGGCAGCGTCCGTGCCGCTGAGCGTGCGTGCTCCGGCCGGGAGCGTCGGGGTGGCGCTGGCCGATGCGGTGGGCCGGGCCACGGGCGGCGCCGTGGTGGCGCGGTCGCCGAGAAGGTACCCGGCGCCGACCGAGCCGGCGACGAGCACGGCGACCCCGGCCGCAACCAGCGACAGCCGGCGCGTACGAGCACCGGTGCGCTCGGCGCGGACCGCGCGCAGCGTGCGGCGGAGCACCAGGTCGTCCTCGATCGGCACCGTCGGCACGGGGCTGACGTCGTCGTTGAACAGGCTGCGGGCCTCGTCGGCCGGGAGCAGCGCGAGCAGCTCCGTGGCCTCGGTGACTTCCGCCAGCTCGGTACGGCACTCAGCGCAGGTGGCAACGTGCTCGTCCACGGAGCGCTGCTCATCGGCGTCGAGAATGCCGAGGCTGTAGCCGCCGAGCAGATTGCGGATGTGGGGCTCGGTCATGCGGGCACCTCCTCCTTGGCTTCCTCGATGGCGCTCCGCAGCGCGCGGAGGGCGTAGTAGGTACGGGACTTGATCGTGCCGGGCGGCACGCCCAGGATCTCGGCGGCTTCGGCCGCGGTCTTGCCGCCGTAGTAGACGGTGACGAGGACCGCGCGGTGCTCGGGGCTGAGCGACTGGAGCGCGTGCCGGACGTACACCGAGGTGACGACATCGTCGGCGTGGTCATGTGCGATCGGCGGGGTGCTCGGGCTCTCCGACACCTCGGCCGGCCGCGCCTGGCGGGCTCGCACCCGGTCGGTCACGATGTTGCGGGCGACGGTGAACAGCCAACCGCGGATCGAACCCCGCTCCTCGGTGAGCTTGGCGGCGTTACGCCACGCCCGCAGCAGCGTCTCCTGGACGACGTCCTCGGCGAGCTGCCGGTCCCCGGTGAGGCGGGTGGCGTACGCCAGGAGCGTGGCCCCGTGGTCGGCGTAGAGGGAGGCGACCAGCGCCTCGTCGGCCGAGCCGGAACCACTCCGATGGTCCGGTCGGCGCCTCCAGTTCCTGAGCTTCCCGCGCGCCTCGGCCATCATGGTGGTCTTCCTACCAAACAGCTCGGAGGGCGGGAGAGCAGGGGTACGCCCGTTGGCGACGCCATCGAGGACGTCCCTGGGCAGCATCACCGCGTAGGTCATGCCCACAACACGCACCGAGGGTCATGGGAGGTTCAACGCCGCTCGCCTAAGACCCCTCTGGGCGACATTTTGGTGACAATCACCACCAAAATGTCGCCCAGATTCGGGGTCAGACGACTGCGCCGGTGCCGGTCCGGGCCGGGGTCTTCTTGCGTGCCGACGGTTTCACGCCGAACTGGCTCGGGGTGGTGCCGGCGCGTTCCTGGAACTCGATCGCCAGCGGCGTCGCCAGGAACATCGACGAGTACGTGCCGACGCCGATACCGATGAGCAGTGCGATCGCGAAGTCGGTGAGCGAGTCGCCGCCGAGGATCGCCAGCGCGGCGAGGATGAAGACCGCGCCGAGGCCGGTGTTGATGGTTCGGGGCACGGTCTGCAGCACCGCGGTGTTCGCCGTCTTCGCGAACGGGATCTTCCGCGCCGCGCCCCGCCACATCTCGCGGATCCGGTCGAAGACGACCACGGAGTCGTTCACCGAGTAACCGATGACGGTGAGTAGCGCGGCCAGGAACACCCCGTCGACGGGCTTTCCGAGCCAGGCGAAGAGGCCGATGAGAATGAGCACGTCGTGCAGCATCGCCAGCACCGCTGCCGCGCCGAAGATCCACTTGAACCGCACAGCCAGATAGAGCAGCTGGGCCAGCAGCGCCACGGCCAGCGCGATGAGCGCCTTGGTGCGCAGCTCGTTGCCGAGACTGGGGCCGATCTGCTCGTCGTTGACCCGCTCCACGTCGCCGCCGATCTCGGCGAGCGCCGCCCGGATCTTGCCCTCCCCCGCGTCGTCGAGGTTGCCCGTGCGGACCGTGATGTCGTTGTCGCCGGACTCCTGCACGACCGCCGTCGGGTAGCCGGCACCCGCGACCGCGGCCCGCGCGTCGTCAACGTCCACCTGCTTCGACGTGGAGTACTCGACGAGCCGGCCGCCGGTCAGCTCGACCCCGAACTCCAGGCCGCGGAAGAACAGCCCGGAGACGGCCAGCACCACCGCGACCAGGGAGATGCTGATCCACCGGCGGCGCCAGCGCATCAGGTCCGGACCGTGCTCGGTGAGCCATCTGCGGACCCGTCCCAGGTGGGCGAGGCCGCTGATCTGCGGCCGGCGCTGCACCCAGCTCCAGTTCATGACGACGTCCACCAGGACCCGGGTGATGAACAACGCCGACACCAATGACGCCAGCACACCGATGGAGAGCGTGACACCGAAGCCGCGGACAGGCCCGGACGCGAGGAAGAAGAGCAGCCCGGCCGCGAGCAGCGTCGTCACGTTGGAGTCGGCGATCGCCGAGAACGCGTTCTGGAAACCGTTCGTCGCCGCGGTCCGCAGACTTCGTGCCCCGCCGGCGAACTCCTCTCTAGCTCGTTCGAAGACGAGGACGTTCGCGTCGACCGCCATACCGATCGCCAGGACGAAGCCGGCGAGGCCGGGCAGCGTCAGGGTGGCGCCGAGGGCGACAAGCGCCGCGTACGAGATGCCGGCGTAGGAGATCAGCGCGATCACGGCGAGCCCGCCGACCAGCCGGTACACGAAGATGATGAACAGCGCGGTGAGGATGACGCCGATCACCGCCGCCTTCGCGCTGGCCTCGATCGCCTCGGCGCCCAGGCTGGGGCCGACCGTCCGCTGCGAGACCTTCTCAACCGGCACCGGCAGCGCGCCGGCCCGGATCAGCAGCGCCAGCTCCTGCGCGTCCTTCTTGCTGAAACCGCCGGTGATCTGGGTGGTGCCGCCCGTCATGCCGACGTTGCAGCCGACCTCGGCGACCACCTCGGGTGAGGAGATCGACTTGTCGTCCAGCACGATCGCCACCCGGCGCCGCGGGTCACCGAGCGGCGCGCACGCGGCTTTGCCGGTCAACCCGACCCACGCCTTGTCGCCGCTACCACGGAAATCGATGTTCACGACCCAGCCGCGCCCGCCCTGGGTGTCGAACTGCGCCTTGGCGTCCTTCACGCCCTGCCCGGTGAGCGCCGCCGGGCCGAGCTGGAGCCGCTGGCCGGACTCGTCCTCCACGATCAGCTCGCCGTCCTTCGCCGGCGTAGCGCTGGGGGTCGGTGTGGGGCTGCTGTTCGGGTTAGCGCTGTTTCCTGGGGTGGGCGTGCCTGTCGGGGTCGAGGTGGGTGTCGGCTCCTCGGGTGGCGCCACGCCGAGCACCGGGTGGAAGGTCAGCTCGGCGGTGCGGCCGACGACCTCGGCAGCTTCCTGCGGATCCTGGACGCCGGGCAGCTCGATGATGATGCGGTTGTTGCCGGAGCGGGCCAGCGTCGGCTCGGATACGCCGAGCGCGTCCACGCGGCGGCGCAGCACTTCCAGCGTGCGGTCGGTGGTATCCGCGTTGGCCTTGGTCGTGGCCGAGTCGCGGGTTTCGAGCACGATCTGGCTGCCGCCACGCAGGTCGAGGCCGAGGCGGGCGGGTTTGTTGATGATGAAGTAGGCGGACGCACCCAGGACGGCTAGAGCCAGCAGGATGCGTACCGCGACAGCGCGGGACACGGGGATCCTCCAACGAATGGGGCCATACCGGCGGGCTGCTCAGGGCAGGCGCACGGTCGGTGGCGGGACGGTCAGGAAAGCGACCGTGCCGGTGGGCCCCGCCCACGATTCGTTTGGACCGCGGCCCCGTCCGCGGCGGGCGCCGCGTCGGTGACCAGCACGAACGCCGTGGCCGTCGAGTCCGCGCCACTGTTCTGCTGCACCGCGGCCGGCTCTGGCTGGGTCGCCCGACCGCCAGCCCGCTTGCTGAGCAGCACGGGAGTGGTGGTCGGCGTGAGCCGGCCCGAGAGTGGCTGGTGGCCGTTGGCGTCAGCGCCGTCAGGGCGCGGAACGTCCCGGTCGG
>Ga0184623_10000104_pt1 | contig 32561 bp, 25 predicted proteins | sample PLM1_100_b1_FD_133138 | JGI IMG/M metagenome (GOLD analysis project Ga0184623, IMG submission 133138) | Groundwater sediment microbial communities from an aquifer in East River, Colorado, USA - PLM1_100_b1 | ecosystem: Environmental > Terrestrial > Soil > Riparian zone | place: USA: East River... | reverse complement strand
GCTCCGGCGTTCTGACTCCCCGTTCGCGCTCCGTTCCAGCACCGCAATCCCTCGATTCCCTTAACGCCGCCCGAGCGATAAGAGTTCTTGCGAAGGTTCAAGTCCCCCGGCAAGCTCCGAGCCCCCGCCATGGTCGAGTACGCCCCGGGGGTCTGCAACATCGGCCCCCGCGGTCGGATCGAGCGGGCCGCGTTCGGGGTCGCGGCGATCGTGTTCGCGGTCGGACTGTGGCACCTCGTGCGGCTGAACGCGCTCCCGTCGTGGCCGATTCTCCTCCTCTTCTTCCCGCTCGTCGCGGGCTTCATCGCGGTCTTCGAGTCCTTCTTCGGTTTCTGCGTCATCTTCGCCCGCCAGGGCGTGTACGACCTGAGGTGAGGCCGTGACGCGCGGGGAGGTCACGGAGGCGGAGTGGCGGGCGAAGGACCGCCGGCGCGCCATCCTCGTCTTCGGCCTCGGCACCGCCGCCGCGGCCCTCGTGACCGCGTTGCTCTACGTCTTCTGAGGGTCACGCGAGCCGGAGCCCTCCGCCCTCGAGCTCGTACCGCTTCCCCCGCCACTCGATCCGCCGGACGCGGCGCGTGCGGAGCAGGTTCGCGGCGATCAGCCAGGGAACGATCAGGTTCGCGAGGGACCACGTCCCCGGGGATACCCGCCAGGAGTGCGCGAGTCCCGCGGATCCCTCGAACACGGCCCTCCGTCGGAGGCTCCCGTTCACCGCCGCCACGGGGAGGCCGAACAGGAACAGTCCCGCGGGGATCAGGAACGGGAGGCTCACGAGGCCTCCGAGGATCAGGGAGAGGAGTCCGAGGAGGACGGAGCCGTCGAACACTCCGTACGTGAGGGCGGCGAAGTTCCGGATGTGACGGCCCCACAGGGCGACCATCGCAGTCTGGCGATCCGTCCACTCCACGCACTGTCGCCGGTTGCAGTCCTCGAACGTCGGCGCGACAGCGCGGGGCACGAACTGCACCCGCAGGCCCGCGCGCTTCACGGCCGCGGTGGACGCGAGGTCCTCGCTCAGGGTCCCCCGCCAGAGGGATGCGAGGTCGAGGCGGTCCAGGGTCCCCCTGCGGATCGCCCACGCCCCGCCCCAGGCGAAGTTGTACCGGTCGCTGAAGAAGATGTTCAGGCCCGCCGCGTTCCACGCGGCGCGGACCGCGGACCACAGCCCGCCGCGGACGGGGACGTACCAGCGGTACCCGGTGGTCGCGCCGACCGACGCAAGGGCGAGGGGTTGCACGAGGGCCCGGAGGAATCCCGGGTCCGGGCGGATGTCCGAGTCGAGGAACGCGACGACCTCGTCCGACCCGCCGCGCTCCGCGAGTCCCCCGAGGAGGGCGAGGGCCTTCCCGCCGAGCCCGGGCAGGTCCGCTGCCACCGCGATCGCCGAGGGAGTTCTGGTACGGGGACGGACCCGCTCGACGATCTCGACCGCGGAGTCGTCGCTACGGTCCACGCAGAACACGACGCGATAAGCGGGGTACTCCTGTCTGAGGATCGCCGCCAGGTTCTCCTCGAGGGAGGCGTCCGCGCCGCGGCACGGCACGAGGACGAGGGCCCGGGGGAGGAACGCGGTGCGGTCCCACACGCTCGCCGCACGGACATGGCGCCGGAACCGCACGGCGAGGACGACCGCGGCGCATGCGGTCCCGAAGGCAAGGAGGCCGAGGGCGGTGAGGATCCAGAGGAGCGGCTCCCACTCCATGGGCAGCCACGATGTCCCGGCCCGCTAAGAACGTTCTCCGTCACAGGGGTGCGACGAGGACGCGTCCGCCCTCCACCTTCACGGCATACTGCTTCAGTCGCGCGAGCGGGTTCACGACGTTCTCCCCGGAGCGCACGTCGTACTGCCAGCCGTGCCAGGGGCACGTGACGACCTCGCCGTCGAGCTCGCCCTCCCCGACGGGCCCGCCGCGGTGGAGGCAGGTGTTGCTGAGCGCGTGGAACGTGCCGTCGACGTTGAAGAGCGCGACGACGTGGCCCGCCACGACGACGACCTTCGACGTCCCCGGGGGCACCTCCGAGGCCTCCGCCACGGGGACGAACTCCGCCATCGGGACTCCGGAACTCGCGCGGGGCTTAAACCATCGCGGCGTGGCTCGGAAACCTTTATCGGCCCCCGCCGCGGATGGGGTGGCGAGGGAGGCCCCTCCATGAACGAGGAACAGGAGAAGATCATCGGGCTCTGCAAGAACTTCGTCGCGTCCATGATGCAGGTCGAGGCCGGGATCGCGTCGATGCACGAGAAGATGTCGAAAGCGGAGCGGCAGGAGTGCCTGAAGGCGGTGCTTCGGTGGGTCGACACGTCCCCGGAGATCCCCGCGAACAGCTACAGCCGCGAGCTCGCCCGGGAGATCCTCGGGCAGTTCAGCGCATCCGCGTTCTACGAGGATTACGCGGGGTCCGCGGACTCGTACATCCAGTGAGGGCGGTCGGCCTGGCGCTCGATCTCCTGATGAACCCTAAGTGATATGAAAGGCAGATTCGTCAGGCGTGCCCGGCCCGTCTTCGACTGAGGGCCTGTCGCAAGCATCGGCGTTATGCCGCTCTTCAATGACAGCCGAGTCGGTCGGGTCGCAAATCACCATGTCCTGGCGGCATGGATGACGTCACTCCGCTATTTCATGCGCGTCCGAAAATCGGACAATCGGACGAGCGGGCGCTTAAGTACTCGGCGACAAATATCGCCGCGCCGGACCGTCTGTTCGGCGGAGAGGAGAGGATACTGGAGACAAAATTCAGGCGGACTGTTGGAGCTGTGTGTCTCGGCCTCGCGGTAGCTTGCTTGGTGCTGGCCGGGGTCGTGAGGGCGGCGGATGTGTACGGCGCGTTCACGTTCGGGACGACGACTATTACCTCGTCTTCCTGCGCGGCGGATGCGTATGGCGTCCTTTCCTCGCAGCAGCTAAACATCAACAACGGAGACAATGTCCTCATCGACTACAACGTCAGTTGGAGCGATACGCGGACCTCACCGGCGACTAGCGCCTCCCATTACTTCAACATGACCGTGTCCTATCCTCTAAGGACAGATCAATGGGCGTCTCACGCCGCTGTCACTACAGGAAGTTCCTCCGGATCGCAAGGGCTCCAGATCTCGGTGACAAATGTCGCTGAGGGAAACAGTATTACCATAGCCCTTTTGGCGATGGTGACCTCGGCCGGGTGCAGCCCGAACCCAACCAGCGACACGGCGAGCGGAACTATCCTCCTGATCTAATGTCGACATTTCTGAACGGGAAGACGAGGATTTCGTCCCTCGCGCTGGGGTTCGCAGTCGCCATACTCGTGCTTTCACCAACGCAGGGCCGCACCGGAATTGAGGTGCCGACGGGCACGATCGTCCCGGTTGTCATCTCCGGGAACGTCACGTGGGACATCTCGGGAAGTCCCTACCTCGTGACGCACAATGTCGCAATCCTGTCGAACGCGTCCCTCACTGTGCTGCCCGGAGTCGAGGTCCGTTTCGAGGGCGTTTGGATCCTCACAAGTTGGGGAAATTTCAGAGTCTCTGGACTCGCTGACGACCGGGTTCGGTTCGTCCAGAACAAGACCGACGCGGCGTCCCAGTACATGCTCGCGGCCGCCGCCGGCAACGTTGAAATCGTGCACGCAAATATCCAGAGTGGCCGAATCAACGTCAGCGCCCCCGCCACGTTCCGGGTTGACGGGGTGAGCATGTCGTGCGACCGGCCCGCCTGCGACGTAGCCATTCACCTTCAGTATGTCGAGAACGCGATCATGCAGAATCTGACAATTACCCAGAATCCCACGGTGGACTCCTCACGGGCCAATGGAATTGAGACATATTTGACCCGGGGCCTTCTTCTCGACTCCTTCTTTGTTGATGGCGGGACACCCGAGGCCGTGGATTTGGGTGCATGCAACAATTGCGTCGTTTCGAACGGAACCCTCACCCGGCTCACCACTTTTGGGGTGACTTTGAGAGGGAACGATTCTGCCGTGATCGATGTTAGTGTCACAGGATCAAACACGGCAATCTCCGTCACCGGTAGCAGGAACGTGATTCGAGGGAACCGTATCGAAGGATCCGACACCGCGATCAATGCAAGGGGCGGCACCGGAAACGTTGTCGAGGGGAATATCATCGACGGGCCCAGGTATGACGGCGTGTCGGTGTCAGGGACCACAGCCGCGACCGTTCGGGGCAACCGAGTCTCAGGCGCGGGTCGAGCTGGCATCCTCCTGTTCGTTCCGCCGTCGGCCCCGGGAAATTCGGTTCTAGACAATATCATCAGCTCGTCGGCGACGGGCGTGCTCTCTGAGCAATCGCAGGGACTCTTCGCGGGGAACACCTTCCGCGGCAATGGGGTCGGGATGTCCCTGAGCGGTGGGTCGAATCAGGTGTACTACAACCACTTTGAATTCAACACCCTACAGGCCCGAGACACGGGCGCGGGCAACGCGTGGGACAACGGCTACCCCTTCGGAGGGAACTGGTGGTCCGACTACACTGCTGGGGACTTGTACAGCGGTTCGAACCAGAACATCCCCGGGAGCGATGGCATCGGGGACACCCCCCGCCCTGCGGGGCCGAACGGCGTGGACCGATATCCCTTCTACACGGTGCTCGCCCCGGCCGCGCCCCGGCAGGTCACGGCTCGAACCGCGGGCTTCGACATCCTCCTCACGTGGGTCGAGGGTGTCGGCCCACGCGCGGACCGCTTCTTAGTGTACCGCGCGACTTCCCCCGTCGGGTTTGATTTTTCCGCGCCCGTCGCGAATGTCACCGCATCGAGTTGGATCGACGCCGGGGCGGGGGCGAGAGACGGTCCGTCGTATTACACGGTGCGCGCGCTGAACCTGACCCTGCCCGCCTTCAGCGGGACCGGGAACTCGGCGGGGAAGTGGACGCACACCTTTCCTGCGGGAACGAAGGCGTTCTCCTTGCCGCTCGCCCCCTACCCGTGGATCGACTACACGCAGCCCGGATGGATCGACACGATCGGGGAGTTCTCCATCTCTGTCGGCGCGACCGTGGACGCCATGGAGGCCGGACGATGGCAGCCCGGTCCGCCGTCCTCCTCCCTCGAACTCGGGCGGGGCTATCTCGCGGTTTCTTCGGGGACAGGCCGATTCACCTTCACCGGGCTCCCCGGCGCGATGATCGGACAATGCGGGTACCCCCCGTGTCCGTACGCGGGCTTCGACCCGATGGGGGGCGCGCGCCTCCTGTCTGCGTCCGTCATCGGCGACGACATCTCCCTGCGGTGGCCCGCGCCTCCCGGGTTCGCCCTTGGGGACCGGTACGAGGTCCGCGCCGCTCGCGCGCCCGCGGGCGTGCTGGGCGACCCCGGCGTGGACTACACCGCGTTTACGGTGGCCGCGAGCGGTTTCCCCCAGGACGCGTACTTCCACAACGGCGCGCTCTCCACGGGTGGACCGTGGTACTACCTCGTGGTCCCTTTGAAATACGGGGCGTGGCGGGGATCGAGCACGTACTCCCTCGGGGTCTGGACCGAGACCCTGGTCCCGGGCTACCAGGCGATCGGTCTTCCCTTGGTGCCATGGAAGGCGGGACTCCCGATCCGGCTGAACGCGTCGGACCTGATCAGTTCGGAGATCATGGGCGTTCAATGGTTCCATTCGAGCAGGCAGGATTGGGTCGCCCATGCGGGCTGGATGGCGGCGGGAACATATGACACGTCCTTTACGATGATCATGGCGGTGCAGGTCGACGCCGTTGCTCCGATCCGACTCGTCTTCTCCGGGGTATGAAAAGTGCGCGCGGCGAGCTTCGCGCTCCTCGTCCTCGTCCTGTCCGCGCCCACCCTCGGACTCCTGTCCGGCCCCGTGTCGGCGGCGACGGACGACCAAAACCTCACCGGCCTCATGTACCTCGGGGACGGTACGCCGCTCTCCGCGACCTGGTGGGCGAACAACACCTCGTTCGCGGTGTATGTGAACCACGGCGGGAGCTGGTCGACCGCCTGGCGGTACCCCGCGTGGCCCTCATGGTACCTCTCGTCCGGCGGTGCGTACAGCATCGTCCTCCCCGCCGCGCAGAAGGGCGTCAACTGGGAGAATGGAGATCCCTATCGAGTCGAGGTCGACGCCTCCGAGATCTCGGGAATCCCGGGGACCCTCGACAACGCGACGAGCCACGGCACGGGGGACGCGGGCGAGATTTCACCGGTCGGGGCGATGGAGAACGGGATCGTGTGGAACGCGACGGACAACTGGCAGCGGTGGGACGTCGTCGTCCTCGGGGCGACCCCGACGCGGCCGGACTACGTGCCGACGGCGCCGCAGCCGGCCTCCCCGGCCCGGATGGGTCTCTCGTCTTTCCTCGTCCTCTCCGTGCAGGTCCTGAACCAAGGGAACGCGACCGCCGCTGCGGTCTCGACCCTCTCGTTCTTCAACGCCTCCACTCCCGCCACGCCGTTCGCGACTTTCCCGGTGCCGCCCCTTGGACCCGCCGAGACGTCCGCGCGGTTCACCTCGTCCTGGAGGTCCCCCGGAACACCCGGCGCGGTCCAGGTCGTCGCGGACGTCGACTACGCCGACGACGTGTTCGAGTGGAACGAGTCGAACAACCGGTACACCTGGACCGTCGACGTCCTCGCGGGACCCGTGACGAACCTCGTCGTCGGCCAACCGAACGTCACGGCGCCCGAGACGGTCGTCACGTCCGCAACGCCCCTCTCCTTCTCCGTGATCGACCAGAGCGGGACGGGGATCCGGAACACGACGTATCGCGTGGACGGCGGGGCTTGGGTCAACTACACCGCCACCGGCCCGTTCTCGTTGGCAGGCGAGGCGGTACACCTTGTTGAGTGGTACAGCGAGGACAACGCCGGCAACACGGAGCCCATAGCAACCGCGAGCCCGCGGGTGGACGACAGCCCGCCGACGACCACGCTCGCGGTGGGCGATCCCAAGTACGTTGGCGGCACGACGTTCGTGATCTCCTCCACCCCGCTCACACTGGCAGCGTCGGACGGGGGTCTGGTCCCGGTGGGCATCGCGTCCACGGAGTACCGGATTGACGGCGGCGGATGGACCGTCTACGCGGGAGCGTTCACCCTCATGGTCGAGGGGCCACACGCCGTCGAATACCGGGCGACGGACCGGCTGGGGAACGCAGAGACTGCACGCACCCTCGGCGCGAACGTGGATAACACGCCGCCCGTGACGACGATCGCGCCCGCCACGGGTCCGTTCACGCCGACCACCGGCTTCACGTTGACCGCGACCGACGGCGGGAGCGGCGTCTCCGTCACGGAATATCGGATCGACGGCGGCCCGTGGATCGGGTACGCGAACCCCTTCACGGTCGCACTCGGAGACCACGTCATCGGGTACCGCTCCGCGGACCACCTCAACAACACGGAGGCCGAGCGCGCGCTGCCGGTCACGATCGAGACCCCGCCAAACCCGGCTTCGGCCAACTCGAAGCCTCTCATGGCGGGGGTCTTCGCCGCCGTCCTCGTCCTCGTCGGCGCGTGGTCCGCGAGACGTGCCCCTTGGCCGACCGGCGACAGGCGCCGTCTCCGCGCGTTCCTCATCACCGCACTTCCGTTCGTTGCAATGGAAGGCGCGACCGGCGTCGTCTCCTTCATGACAGGTCTCCTTTCGATCCCGCCTCTATTGGGGCCGGGGACCGCGGTGGACGTCGCTATTCTCTTGGCGGGACTCGCGGTCTCCGCATACCGGGTGCGCGAGCGGATGAGGCCGAAGTAGGAGCGCGCCCCGCTGTGCCTGATGGCGATCACGACCTCAGTCATCGGCCTCGGGGGCACTGGGGCGAACCGGTGATAAAACGAATGCGCCGCGACCTAGGCGGATCCCCTTCGCGCGATTTCGGCTTCCAGCCGCGTGGGGATCGGTCGGCACCCGCATCGCTTCGCGTGCTCGACATGCCAAGCGATTCGAGCCTCCATGGATGGCCTTCGCGGCATCGGGTGCTTCCGGTGCCACCGCTCGTTCCTGGGCATGACGTTGGCGGGTCCGATTGACGTCCGACGGAAAACGATGCCGCCAAAGCCTTAATCCCCCCGAGCCGTTCGAGAGACGGCGGGGCGAGGCCGATGGTCTTCCGGAACGAGAGGACGTGGCAGAACGCGGTGAACGGAGGGAAGCAGGACGAGTTCCATTCCGCGTACGACGCCGCGGTCGTGAAAGTCCGGGCGGACCTCGGACGGAAGCATCCGATCTACATCGACGGGAAGGCGGTGTGGTCTCGGGGCGGGACGTTCGACGACACCTCCCCCGCGGACCGGACGCTCCTCCTCGGGAGGTTCCAGAAAGGGACGCGCGCGGACGCGAAGAAGGCGGTCGTCGCCGCGAAGGCGGGCTTCCCCGCGTGGGCCGCGACCCACTACCTGGAGCGCGCCCGAATCATGCAACGGGCCGCGGACCTCATGTCCGAGCGGAAGTTCCTCCTCGCCGCCCTGATGACGTTCGAGAACGGGAAGAACCGCTTCGAGTCGGTGGCGGACGTGGACGAGGCGATCGACTTCCTCCGGTGGTACGCGGAGGCGATGATCGCGAACCGCGGGTTCGAGCGGGAGATGGGGCAGTACTTCCCGAACGAGCGCGCCCGGAGCGTGCTGAGGCCCCTCGGCGTGTGGGCAGTCGTCTCCCCGTTCAACTTCCCTTTCGCGATTGCGACGGGGATGACCGTCGGCGCGCTGATCACGGGGAACACCGCGGTCCTGAAGCCCGCGAGCGACACGCCGTTCATGGCCCTGCGGTTGTACGAGACCCTCCGGGAGGCGGGGGTCCCGGGCAGCGCCCTCCAGTACGTGACGGGACCTGGGAGCACCGTGGGCCAGGAGCTCGTCGAGAACGAGGACGTGGCGGGCTTCGCGTTCACCGGATCGAAGGCGGTGGGCCTTGGTGCCTTCCGCAGGTTCTCGGAGACCCACCCGAAGCCGATGATCGCGGAGATGGGCGGGAAGAACCCGACGATCGTGACGGCGACCGCGAACCTCGACAAGGCGGTGTCCGGCGTGATGCGGGGCGCCTTCGGATACGGCGGGCAGAAGTGCTCCGCGACCTCGCGCGTGATCGTGGACAAGCGGATTAAGCCGCAGTTCCTCGCCCGCCTCCTGGAGGAGACGAAGCGGATCACGATCGGAGACCCGACGGGCCGGGACGTCTTCCTCGGGCCCGTGATCAACGAGAACGCGGTCCGGAAGTACACCCTCGCGGTCGGGATCGCGAGGAAGGGTCGTGGCAAGATCCTCATTGGAGGTCGCGTCCTTCGCACGGGACCTTTCGAGGACGGACTGTTCGTCGAGCCCACGATCGTGGACGGGCTCCCGCCGTCCCACCGGATCAACCAGGAGGAGTGGTTCGTGCCGATCCTCAGCGTGATCGCGTGCGACGGCCTCGACGAGGCCCTCGAGATCGCGAACGGGGTCGAGTACGGTCTCACGGCGGGGATCTTCAGCGAGGACCCCAAGGACGTGGCCCGGTTCTTCGACCGCATCGAGGCGGGGGTCGCGTATGCGAACCGGGCGAGCGGGTCCACCACGGGCGCGGTCGTCGGGGTCCAGCCGTTCGGCGGGTGGAAGACGAGCACGGTCACGAACAAGGCGGCGGGCGGGGACTACTACCTGCAGCAGTTCCTCCGCGAGCAGAGCCAAACGACGTACTCGTAGCCGTCAACCATCGTGGGAGCCCTTAAGTACGGATTCGTATCTACACATTGTAGATACATGCTCGCTCGGGTACGTCGTTGGGGCAACAGCATGGCCGTCCGCCTACGGAAGTCGGACGTGGACATGGCAGGGGTTGCCGAAGGGGACCTCGTCCAGGTCACGATTGTGCGGGTCGCGAAGGGTCACGGGCTCGACCTATCCACGCTCCCCACGTTCAACGACCCTGACCCAAAGGCAAGCGTGAACCACGACCGGTACCTCTACGGGGCGAAGTCGTGAGGATCGCGGATACGAGTTTCCTCTACGCCCTTATTTCCGCGACGGACGCCCTTCACGGGCGCGCGGTTCACGAGGCCCAGGGTTCCGAGCCCATCACCATCCCCGCAGAGATTTTCTCGGAGACCGTGGCCCTCGTGCACTACCGCACGGGATTTGAGGAAAGTCGCGCGGCGGGGGAATGGCTCCGATCCCAGCCTCGAATCCAGATTGGACGGGGAACCGAGGAGACGCTTCAGGAGGCGTGGCGGACGTTCACCCTGGCGAAGGGCCAGCTTTCGTATCCCGATTCTATCGTCGTGGCTTGGTGCCGGCCGCGAGGATTCGCGCCTCTCGCATTCGACACTCGGATCCTCGCACACGCGCGGAGATAGTCCGTCCCTGGCGTGGAAGGAAAGAGGCAAGTCCTCTGCCTGCCTCGTGGGGAGGGATGCCTCTCGTCCGCGGCCAGGCGCGCACGCGTCGATTCTTCGACTGGCTCGCGCCGTCGTACGACATCGTCAACGCGATCGTCTTCCGTCCGGAATGGCGCGCGAAGGTCCGGGCGGCGCTCCTCGGCGGGCGAGTGCTCGACGTCGGCGTCGGAACGGGGTTCACGAGCGCAGACGTGGCCGGAGCCGTGGGAATCGACCTGTCTTCTGAAATGGTTTCGCGAGCGAGGGGGTATCTCGGGGATCTCGTCCTCGCGGACGGGATGAGCCCGCCCTTTCGCGCGGGGAGCTTCTCGACGATCGTGTGCGCGGGTTCCTTCTACTACTTGCCCGACTCTCGCGCGGCACTGCGGGGGTTCCACCACCTCCTGAGGGATGGCGGGCGTCTCGTGATGCTCGGACCGGAGGCGTGGTTCCTGAGGCCCCTCGTGAGGATCGTCGTCCGGCGAGGCTATAAGGCGCTCGCGGGGGAGACGGGCTTCGACCTCGTTCTGTACGAGTCCCTCCGAGGGGTCGCATCCCTCGTCGTCTTCGAGAAACGTACGTCGTTGCCCTAGGATTTCGGTGCATGCGCGGGACAAAGACGCCGGAGGCGGCGGCAAGCCGCGCAGTCCTCCTGCTTGACCTGCGGGAGGGGCTTCTGCATCCGTCCGTACTTCCGCCGCGGCATGTCGCGGCCCGCGCAGCGAGGGCGGAACGATAAACCCTCCTCCCGGCTCGAGCGGGACGCCGATTGAACCTGCGTCGTTCGAGTAATTACCACCGGTTTATCGACGCCGCGAAGTCCTAGCAACCGGAAGGAATCGACCATGGCCACGATCGCACGAACCCTGAAGCGCGCGGGAGGCCCGTTCATCCTGATGGGCGTCGGGTTCTTCCTCGCATTCGCCGGCCTTGCGGGAGACTACTACCAGCACGAGATCGCCGGGTTCTCCCCGGCACTCGAGAGCTTCTTCGCGCCCGTCCACGTGATGATCTTCGCCGGGATCCTCGTGGCGGCGCTCGGGTTCCTCTGGGGACTGCTCCGGGTATCGTTCACGCTCGGACCGGGCCCGAGGGACTGGGCGGGCTAGCCGCCGGTCGGACGCGCTTCCCCGACGCTCCCCTTCTTCGACGCGCACGAGCGACACCGGTGGACCTTTGCGTGCTCCTCGCGGACCTCGGGAGGCTTCTGGCACCAAAGAGGGTACCTCTCCTGCGTCCCGCAGACGACGCACGCGATCGCGAGGGCGTCCGGCCCCAGGGCCCTCACCACTTCTTCGCGGGGACCGGGTCGCCCCACTTCGGGTTGAACAGGAACTCCTCCTTCACGAACCGGAAGTGGCGGGAGTTCATGTAGTCCTTGGGGAGCACGGTGTGGAGGTACTCGATGTACCGCTCCCGGTCGACCGGCTTCCCCCCCTCAGTGAGGAGGTTCCCGTTCACGTCGTACGGGAGGTACACGAAGCCGACCCCGGAGAAGCCCGAGCCCGGGAGCATGTAATCCCCATACTCCGCGAGCCCGCGGATCCGGAAGAACCGCCGGTGGGGCAGCCGGAGGAGGTCCTCCGGCCCCATCCCGTCCACGCGCTCCCCGCCCTCGAGGCGGGCGAGGGCGCGCTTCGCCTCCTCTCGGGGGGCCTTCAGTTTCGCGCCGACGACGGCGAGGTTGATGTCCCGCACTTTCCCCGCGACTTCGTCCAAGTAGATTCGCTGGGCCTCGTCGTTCCCGAGGGTCTTGAACAGCCCGTTCACCGCAGCGCCGCCGAGCGCGGATCCGAACATCTCCAGCCCGCGCGGAGACCACATGTTCAGGGACCGCTGCACGTCGTCGAGGCCGAAGTTCCCGCCGTCCATCACGGCCGCGACCGCGATCGCCTTCAGGAGCTTCTCCCCCGCCGCGAGGTGGTACGACTCCTCGAGCCACCGCATGTACGGCATGCTCAGCGCCATCGGTCCATAGAGGAAGTGGTGCTCCATCTCGCGCTGGTACTTCCCCACCCGGTCGATCAGGGCGAGGAACGTGGACGTGTCCAGGAGGCTCTTGAACTCGATGTTGAACGCGTCGAGGACGTGCTCCCCGGGCTTCATCGCGAACAGCTCCTCGAGGATCTCCGTCGCCCAGTGGCGGCCCCACCGGGGCTCGTCCCACCCGCCGTCCAGGGTGAGGACGCCCGCCATCTGGTAGTGGTGCCGGAGTTCCTCCACGCACACCCGCTTCTTCGAGAAGCTGATCGACTCGAGGGTGTGCCCGCCGGGCTGCGTGCGGTGGATCCCCTCGACGATCTCGCGGTCGAGCCCGGTAAGGGAGCCGGAGTCGAGCTTCTCGTACACCATCCGGTGCTGCTGGATCGAGCCGAGCTCCGTGGACGCCTGCGCCCGGATGATCTTGAGGGCCGTGTTGAACCGGTTGTCGTCCAGGTCCGCAGCCTTCCACACGCGGTTCGATAGATCGGACGTAGCGGGCGAGGCGCCGACGACCTTCGAGGCGAACCCGACGAACGCGTCCGGCTTCGCGAACACGGTCGTGACCTGCGGGAGGGGGACCTCCGGGTAGAAGCGGGCCCAGTTCGCGCCGTCCAGGACCTCCGGCATCTCCGGGAAGTACGTCTCCCTCCATCCGACGGACTCCTCGTGCCACTGCTTCGGGAGGGCCTCGAGCTTGAAGCCGTCCATGAAGGGCATACGACTGCTGATAATCGTCGCGGGGGTTTAGACCTTTCGCTATCTATTAGCTACCTTGTAGCGATTTCGGCGGCCCCGGAGCGGGGGGCGGGTCGTTCCCTCACTTCTCGCCGACCTCCCCCACGGAAGGCGCCTTCTCCTCGCGCCGCACCCGCTGGAGCCCGCCCGGGGCCCACCAGTTGTACTTCCCCGCGAGGACCATGATCGCGGGGACGAGGTAGATCCGGACCACCATCGAGTCCAGGAGGATCACGAACGCGAGGGCGAACCCAATCTCCTGGAGGAACGGGGACTGGTTCAGCATGAGCGTGAAGAACGCCCCCGCCATCACGATCCCGCAGGCGGAGATGATTCCGCCCGTCCGGGTCGTCGCCTCCGTGATCGCGTCGGGGTCCGAGGCGCCCCGGGCGACCTCCTCCCGCACCCGTGTGATGATGAAGATGTCGTAGTCCATCCCGAGCCCCATCGCCATCACGAAGAGGGCGAGGGGCAGGATGAAGATCACATCGATCCCCCGCCAGAAGTGGAACACGACGATCGTGAGGGCGAGGGTCCACGAGATGCTGAGGAGGATCGTGAGGATTGCGCGGACTGGGATCAGGACGCTCCCGAGGACGAGGAGGAGGACGACGAAGAGCCCGGTGACGACGACGAGGGCCATGATCTGGAGGTCCCGGTTCGTGTTGTCCCGCACGTCGTTCAGGACCGCGGTGACGCCGCCGAGGTACACCTCCGCCCCCTGGAGCGCGGGGTCGGCGGCCTTCAGGTCGTCGATCACGGTCCCGATCCGGTCGATCGTGGCGATCGCCTCACGCGAGAACGGCGCGTCCCGGAGGACGGCGAGGAGGCGGACCGTGCGGTTGTCCTTCCCGATGTACGACGCCATCGCGGCGAGGATCGGCGCCCGCTGCGCCTCCGGCATCGAGGACAGGTTCCGGTAGTCCACGGGCGATCCCTGGGGGTTCGTCGGGCCCTCGATCGACTGGACCCCGCGCTCCCGCGCGACGACCCGGGACGCGAGCCGGTCCAGGGCCTCGAGGCGGGGGACGGAGACGCTCCCGTCGAACAGGACGACGGGGCCCGGGAACCGGACGACGATCACGGTCGGGAACACGAACCCATGGCCAAAGGACCCGCTGATCGCGTCGATCCCCTCGCTCGACTCCGTCCGCGGGGCCCCCTGGGAGAAGTCGAACGTCGGCTCGTCCGTGAGGACAATGTACGTGGCGGGGATCGTGATTAGGATCGCGACGAGGAGCACGGCCTTCGCGTGCCGCATCGAGAACTGCGCGGCCCCGCGGAAGTACCGCTCCGTCGCGGACAGCTCCGTCCGGGGGCGGGCCTTCGCGACGACCTTGCCAGAGGGCCAGAACACGCGGTCCCCCAGGAGGAGGACGATCGACGGCGTGAACGTGAGTGCGATCGCGAGGGCGACCGTGACCGCGAAGCCGATCGTGATCCCCATCGTCTTCAGGATCGGGAAGGATCCGAGGGAGAGGGCCGCGAAGGAAATCAGGACGGCCCCGCCGCTCGTCGTGACGCTCTCCCCCGCCCAGATCACCGCGTTCCGGACCGCCTCCTCCTTGGACCTCCCATCCCGCCGCTCGTCCCGGTACCGGGAGATGAGGAAGATCGAGTAGTCCGTCCCCGTCGCGAGAAGCACGATCTGGAGGACCGCGGTGACCGTGAAGTCCACGGACAACAGGTACACCGCGACGAGGTAGACGAACAGGTTCGCGATCATGATCGCGATTGCGATCGTGAGGATCGGGAACGCCGGGGACACGACGGACCGGAAGTACAGCCCGATCAGGACGACGACGAGCACGATCGTGACGAGGAACTCCGCGCCCCCGCCGAACGCCTCCTCGGAGTCGAGGTCCGAAGGGGCGCTCCCCGTTACGTACGTCTTTACGTCCGCGGCGTACGCGGCCTTGAGGCGGGCGACGTACGCCCGCATCGCGAGGACGTCCTCCGCGATCGGCTGCCGGCCCCCCTCCGTGTACCTCGCCTCCTTCTCGAAGGCGTAGTTCATGAGGACGATCCGGCGGTCCGGGCTCACGAAGAACCGAGTGACGTTCACAGGGAGGACGAACGGGGCGGCCAGGGGGTCGTACCGAATGGACTCGCGGTCCGCGAACCCCCGGAGCTCCGGGTCCGTCGCGTTCGCGCGGAGGTCCTCGGCGAGGTCCTGGAAGAACGCGATGCGGGCGACGGGTACCTGGGCGTAGACGGAGAGGGCGTACGCCTCGACGAGGGCCGTGTCCCGGAAGTTCGAGAGGGTGAAGACACTGAGCATGCCGAGCTGGAACTGCTTCGCGGTCGCGTTGAAGCTCGCGTTCCCGAACGGGGAGTCGAGGAACGCGGGGACCGTTCGGGCGATCACCGCCTCCGCCCTCGCGGGCGGCGAGGTCCCGTTGAGCGTCCAGTCGTTGAAGGACGCGCGCCATCCCTGGTAGAACGTCTCGAATGCCGCCTCCGCCCAGAACGACGTCGGCGGGGCGAACGACCCGTTGATTGCGGTCCGGGTCAGGGAGTAGGCGGTGTCGTTGTTCATTACGCTCGCCCATCCCGTCACGAACGTGGCGGGCAGCCCCCAGTAGATCCCGACCGCGGCCTGCGTGAACCCGACCTGCTCGTGGACGGGTCCGTTGAACTGCTTCGCGAGAGTGTACGCGAAGGACTCGTACAGTCCATACACAGTTGCGTTCGTGGGGTCCCGAAGGAACTCGATCCTGTGGTCCAAGAGGATCGTCCGGCCGGTCCGAAGGGTGAGTGCGCCGGTCTGCCCCGCGGAAAGCGTGGATGCGGTGACGATCGCGTCGTGGAGGTCCGCGGTGAAGTTGCGGTAGTACGGGGACGTCACGTTCGGGGCGAGGAGGACGATTGTCGCGGAGGAGCCCTCCGTCTGCCCCGGAAACTCCTCGTCGATGATCCGCTGGGCCTGCGCGGACTCCGTGTCCTGCGGGAGGGAGGAGGTCTGGGAGAATGAGACGACGTCCCCGACGCGCCACACCTGGTTCGCGACGAGCGCGCCGACGAAGATGAGGATCCAGAAGACGACGAGGAGTCGGTGCCGCCTCCCGACGAGCTTCGCGATGACGCGGAAGAACCCGTACCCTTCCTCGGAGGCGCGGCCCAAGAGACCCCTTTCCGCGTTCGGAACAGGCGGGGGTTCAAAAGACTTCCGCGCGGATTCCCGGAGAAATGAAGCGACACGGGGGGATGGAGTGGGCTCGGCCGGATTCGAACCGGCGACCTTCACCATGTCAGGGTGACGTCATAACCGCTAGACCACGAGCCCGGTGCCGCCGCCTATTGCGGGGGCCGCTTAAAGGCTTTCCAGCGCCCCGCGCGCTGCGCGGGCGACCGCGGGTCGCGGGTCCTTCTCCGCCCGATGCAGCGCGGGAATCGCCCTCCGATCCCCCAGCTTCCCGAGAGCCATCGCCGCCGCTTGGCGGACGTACCACTTGCGATCGCGGAGGCCCCGGACCAAGGCGGGCACCGCGCGGCGATCCCGGAACCCGCCCAGGACGTGCGCGGCGAGGACGCGTACGCCGCCGGACTCGTCCCTGAGGAGTCTCGCGATTCGCGGGACTGCCTCCTCCGCGCGCAAGCTCAGGAGGGCCCCCATCGCTGACCGGCGGACGACCATGTTCGGGTCCCGAAGAGTCTCCATCAGCGCGGAGGTCGTTCGCCGGCTTTTCATTTTTCCGAGGGCGTCCGCGCCCGCCCGTCGTTCCACGGCAGTCTCTCCGGAGCTCAGGGTTCGTAGGAGGTGATGTTCCGCGAACCGTCCCATGCCCGCCAGAATTCGGACCGCCTCGTTGCGGGCAGTGTCGTAGCGCCAGCGGAGGGCGGGGAGCAGTAGCTCAAGGGCCCTTGGGTCATGTCCGCGGGCGAGAGCCCGACCGCTCCGAATAGTGGCCCGCCAATCCTCCGGCGCGCGCCGCGTCTTCACCGGAGGATTGAATCGCCGCTCTCCAGATAAAACCGGGGGAGCCCGACCTAGGTCTTGGGCCGATTCCTCCCGCGAATGCGCAGGGTCCGCCGCGCGAACGCTAGCGCGACCAAGACTGCCACGGAGATGCCTCCGGCGATAATCCACGGCCACGGTGTCGCAGGCAACTGGGAAGGAGGAGGCGCCGGGATCGCCGGTCGGTAGACGATCAGGAGGGACACGTTTGAGTAGGCAGAATAGTGGCCCGGTTTTTCGGCACGCAGTGAGATGCGATACGGGAGGGTCACCTGCAGGTCTCGCGGCGGCGAGAACAGGATCGCGGCCATCTCTCGGGCGGTCCCGTTCGTCCGGCTCAGGGTCGCGTTCGCGGGTTCCACGCTACCGCGCACCGCTGCATCGTCGACGGCCACACCGCTCTCGTCGTGCACTTCGAGCCGGATCGGCAGCGGGGTGTCCGGGAGCCCGATGTCTCCGGCAGGGAAGGAGACGCGGAAGCCGAGGAAGCGCGCGACACCCGGGAACACGGTAATCACGAGACCACGCTGCACTGGAGAGGGCACGTCCGCTTGGGTCACGACCGTCTCGATGGCGATATCGCGCGGGCCCCCAAGGACGAGCGGTGCGACGTACGTCGCTGCGAAGGTTCCCCCCGCGCGCGTCGTCCCGGTGATGTTCGGTGAGGCGGCCTCCGCGAACCGCCCGCCGTCCGCTGGAAGGATGCGGAATGTGACTGTGGCTCCCTGAATGGGCTCCCCGCCGAGGTCCTTAACGGCGGCTTCGATCCGTTGTCTGGCCTCGCTCGCCATCGCGGTGTCGTACCGTACCGTGACCTGGATTGGCCGGGGTTGCGTGACGGGCCGCACACCGATCCATGACCAGTAGGTCCACAGGGTCCCGTAGCGCACGGTCCAGTTCACGAACCGGTCTTGACGGGTCGCCTCGATGATGTGCGGAAAGTAGAGCGGTTCGACGGGCCGGTCCGCCATCAGGACCCCTTGGGCCCACTTGACCTGACGCTGACGCTCGCTCGCGTTCATCTCGGTCCGCGACCTCTCGATGATCCCGTCGAACTCAGAGTCGCAGTACCCGGCGTAGTTCGAACCGTCTTGGCTCCCGCTGCAATCGAAGGCCGTGAAAAGGAAGTCCGGGTCAGTGGTTTGGATTCGCCAGCCCCGGATGTACATGTCGAAGTCTCGCACAATGATGGCATCTCCGAGCGCCCCGAACGTCATCGGCTTTGACACGACGTTCAGTCCGGCACTCCGCGCGGCCCAACTCATCATCGAGCTGACGGAGGCGGAGATGCGCTCGTAGTCCGCCTGGGGCGTGAGAATCTCGATCACCCTGGTTTCGATGCCGGGCAAACTTCTACAACCCGTCCCGTCGACCTGACAGTCCCCGGGCGGGTCCGTCCACCCCGCGGTGTCGAGAATGAGGTTCGCGAGTGCGGGATCGTACGCAACGCGAGGCATCGAGCGGTTGTACCAGAACGTGTTCGCGGGACTCACAGGGCTGTCGGCAGTGACACCGTAATTCTGGAGATCTCGTAGAACAATCGAGGCCTTGTCCACGAGGTGCGAGAATGCGAGGCGGAACGCCAGTCCCGCGTCGTCCCGCGTGGGGTTGGCCGGGGGATACGCGGAGTACCCGAAGGGCGGTCGCCGGAGGTTGTACCCGAGGTAGGTGTAGCCCAGATCCGCGTTCGCCCAGACTCGGATCCCCCACCGGTAGAGGAGGTCCGGGATCCACTCAAGAGGAACCGTTGCATGGTAGTACTGAATCTCCCCGTTCTCCAGGGCAAACACACCGAGCTGGTCGGTCCGGTACACCTTGAACACGATCGAAGCGACAAGCGGCGGGTGGAGCATCGCAGCGAGGCGGGCATCGTAGACGATCGACGGATTCCGGGGGTCCGTCCCCACGTAGAACGCCTCGTATCGGTCGAGCTGAGTGTACACTCCGGGCTTCCAGGTCGTGAACCGCAGAGGCCCGGAGCCGACGACGTCCGCGTCCGTCGGCTGCCAAGCGTCCGCGGCGAGGTAATCGAACGGCTTGTACAGGGTCTCGTTGACGGGAATGGGTTGTCCGGCCCGCGGGTGGCCCTCGGGGTAGATCGCCCGGCCGAAGTCCAGGTGCCGACCCCCGCCCGTCAACTCCCAGATATGGCGGGGCAAGATTGGCAGTTTCCCCAACAGATCCTCGTAGAATCGTGCGTACGGGGCCTGGAGGCGGAACCGGACCGCGCTTCGAAGCGCGGCGTCGCCGAGGAGGGAGGCCTCGCCTGCCCACGATTTCGGGGCGATCTCGACCGCGAGCCAGCGGTCCCATGTGAAGTTAGAGGTCGGAGCCCCCGCCCGGTCCCAGAGGACGCGCGTCGCGGAGTTGTACAGGGGGCTCACGGACGCGAGAAGGAAGGTGAACATCAGGTCCATCGCGGTCATCTGCACTCCGTCGTGCCACCGCGCGCCGTTGAAATCGAAATACACCGTGAGATTCGTCGCGTTCGTGCCCCGGTCCTTCCCGAACGCACCGTACTCGTCCGGGTCGAACACACCGCTGCCGTCCGCGTCGATTCCCTTCGCGATGTACGGGCGCAGCTCACCCGACACGGGGTCCGTGATCAGGAGGCTCGAGTAGACGGGCTCGAGGACCCCGACGCTCCACGGATCAGAATGAAACGGGCCGAGCTGAACGCGGAGCACGCTGCGGGACTTCATCTCCTCCTTGTGGCCGACCGTGAGGACCACGGTACCGCCCGCCGCGACATCCGTGGAGGTGACCATCAGGAGCGGTGCTAGGAGAAGCACCGCCACGGCGAGAAGCGCGGCGACCTTCATGGACCCTCCGGGTGCCCCAGCGCCTCCGAGGAAATACGCTGATTGGTACGCCCCTTTGTGCGTCCGACTCAGAGGGTCGCCTTGTCGAACATCTCCGGCCTCGCGCCCCACGGGCGGGTCGCGTCGATCCCGAGCTTCGCGGTGATTCCGTCGTTCCCGCTCGGGTCGATCGAGGACCCCCGCACCCCGTTGAGGACGACGAGTCCGCGGTCCGCCTGGAACCGGGTCGCGATCGCCCACTCCACGTCCCGGTCGTCGAACACGTCGATGTCCTCGTCCACGATGATCACCTGTTTCATCGACGTGTGCGCGCCGAACGCGGCCATGATCGCGTTCTTCGCGTCCCCCGGGTGCTGCTTCAGGATCGAGACGACGCCGTGAAGCCACGCGCAGCCGCCCTCCGTGAGCCGGACCGCCTTCACCTTCGGGACGGCGCGTGAGACGGCCTGGTGGATGATCGGCTCCCGTGGCATCCCCATGAACATGAAGTGTTCGTCGAGCCCGCCCACGATGATGTGGAAGATCGGATCGTCCCGGTGGTACACCCGGTCCACGACGAGGACGGGCTCCTCCCGCACCCGGTCGTACGTGCGGACGGCGTCGACGAACGGCCCCTCCGCGTGGCGTTCGTTGATCAGGCGGCCCTCTAGGACGTACTCCGCGTCCGCGGGGACCGTGAGGCCGTTCTTGATCTTCACGACGTCGACGGGCTGCCCAAGGGTGCGGCGCCTCAGGGCGGACGCGATCCGCGTCTCGTCGACGCCGTACTCCACGGAGGTCCCGCCCCCGATCAGAAGCCAGGGGTCGAGGCCGACGCAGATCGCGACCTTGAGTTCCTGGCCCGCCTTCAGCGCCTCCTGGTACATGTGGTGGAGGTGGCGGGGGACGATCCGGCACACACCCCGGGTCGCATCGAGGACCTGGATGCGGTGGAAGGAGAGGTTCCGATGGCCTTCCCACTCCGCGACCCACACCCCCGCGGTGACGTACCGCCCCGCGTCCCCCGGGAAGAGCTTCGGGATCGGGCTCTCCAGGAGGTCCACGTCCGTCGTCTCGTTCGCCTGGAACCCCGCCTTCGCGACGACGCGGACGTCCTGCGGACTCGACATCGCCTCCATGAGGAGGCCCAGGAGCGCGTCCCGGGTCGTGCCCATCGCGGCCGCGACGCGGTCCCGGGTGGACCAGAGGTTCCCCACGGCCTCGTATCCGTCGAGGTCCGTGAAGTGGACGGGGCTCCGCGGGTGCTTCAGCAGGAGGCGGGTGCACTCGAGCTCCCGGCTCGTGCGCTCCTTGATCGTGACGACCTCATCGGAGAATCTCTCGAGCCACTCGCGGACCGCCATCGCGACACCTTCGCGCGGCGAAGGAGAGCGCGGGCTTTAGCGGTTGCGGCGGGCGTTCGAGACGGAACGTAAATAGGCGGGTCCCCATCCGGCGCGCGATGGTCCGGGAGATCGCGAGGAAGTACGCTCTCCAGAACGCCGTCCTCCACGGCGGGAGCGCGGACCCGAGGGCGGTGATCGGGAAGCTCCTCGCGGAGGAGCCCGCCCTGCGGCCGAAGGCCCGCGAGATCATGCCGGAGATCGAGGCCGTCGTGCGGGAGGTGAACGCGCTCGACCCGGAGGCGCAGCGCACGGAGCTCGAGGCCCTCGCCCCCGAGCTCCTCGAGCGGAAGGAGGCGAAGGCGGCGGAACTCCCCCCGCTCCCGGGAGCGGAGGAGGGGAAGGCCGTCCTCCGCCTCGCGCCGTATCCGAGCGGCCCCCTCCACATCGGGAACGCGCGCGCGTTCCTGTTGAACGACGAGTACGCGAAGCGGTACCGCGGGAAGCTGATCCTCGCGTTCGACGACACGATCGGCTCCGAGGAGAAGCCGATCCTCCCGGAGGCCTACGACCAGATCCGCGAGGGCCTGGAATGGGCGGGGATCGAGGTCCACGAGGTCGTGTACAAATCCGACCGGATCCCGCTCCAATACGAGTGGGCGGAGGCCCTCATCGGGACCGGGAGGACGTACGTGTGCGAGTGCCCGCCCGCGAAGCTGCAGGCCCTCCGCAAGGACATGAAGGCGTGCGAACACCGGACGCAGGCGGTGGACGAGACCCTTGCGATGTGGCGTGCGATGCTTGACGGGCAGTACCGGGAGGGAGAGGCGGTCCTCCGGCTGCGCACGGACGTCGCCCACCCGAACCCCGCCTTCCGGGACCGCGTGCTGTTCCGGATCGCGGAGCGGGAGCACCCGCGGGTCGGCACGAAGTACCGCGTGTGGCCCCTCCTCGAGTTCTCGTGGGCCGTGGACGACCACCTCCTCGGAATCACGCACGTGATCCGCGGGAAGGACCTCGTGATCGAGGACCTTATGGAGGAGTCGATCTGGGACGCCCTCGGCGTCGCGACGCGCCCGCACTTCATCCACTTCGGGATCCTGAGGTTCAAGGACCTCGAGCTGTCGAAGTCCCGGTACCGCCGGGAGGTGGAGGCGGGGCGCCTGAGCGGGTACGACGACCCCCGCACGTGGTCCCTCCAGAGCCTGCGACGGCGGGGGATCCGGCCCGCGGCCCTCCGGGTGTTCGTCCTGAGGTTCGGGCTGAGCCTCTCCGACGTCGAGGTGTCCGCGGAGACCCTGTACTCGGAGAACCGGAAGCTCGTGGACAAGGAGGCGAACCGGTACTTCTTCGTCCCCGACCCCGTGGCGGTGGAGATCGAGAGGCTCCCGCCGGTGGGGTCCGTGAAGGTCCCGCTCCACCCCGACTTCCCGGGCCGGGGGGAGCGCGTGCTCGCGGCGGGGGCGAGAGTCCACATCCCGCGCGAGGACCTCGAGAAGCTCCGGGGGCGGGAGGTCCGCCTGAAGGACTTCTGCAATGTCGTGCTCGACCACCGCGCGACGTTCCTCTCGATGGAGAACCGGGACCTCCCGAAGATCCAGTGGGTGACCCACGGAGTGAATACGCGGGTCGTGATGCCGGACGGCTTGGAGTCCCGCGGCCTCTCGGAGCCCGCGGTCGCGGGCCTCAAGGTCGACGACCTCGTCCAATTCGAACGGTTCGGTTTCTCGAGGATCGACCACGTGAGCAGGTCGGAGGTTCGAGCGTACTTCGCCCACCGGTAGACGTCCGTTCGGGTCGACGTCTCTGCGACGTATGTGATAGACATCATGTCATTCTAATTACATATATGCTTATATATGTAATATGTCCTGTGCAGTACAAATGGTTGAATCCATACTTTATGCCCTGCGCAACGAACTCCTCACTCGGGGGCCGCTCGACACGCTGCCGGACCCGGTCTGGAAGCGGATGGGCGCACTCAACACGTGGGGGACGAACGCGATCGAGGGGAACACTCTCACCTGGTCCGACGTCCAGAAGCTGCTCCTCGAACGGAGGAGCGTGGCGGACCGCCCTCTCTCCGACGTACTCGAGACCATCCAGCACGAGGCCGCGTTCCGGGCCCTCGTCGATCGACGAGGCTTTCCAATCCGGACGACGACCGCTCTGGAGCTGCATGAGGCGGTCTTCCGGGGGATCAAGCCGGACGCGGGACAATGGAGGCGGGTGAACGTTCGGATCGCTGGGATGGCGCACGTCCCTCCCCGCGTGGAGAAGGTCGCTTCGCGGATGACCGCGTGGGAGGAAGCGTACACCGCGAGGGACACGGCGGGGGAGCCCGTATTCTCCCTCGGGGCGTGGATGCACTTCGAGTTCGAGTCGATCCATCCCTTCAGTGATGGGAACGGTCGGGCGGGAAGGCTCCTATTGAACCTCCATTTCCTCAAGCACGACTGGCCCCCCCTTCACATCCTGCCCCCGGACCGGGACCGGTACCTTCGTTGCCTCGTGAGAGCCCACGCGGACGGCCCCGTGGAATTGGAGAGGTTCTTGCGGGAGGCGATGGCCCGGTCCCTCCTCGATCTCCTCGACCAGGTCGGGGTCCGGGAGGACGAGCTCAAACCGCTCAAGTCCTTCGAGCGGCGAGGTCCGTACTCTACGAAGTACCTCGCACTCCGCGCGAACCAGGGGGAGCTCCCCGCACTGAAAGTCGCCGGGGACTGGAGGACGAGCCCGAGGGCTCTCCGTCTGTACCGGGAGCTCACGGGTCGACGACCGGAACGCTGACAACGATCGAGCGCGCTCAACCTTTTCTACCCGCCCCTCCTTCGCGGACCAATGAAGCCCGTCGCCTCCCGAGTGAAGGCGATCCAACCGTCCCCGACGGTCCGTCTCGGAACCGTGACGAAGGAGCTCCAGGCGAAGGGGGAGCGGGTCGAGAACCTGAGCATCGGGGAGCCGGACTTCCCGACCCCCGCGCACATCGTGGAGGCGGCGAAGCGGGCCCTCGACGACGTCCCGATGACGAAGTACGTCAGCTCGATGGGCCTGCGGGATCTGCGGGAGGCGATCGCGTCGAAGTCCCGGAAGGAGAATGGGATCCCCGCGGACCCGGACCACGTCCTCGTCGCCCCGACGAAGCACTGCCTCTTCCTCGCCCTGACGGCCCTCGTCGAAGCGGGGGACGAGGTCCTGATTCCCGACCCGGGGTGGGTGAGCTACGAGCCGATGACTCGCCTCGTCGGCGGGAGGCCCGTCCCCGTCCCCGCCGCGGACGAGACGGGGTTCGTGATGACCCCGGAGGCCGTTGCGGAGGCGATCACCCCGAGGACGAAGGCAGTCCTCCTGAACAGCCCGTCGAACCCGGCGGGGGCCGTGCTCCCGGAGGCCACGTTCCGCGGGATCGCGGACCTCTGCAGGGACCACGACCTCTACCTGGTCTCGGACGAGATCTACGAGAAGATCCTGTACGAGGGCCGGCACGTCTCCCCCGCCTCCCTCGACGGGATGTTCGAGCGGACGGTGACGGTCCACGGGTTCTCGAAGACGTACGCGATGACGGGGTGGCGGCTCGGCTGGCTCGTTGCGGACAAGCCCCTGATCCGGGAGATCGTGAAGGTGGAGGAGCAGACGATCACGTGCGTCCCCGGGTTCATCCAGAAGGCGGGGGTCGCCGCGCTCACCGGGCCGACCGCACCGATCGAGGCGATGGTCTCGGAGTTCCGGGCGCGGCGGGAGGTCGCGATGAAGGAGCTCGCGAAGATCCCCGGCCTCGAGGTCCACCGGCCGAGCGGGGCGTTCTATCTGTTCCCGCGGTACCACGCCCGCATCCCGTCCCTGGACCTGAGCGAGCGCCTCCTGAAGGACGGGCACGTCGCGGTCACCGCGGGGAGCGCGTTCGGCCCGGCGGGGGAGGGTCACCTGCGGATCTCGTATGCGGCCTCCCGGGACTCGATCCGGAACGGGATCCGCGGAATCGCCGAGGTCCTCGGGAACCTCTGAGGGGTCCCGCGTCCCGCGTCCGCGGGCTCCCGCGGACGCTGAGGAAAACGAAAAGGGAAGGGGGGCCCGGGGCTACTGGACCATCTGGGTCTCGCCGCAGCTCGGGCACATCACTTCGATCGGCCGCTTGCTCGTCGTGATCTCGATCGGGGCACTGCACGCCTTGCACGTCACCGTCATCGGCGCGGGACCCGGCTGCGCCGACGCCTGCGGGGCCGGCTTCTCCATCGTGGGTCTCTGCCCGGGCGCCCTCGGGACCATCCCGCCCATCGTCCGCCGCCACATCAGGATCATCAGGATGAACAGCAGGGCGAGGAACAGCCCCAGGACGACGACGATCGCGGGGATCCCGCCGACGTCGGACCACAGCGGGTTCGTCTGGCCGATCGTGACGCTCTCGACCGCGAACGCGCCCGTGTTCGCCTCCTGGACGGTGACGAACTGCGCGCCCTGGTTCATCCCGCCCGGGACCGTGTACGTGATCTCACCGGAGGACGCCGTGGTCTGGACCGTCTTCGAGGGGGCGCCCGGCATCCCGACGAAGAACAGGAAGTTCGACGGGAGCGCGGTCCGCCCGCGGGGGGTAAGGGCGTACGAGATCCGCATCGTCTCCCCTGGGTTGTACGAAGGCCTGTCGAAGCCGATCGACAGGAGTACGCCGGAGACGATGGACGCGGTCGAGCTCCCGGAGAGGGCCCGCCCCGCCTCCGTGGCGGTGATCCGGAACATGTACGAGCTCGACGGGACCGGCGGGACCTGGTACTGGACGCTCGATCCCGTCGCGACCCCGGACCTCACGAGGATCCCCGAGGTGTCGAAGATCTCGTAGTAGTACGTCGGGTTCGTCAGGACCGCCGGGTTCCTTGTCAACGAGTACGTCGCGGTGATCGTCTCGAGGCCGCTGTACTCCGACCGGTCGAGGTTCACGACGAGGATCCCGAGCACCACGAAGAACGTCCGGCTGTCGAACCGACGGTTCCCCTGGCCGTCGTCCACGGTCGCGGAGAACAGGATCGAGCCGTCGAACGTCGTCGGAATCGTGTACTGGTACACGTTCGACGTCAGGGTCCGCCGCTGGAGGAGGCCGCCTCCGGGGGACGCGTCCCGCGCCTCGTAGATGAACGTGAAGGGACCCGCGCTCCCGCTGACGTCCACGGTCATCACGACCATGTCCCCGCTGAGGTACTGGCTCTTGTCGAAGCTGAGGACGATCGTCATCCCGGCCCGGGAGGTCACGACGAACGTGTCCGTCGCGAAGGACGTGACCGCGTTGTTCGCGACCCCGTCCGCCCGCACGAGGAACGACGTCCCATCCGGGATCGTCGTGTTCAGCTGGAACACGTGCCGCAGGTTCCCGTGGCTGTCCGTGAGGACGTTCAGGGCCCCGTACGAGAGGATCACCCGGCCCGTGGACTGGTCCGTGACCGCGATGTCGACCTCCACGCCCGCCGCCCCGGGGTTCCCGGGGTTCGGGGCGAAGTCCGTCACCTTCGCGCTGATGTCCACGGTCACGATCCCGCCGGGCTCGTACGTCGCAGCGGCGACGTTCACGATCATCCGGAGGCCGTCGATCGAGGCGAGCGCGGTTGTGAACACGAACCGCTCCGCGTTCGACCGGGTGTCGTTGAACCACGCCTGCGCGAGGATCTGCCGGTTCGTCGGGATCGTGCCGAGGAGCTGGACGTTCGAGAACTGTCCGCTGGACTCCGTGAACACGTGGGGGTTCGGTGAGATCAGGGCGTTCCCGTTCGGCCAGTCGTTCACCCAGAGCTGGCCGTCCCCGGGCGGGGCGAGGGTGCCGTCCCGGATCAGGTTCACGGACCACAGGACCGTGACCGTGTCCCCGGGCAGGTACCGTGCCCGGCCCATCTCGAGGCTCATCGTCCACGTCCGGATCGAGAACTGCCAGCGGTCCATCGTCCCGCCCGCGGTCCCGCCGGACTCGATCCAGGTGGACCCGTGGACCTCGACCCAGTAGAAGTCCCCGTCCGGCATCGGGTTCGGGTCGTTCACGTCGGGGATGTTGAAGTTCAGGGTGATCGAGGTCTGGAGCGCGGGGATCGTCATGTCGTTGAAGAGGTTCCCGCTGTAGTTCGTGAGGGTCACGCCGTCGTCCCACACGATGAGGACGTCGTACGTCCGGGGGTCCCCGCCCGCGATCGAGATCGTCAACTGCATCTGCTCCCCCGGGACATAGTAGAACGGGTGGAACTTCGGGGGGTCCAGGGCGATCTGGGCGATCCCCCGGGCGGGGGCGGCCGCCATCAGGACACCCGTGAGCATTCCAAGCGCGATCAGGCCGACGACGAGCTTCGTCTTCATGGTACTACCTCGAGAATGAGAAGGGCGGGTTCGCGTTCATCCCATCCGGCTGCGATTTCTCGCAGTCGGCTCCAAATGGGCAGAGTGTATTTAATAATTGTTGTCCGAAGATAAAACTCTACCCGGGTTGACAAAGCCCGCAGGTCACGGGACGCGGGCCGTGGGACGTTCCGTCCTCGGGAGGGTCTCCCGGAGGCCTTCGAGGTCCCGCCGCGTCCGCTCCGCGTCCTCCGCGCGGCCCGCCCGCTCGTAGAACCGCGCGAGCTCGTCGACCCGGTCGATCAGGCTCGGGACGTTCCCGAGCCCCCGGATCCGGTCGACCCCCGCCCGCAGCCGCTCCTCCGCGGGTCCCGGCCGTCCCTGCGCGGCGAGGACCTTCCCCTCGTTCGTGAGGACCGTGGACTCCAGAAGGGGGTCCGCGAATCCGTCGGAGACCCGCCGGGCCCGGGCCAGGGACGCCTCCGCCTCCGGGACCCGGCCCGCCTCGAGGTACGCGTCCGCGGCGTTCGCGAGGGCGTACCCCGCGGCGCGGAAGTCCCCGCCCCGCTCCGCGGCCCGCGCGCTCTCCTCGAACAGGACCGCGCCCTCCGCGGGTCGGCCCATCCGGGCCCAGGCGATCGCGAGGTTCGAGCGGACCGCGGCCTCCTCCCGGGGGCCCGCGGCGGGATCCACGAGGAGGCCCTCGAGCTCCGTCGCCGCGCCCGGGACGTCCCCGCGCAGGAGCCGGAGCACGGCCCCGTCGAGCCGGGCCCGCACCCGTTCCCTCGGCTCCCCGCCGGACTCCAGGAGGGGGATCGCGCGGGCGAGCTCCGCTTCCGCGGCGTCGTACGACCCCGCCTTGCGGTGGACGACCGCGAGGAGCCGCCGGGCCCGCCCCTCGGTCCCGGGCTCGGGGACCCGCTCCGCGGCGGAGATCGCGTCCGCGAGGAGTCCGCGGGCCTCCCCGAGGGCGTCCCTCCGGACCGCGATCCGGCCCAGGAGCAGCAGGGCCTCCGCCCGCCGCGGGTGTCCCGGACCTCCCGCGATCCCGTCGAGGAGGACGCGGGCCTCGTCCCCGCGGCCGAGTCGGTCGAGGGCCTCCGCGAGGAGGAGCCGGCCCCCAGCGTTTCGGGGGAGGCGGGAGAGGAGCCGGGCGAGTTCCCCGACCCGCGGGGAGTCGAGGAGGTCGCCCCGGGCCGCGAGGAGGATCTCTCGGGCCCTCCGGGGGCGCCCCGCCTCCGCGGTGTGATACGCGCCCTCGATCGCGTCCCCCCGCCGGAGGGCCGCCCGCGCCGCCGCGGCGTGGGCCCGGCGGAGGGCGGAGGCCGAGGCCTTCGGGAGGAGCACGTCCCGCACGAGGTCGTGGAGCGCGACGCCGCCGGGCCCACGCGCGAGGAGGCCCCGCCCCGCGAGCCGGCGGACGAGGGACGCGGAGACGCCGAGGTCCGCGGGCCGCTCCGTGGGCGCTCGGAGGACCGCGAGGGATCCGGCGGCCCGCTCGAGGGCGGGGTCGAGCCCCTCCAGGATCGCGTCCTCCAGGAGCCGCTCCGCGCCCGCAGGGCCCGCGGGCGGGTCCACGGCGGCGAGGACGTGGAGGGCGATCGGGTGGCCCCGCCCCGCGGCGACGACGCGCTCGATCCGGTCCGGGTCCCCGGGGAGGAGGCGGGCCGCGAGGGCCCGGGACGCGGCGGGGTCCAGGCCCCCGAGGACGACCTCCGCGGGGCCGTCCCGGCGGCCCCCCACGAGGACGTCCGGCCGGTCCCGGGCGGTCGCGAGGACCTTCCCCGTCCCGCCCGTGTCCGCCGCGAGGCGGAGCAGCCCCGCGGCCTCAGGGGAGGCGTGGACGTCGTCCGCGACGACGAGGACCCCCGCGAGGTCCTCCCGGAGGATCGCGGAGAGCCCGTCCCCGTCGAACCTGCCGGACGCGAGGTAGCTCCGGAGGCGGGGGCGGTCGATCCGATGGAGGAAGTCCCCGAGGGAGGACGCGAACGTGCGGGCGTCGTCGAAGCCGTACACCTTCCGGTACCACACGGGGCCGGGCCAGTCCGACGCGGCGCGGGCCGCGAGGGCGGTCTTCCCGATCCCGGGGACGCCGAGGACGAGGGCGAGGGGGGCTGGGGAGGCGAGCCAGGCGCGGAGGGCCGCGAGCTCCGCGTCCCGGTCCACGAAGGGCTCCGAGGACGGGAGGTCCCGCTCCGGGCCCGGGCGGGGGCGGGGCTCGACGAGGTCCCCCCCGAGGATGAGCTGGGTCGCCTCCGGCTCCCGGACCCCTCGGGCCTTCAGGGATTCGATCGCCTCCGCGCCCGGGACCTCCCGCCGGCCCGCGCCGTCCACGAGGAGGACGGGCTTCGCGCGGGCGTGGTCCCGGAGGGCCCGGGAGGCCCCCGCGCCGGCCGGGGTCAGGAAGTACACCTTGCGGCGGGAGCGGGCCCCCGCGACGTGGGCCATCCGCTCCTCGACCTTCGCGGACGTCTTCAGCCGCTTCAGCTCAAGGGCCGCGTGGGCCCGGCTGATCCCGAGCCCCTCCGCGATCCCGTCCTGGGTCGTCTCCCGGGGGCACTCGAACGCGTCCGAGAACCGCAGGTACCACGAGAGATGGACGAGGATGCGCTCCCCCACGGTGACCGGTGACAACCAGGCACCCCTCCGAGTGCGGGATGGGGATGTGCGGGTATAAAGGATGCTACTCACTCCGATTCTCTCGCAGGCCCAACGTGTCGGTCCGTCGCCGGCCTAACTTGTTAGCCCGGAGTTCGCGTGGTTCCATTTTCGGGGTTAAGGCTCTATCGCGCCTCTCATCGCCCAATGGCGGGAGGGAGCTCCGCCAGATTCCTCAGCACGAGATCCGGCTTCGGATGCTGCGGCGTGATCGCCTCCCCGGTCCGATTGACCCAGGCGGTCGGGATCCCGAGGCGCTGCGCCCCGCCGACGTCCGCCTCCAGGGAGTCGCCGACGTGGAGGACCTCGGCGGGCTCGACCCGCAGCTCCCGCATCGCGACCTCGAAGATCGCGGACGCGGGCTTGTACGCGCGGCACGCCTCCGAGGTGACGACCGCGTCGAACTCGAGGCCGTTGCGGTCCAGGATTTCCTTCAGCATCGCATCGTCCGCGTTCGAGACGACCGCCCGCGGGATGCCATCAAGGGCTTCGAGGACCCCGGCCACCTCCGGGTACGCCTTCGCCCGCATCCACTCCCGCTGGAGCATACCGACGTACGGTCCGGGCTGCGCCTTGACCCCGATCTCATCGAACGTGCGAGCCAGGCTCACACGGGTCGCCTCCGCGAGGGTGAGGAACGGGTCGTGGTCGATCCCGAAGAAGTAGTGGTCCCACCGTTCGAGGAACCCGGCGGGCGTCGCGGCGAGCCCGTGGTCCTCCACGACCCGCGACGCGATCCCGATCAGGGCATCCCGCCCCGTGTCCACGATCGTGCCGAACGCATCGAAGGTGATCGCGCGGATCCGGTCCATCCCACCCTCCGAATCCGTCCGGGGTCTTATGGCCTTCTCGTCCGATAGTACGCACACCTCTCGTTCAGTGGGCACTCCCCGCACCTCGGCCTCGGGCGGCAGACCTGCGTCGCGTGTCGGACGAGGAGGGCGTGGAACTCCCGGTACGACGCCAGTTCCCTGGGGAACCTCGCCTCGAACCACGCCTTCACCTCGTCGTAGTCGTCCGTGTCGATCCACCCGAGCCGGCGGGCGATCCGCACCGTGTACGCGTCGACGAGGAACGTCGGCGTCTCCGACGCGTAGAGCAGGATCGAGTCCGCGGTCTCCAGCCCCACCCCCTCCTGGGCGAGGAGGTCCTCGCGGACGGCCGCGATCGGGCGGGCGAAGAACGCGTCGAGGTCGCCGCCGAACTCCATCAGACGCGCGCAGAACCGCTTCAGCCGCCGGGGCTTCGATCGGTACAGCCCCGCGACCCGCACGTGGCGGCGGATCTCGGGGATCCGCGCGCTCGCGATCCCCGCGGGGGACAGGAGGCCCGCGCGCTTCAGGTTCCCGATCGCGGCCTCCACGTTCCGCCACGCGGTCTGCTGCATCAGGAGGGCGCCGACGATCACCTCGAACCGGGTCTCCGCGGGCCACCAGTGCTGGGGGCCGAAGCGCGCGAGGAGCCTCTCGTACGCCTCGAGGATCGCGTCCACGGGCCCGAGGGAACCCGCTGTTCGGGATAGGCCTTGCCCCGGGCGAACCCGTTCACCGGCCCCGAGGGGAGGCCTTTTCAACCCCTCCCCGCATCGCGGCCCCGATGGCCTTCGAGGGCGCCGAGAAGGACCTGTTCCGCGCGCTGAACGGGGCGGGCTCGAACCCCGCCCTCGACGGGATCGCCCTCCTCCTCGACGTCTCCGCCGCGCTGTACGTGATCGCGCTGTGGGCCGCCCACCTGTGGCTCGTCCGGAAGCGGTCCCTCGCGTTCGACTTCCTCCTCGCCCTCCTCGTCACGGTCGCGGTCACGGAGGTCCTGAAGTTCGCGATCGGGCGTCTGCGGCCCGAGGACGTGTACGCGAACGTGAGCATCCTGAGGCCCGCCCTGTTCCCGGACTTCACGGACCCCTCCTTCCCGAGCGGCCACACGTCCCGGGCGTTCCTCCTCGTCGCGGTCGTCGGCCTCCACGAGCGGAAGTGGCTCCCCGCCCTCCTCCCGTACGGCGTCCTCGCGGGCCTCGCCCGGGTGTACGAGGGCGCGCACTACCCGACCGATGTCCTCGGCGGCGCGGTCGTCGGCCTCGCGATCGGCGTCCTGTTCTGGAGGATGGACAAGTGGCCCCCGTACGTCCGGCTGCGGGGGAAACTGATCGGCCGCTGGCTCAGCCCTGCCCCTGGAGGACGTGACGGATCGAGGTCGCGGTCTGGTCAAGACCTAGCGTGACGGCGTCCGCCTTCCCCGGGACCATCGCGACGAGGAACGACTTCGGCCCGACCCCCGTCGCGATCAGCGTGCTCTTCTCCGCCTCCACGATCACCCGCTTCGGGGGGTCCAGGTTCAGTCCGGAGTAGATCACCTCGGACGCGCCGAGGATCGTCGCGCTGAGGGTCGCGAGGTTGTCGACCCGCGTGTCCGGCGGCAGGGCCCACGCGATCGGCACCCCGCTCCGGGAGACGACCGCGGACAGGGACGCCCGGTACTTC
>Ga0184623_10000103_pt1 | contig 32894 bp, 24 predicted proteins | sample PLM1_100_b1_FD_133138 | JGI IMG/M metagenome (GOLD analysis project Ga0184623, IMG submission 133138) | Groundwater sediment microbial communities from an aquifer in East River, Colorado, USA - PLM1_100_b1 | ecosystem: Environmental > Terrestrial > Soil > Riparian zone | place: USA: East River... | reverse complement strand
GCCTCGACGCCCTCGGGCGGGATGAGTTGCAGCAAATGACCGACCGCCGACGAGAGCACGTATTGATCGCTCTCGAAGAATTCGCCGCTTTTATCTTTTGTAAAGCGGCCGAGCGCCGTCGTGGAAGACGCATCCCATGGGGGGCGCTACCGCTTCCCCTTCTCCTTCAGCAGGGAGGCGGCCTCCTTCACGGTCGCCTTCTCGTGGACGATCGCCCGCACCGCGCGGATCATCGGGACCGGGGTGTCGTGCTGCCAGATGTTCCGCCCCATGTCGACGCCGACGGCGCCCGCCTCGATCGCGTCTCGGGTCATCTCCAGGGCGTCGAGGTCCGTGTCGAGCTTGGGCCCGCCCGCGATGATCACGGGGACGGGGCACGACTCCGCGACCTTGTGGAACCCCTCGCAGTAGTACGTCTTCACGAGCCGCGCGCCGTGCTCCGCGGCGATCCGGCACGCGAGGCTCAGGTACCGCGCGTCCCGCTTCTCGAGCTCCTTCCCGACCGCGGTGACCGCGAGGACGGGGAGTCCGCACTCCTCCGCCTCGTTCACGAGGTGGGCGAGGTTCACGATCGACTCGTGCTCGTGCGGCGCCCCGATGAAGATGGAGAGGGCGACCGCGGTCGCGTTCAGTCGGAGGGCCTCCTTCACGGAGGTCGTGATCGTCTCGTGGGACAGGTCCTCCTGGAGCACGCTCGTCCCCCCGGAGACCCGGAGGACCATCGGCTTGTCCGCGTCCGGGTCCACGGAGGTCCGGAGGACCCCGCGGGTGAGCATGATCGCGTCCGCGTACGGGAGGAGGGGAGCGATCGTCGCCCTCGGCTTCTCGAGGCGGTGCGTCGGGCCCAGGAAGTACCCGTGGTCCACCGCGAGCATCACGGTCCGGCCATCCGCCGGCTGGAGGATCCTCGCGATCCGGTTCTGCAGGCCCCAGTCCATCGCCGACACCGTCCAATGGCGATGCGGCGGCGGGGCATAAAGCGTGCGGGGCGGGGGACGCCGCGGCGACGCCCCCTGGATCGGCGAGAGTTATCAATATGTATTGATAACTCGGACCGGAGCGCCGCCGATCGCAGCATCAGGCGGGCTCTTTTGCCCAACTGGGCAAAAACCGCGCGGGGCCGTGGCCCGGGCGGCCTACGGGGTGAGAATCGCCTTCACGCACTCCGCCCGCTCCGCGACCCGGACCGCCTCCGGGAACGACTCGAGCGGGAAGCGATGGGTGACGAGGGAGGCGACGTCCACCTTCTTGCGGGCGATCAGGTCCATCGCCTTGACGGTCTCGACCTCCGTCGCCGCGTTGCTCGGCACGAGGGCGACCTCGCGGGTCACGAACTCGCTCGGGTCGACGTCGAGGCGGGCGCCCATCTCCGGCACCCCAAGGAGGACGACGGTCCCCCCCGCCCGCACGGCCCGCACGGCCTGGGCGATCGCCCGGACGCTCCCCGTCGCGACGACCGCCGCGTCGACGCCCACGCCCCCCGACTCCTTCTTCGCGGCGGCGACGACGTCCTCTGACAAGGGATTCCAGACCGCCCCCGCCCGCAGACGGCGGGCCATCTCCGCCCGCACCGGGCTCACGTCGGTCACGAGGACGGGCTCCGCCCCCCGGAGGCGGAGGAGCTGGAGGGCGAGGAGCCCCATCGGCCCCGCACCGAGGACGAGGGCGGACCTCGGCGTCCTCCGGAATCGGTCGATGGCGCGGATCGCGCACGCGAGGGGCTCGATGAACGACGCCCGCTCGAAGTCCAGGGAGGGCGGGAGCTTCAGCACCCCGCCCCGGGCGACGTTCCACGCGGGCACCCGGAACGACTCCGCGAACCCCCCGGGCTCGAGGTTCGTCGCGCGGTACTGCGCGCACATCGTGGGGCTCCCGCCGCGGCACGTCCCGCAGCGGCCGCAGGGCACATGGTGGTGGGGGAATACGCGGGCGCCCTTCCGGATCCGCTCGACGCCCTCCCCGACCTCCGCGACGACGCCGACGGCCTCGTGCCCGATCACGGGAGGCGCTGCGGTGTACGTCCCGCGGATCTTCTCGAGGTCGGACCCGCACAGGCCGCACGCCCGCATCGAGACGACGATCTCGCCGGCCCCCGCCTCGGGGACGGGTACGTCCCCGACGACGACGCCACCCGCCGTCCCCAGGAGCGCGGCCTTCACGGCCCGCGACGAACACGGGACCCGAGATAAGACTTCGGCCCGCGGGGTCCCCGGCGTGATCTCGCTCTCGCGCCGGATACCCGCGAGGGCACCTTTATGGGGGGCGGTCTCCGTGCGCGACGGGACGGGCCATGGCGGAACCGTGGATCTTCCTCCTCACGGGCGGGGCGCTCGTCCTCCTCGGGTTCGTCGCGGCCCAGGTGTTCGACAAGGTCCGGTTCCCGGACTTCTTCATCCTGATGGCCGTGGGCCTGATCCTAGGGTCCGGACTCATCCCCCTCCCGGTGGACCCGCGGGAGTCCCTGAGGACGATCGCCCCGATCCTGAGCGCGGTCGCGATCGCGTTCATCCTATTCGAGGGCGGCCTCGTCCTCCATGTCCGCGGGCTCGGGAAGGTGTGGGCGGCCGCGGGGGCCCACACGGTCGTCGCGATGGCCCTCTCGATCGCGGGGGTCTGGGTCGCCGGGACGTATCTCCTGAGGCTCGCCCCGACGACCTCCCTGATCCTCGCCCTCGCGTTCTGCGGGCCGAGCGCGTCGATCGACATGAGCATGCTCTCCCAATTGAAGGTCCGGGAGCGGACGCGGTTCACGATCGTCGTCGAGGGTGTGATGGGGAACGTCGTCGCCGCCGTGTTCGTCCTCCTGTTCATCAACGTCTCCGGCCTGACGACGGACGAGCCCTCCCTCCTCCTGTACCTCGTGTACCTCGCCGGCGCGATCCTCCTCGCCCTCCTCGTCGGCCTCGGATGGACCCGTCTCGTCGGCGAGACGCCCCGGCGGTTCTCATTCATGACGTCCGTCGCGATCGCGGTGATCCTGTACGCGGTCGGCGAGGGGTTCCTCGGAGGGAACGGAGGGATCGCCGCGTTCGTCTTCGGGCTCGTCCTCGGGCACCGGCGGTTCCTCGCCGCGTCGAAGCCCGCGCCGGCGGGGGCCGCCGGCCCCCGGGGCCTCCAGGAGTTCCACGGGGAGCTCGTGTTCCTCCTCCGGTCCTTCTTCTTCCTGTACCTCGGGCTCCGGGTGACCCTGGCGGAGATCCCGACCGCCGCCGCGATCGGCGCGGCCGCGTTCGTCGCCGTCTTCATCGCCTCCCGCTGGCCCTCCTCGTTCGCTCTCTCCCGGGCGTGGAGGCTCCCCCCGCTGGACCGCCGGATCCTCCGGGGGACGGTCGCCCGCGGGATGACGGACACGGTCCTGATCCTGTTCGCGATCGAGGTGCTGTACATCCCCCCGTGGGAGGCGCCCCTCGTGACGAACCTCCTGTTCCTCGTGATCATCGCCGCGGCCCTGGCGTCCGCGGTGATGGTGTTCCGCGCGGAGCGGGTCGCGAAGCGGGCTCCCGCCGCACCGCCCGCGCCCGTCCTCGGGCCCGCGGCGGTCGCGGAGGGCCCACGCGACGCGACGTCCGCGCTCCCCCGGGACCTCGATCACTCCCTTGGGGAGTTCCTCGAGGACCCCATCGTGCAGCGGGGCGAGATCGACTGACGCCGTGCCGGGGCCTCAGGCCTTCCGGGGCCGGTACCGGTTCGGGTCGTCGAAGAAGTCGATCACGCGGACGCCCTTCTTCAGGGTCGCGGCGTGGACGACGCCCGCGGGGATCAGGTACTCCTGCCCCGATCCGTACGTCCGGGTCCTTCCGCCGATCGTGAGGACCAGCTCCCCCGCCACGACGACCCCCCACTGGGCGCCGTGGGAGTGCGCGGGGACCGCGGAGTCTTCCATTGCCTCGACGAAAATCGCGGACGCGGTGGGCCCCTGGAGCAACCGGACGGAGATCCCGCGGAACGGGACGTCCGCCTCGGGGAGTCGCCGGACGATCTCGGGGAATCCGGTCATGGCCCGGGCACCCCGCAGTGGTTCTTGAGGATGTGCAGCGGCTCAAGAGGGATCAGCGGGGCGGGTACGGCCCCGGAGGCGGCATCCGGCTCGCGGCCGCCCGGCGGGCCATCCAGAAGAAGAGTCCCGCGATGATGAAGAGGATCGCGGAGAGGAGGTAGATCCCCGCGGCCCACTCGAACGCCCCGTCCCACGATAGCCCCGTCGCGACGAGGGACGCGATGATCGCGAGGACGATGAACACGAACCCGACGATGTTCAGCATCCCTGGGCTCGCACCCGCCATGGAGAACGGCGCGGCGGCCGGCGGCGCGTACGGGGATCCGAACCCCGGTGCGGGCGGAGGCCCGTACGTCGGGGCAGGGCCGTACGCGGCAGGCGTCGGCGGGGGCGCGTACGCGGGCGCAGGCCACGCGGCGGACGCGGGAGGCGGTGACCCTGCCGGAGGCGGGACCGCGGGCGGCGCGGCGACGGGCGCCGGGGGCCGGGGCGGGGGCGCGCTCCCGATCGCGGCCCCGCACCTCATGCAGAACTTCGCGGTGTCCTCGAGCTGGGCTCCACAGTTCGGGCAGAACACGGTTCTCCTCTCCCCGCGCGCCGTAACCTCGGATGATTCAAGAACGTTCCGTCCGCCGGGGGAAAGGGAGTCCCGCCTTCCGGATTTGAACCGGAGACCTGATGATGTCAGCGGGCACCGCCGGCGCCCCGGCGGGAACCGACTACAGTCACCCGCTCTACCCAGGCTGAGCTAAGGCGGGACGCCCGTCGAAACGGCTCGACCCATAAGAGTCTATCGTATCGTGTCCCGTCCGCGTCCCGAGTTGTTTGAGACTATATAGGGGGCCCCGGGTTCCTCACTAGCATGGCCCTGCCGCGCGGCCTCCGGAACTGGCTCCTCGCGAAGGAGGCGGATCCGAGCGTCCGGGTCCGCGTCCTCCGGGAGCTCCTCGACAAGCCCGCGGACGACCCCGCGGTCCTGCGCGCCCAGAAAGAGATCGGACGGAAGGGCTGGGCCGCGAAGATCCTCCGTGAACAGCACCCCGGAGGACAGTGGGACACCAAGGGCACCTCGTCCTTCGAGCTGTACCGTCCGAAGTACGTCGCGACGAACTGGCGCCTCCTCGTCCTCGCCGACCTGGGGGTCACCCGCAAGCATCCCCGGGTCGCGAAGGGGGTGACGCTGTTCTTCCGCCGGTTCTCCGGACCGTCCGGAGGGCTCGGGCACCGAGGGAGCGAGGTGTGCTTCACCGGGAACGCGGTCCGGATGCTCGTCCGGCTCGGATACCTGAAGGATCCCCGACTGAGGCCCGCGATCGACTGGCTCGTCCGCCATCAGAAGGCGGACGGCGGCTGGCACTGCTTCCCGTCCCGCACGGGGACGCTGGATTGCTGGGAGGCGCTGTCCGCCTTCGCGGCGCTCCCTCCGGCCTCCCGCACCGCGCCCGTGAACCGAGCGATCGAGCGCGGCGCCGAGTTCTATCTGGAGCGCCGACTGTTCCGGGAGGGACGGGAACCGTACGCGCCGTGGTTCCGGCTCCACTACCCCGTCCACTACTACTACGACATCCTCGTTGGCCTAGACGTCCTCACGTCCCTCGGATACGGCGACGATCCGCGGATGCGCCCCGCCCTCGATCGACTCGAGAAGATGCGGAACCGGGACGGAAGCTGGAACATGGACGCTCTGCACCCGGACTCGGAGGACCCCGTGTACCAGTTCCGCGGGCCGTTCTACCCCCTCGGCCTGGAGGTGCCCGGCCGCCCGAGCCGGTGGATCACGACGACCGCGCTCGCGGTCCTGAAGAGAGCGGGCCGGTGACGGGTGAGGGGGTCATGCCGCGGGCCGGGCTCGAACCGGCGACTTCGAGATCTTCAGTCTCGCACTCTCCCAAACTGAGTTACCGCGGCGCGGGGGGAGCGAACGGCGGGAGGGAGAAAAGGGTTTGCGTGGGCCAGAGGACGCGCCGCCATCGCGGGTGCTCCCGGGGGGCGCGGTTGTTATCAATGGATATTGATAACGCGGGAACCTCAGCGGGTCCCCGCCATCGCCTCGAGCTTCTCGGACTGGAGCCGGCGGCGGGCCTCCTCGATCGCCTTCCGCGTGTACGCCTCCAGGGCCTCGACCGCCCTCCGGCCCGAGTCCGGATCCCGCGCGGGGCCGACGTAGTCGTGGACCGCCTTCCGACGGCCGTCCCGGGTCTCGTAGTGCCAGAAGTACAGGTACTCGTGGTTCCGCACCGTCATCGTCCGGACGCCGCAGCCGATCTGCATGCGGGCGCATCGTGTTATCAATACTTATAGATAACTGTGGGGTGGCCGAAACGGCGCCCAACGGCCCGCGATCCGCGCCCCCCGACCCACCGTTCGCGACCCTGAGAATCACGCACTTTCCTCCATAGGACGCGTCCCTCTCAGGGATGGATTTTCGGGACGAAGCCTATAAATACGAATCCCCGGGTTGAAGGCCCCAGAATGCCCCTCCAGTGCTCCCGCTGGACGTAGTCATTCCTGGGGGACGTGCGTCATGAAGCCTCTCCGCCGCATCCGCGAGGACGAGTCCGGGGTCGCATCGACCGTGGGCACCATCATGGCCCTCCTCGTGTTCCTGACGTTCATCAGCCTGATCGTGAACCAGTACGTCCCCGTCTGGATGAAGGACTCCGAGGCCTCCCACATCGGGAACGCGTTCGGCCAGTTCGGCTCGCTCAAGGGGAGCGTGGACCTCCAGATGCTCGCGGCCCAGATGGCCCAGAACGCGGGCGTCGACTACATCCCGATCTCCTCCTTCACCCCCGTCACCCTCGGCGTCGAGGGGATCCCGATCTTCACGTCCCCCACCATCGGCACCCTGGACTCCCTCTCGGACAAGGGGCCGTTCACGACCGAGCTCACGTACCGGATCCGGGGCGTGAACACGAACGTCCGGGAGAGCTCCGCGGGCCGGATCGTCCTCGACGTGTTTAACCGGTACTACCTGCACGCGTCCCTGACCTACGAGAACGGCGCGGTCGTCCGCGCCCAGACGGACGGCCAGGCGATCCGCGCGGACCCGACGTTCGACGTCACGATCGTGAACAACACGCTGCGGATGTCCGCGACCCACGTCTCCCTCTTCGGAAGCGGGTCCGCGCAGGGCTCCTCGACGGAGGGGGTCCACGCGAAGCTGATCGGCGTGGACCGCCAGGACTACACCCAGGTCCGGTCCGACGTCTGGCTGAACGCCACGACGCCGTCCGGCGTCGCCTGGGTCTCCTTCTACAACCGGACCCTCGGGACCGCGTTCGGGATCGACGCGGGGAAGTTCGTCGGGGGCTGCCCGACGACGTGCTTCACGCAGAGCTACCTCGGGGCCCGGGTCCAGCAGGTCACGATCGTGACCGCGTACTACACGCTGACGGCCGTGTGGAAGGAGCCGAAGTCGGCGTACGACGTCGTGGTCCAGATCTACAACGACCCGGACAACACGCGCCCCCTCGTGATGCCGATCTCGATCGTTCGGGTCCAGCACGCGTTCGTGAACGTCGCGATCGCGGAGCGGGGGGCGGACGTTTCGATCTAGGGAGGACGCACGATGGCACGGACGAGGAAGGTGATGATGCCGAAGGGGGCCCTGATGCAGAAGGCCCAGTGGTCCGGCACCCGCGGGTCGTACCTGACCCACATCCCGGAGATCGCCGTGAAGACGATCGAGGAGATCGAGGTGAGCGCGATCCGGGAGCCGTACTCGTACGAGCGCGTGATCTACGACCACGACAAGTCCGAGTACCTGTACGAGGTCTGGGAGCCCCAGCTTGACGACAAGGAGCAGAAGCTCCTCTCCCTCCTGAAGGACTCCCTGACCCGCACCCTCGAGTACGAGTGGGACAAGATGGCCGCGAAGGACAAGGAGGAGTACCTGAAGGAGGCCGTCGAGTCGTTCATCAAGTCCCGGGGCCTCCGCCTGGAGCCCTCGAGCCGCGACAAGGTCGTGTACTACCTGATCCGGGACTTCGTCGGGTACGGACCGATCGACGCGTTCATGGCGGACACGAGGATCGAGGACGTCTCCTGCGACGGCACGGGGATCCCGCTGTTCGTGTTCCACCAGAAGTACGAATCGATCAAGACGGGGGTCGTGTTCCCGGACGAGGACGCGCTGAACAGCTTCGTCGTCGCCCTCGGCCAGCGGTGCGGGAAGCAGCTCTCCGTCGCGAGCCCGATCCTCGACGGCACCTCGCGCGAGGGGCACCGGATCCAGGCGACGTACTCGAAGGAGGTGACGACCCGCGGGTCCTCGTTCACGATCCGGCGGTTCAAGGAGAGGCCCTTCACCCCCGTCGAGCTGATCAAGTTCAACACCGCGAGCCCGGACATGGTCGCGTACATCTGGATCGCGATCGAGCACGGGAAGTCCATGATGGTGTGCGGCGGGACCGCGAGCGGGAAGACGGCGACCCTGAACAGCGCGGGCCTCTTCATCCGCCCCGGCGCGAAGATCGTGTCGATTGAGGACACCCGGGAAATTAACCTCCCCCACGAGAACTGGATCCCGGGCACGACCCGCTCCGGCGTCGGCGAGCGGAGGGCGGACGGGAAGGCGGGCGGCGAGATCGACATGTACGACCTCGTCCGCGCAGCGCTGCGGCAGCGGCCGAACTACATCATCGTCGGCGAGGTCCGCGGCAAGGAGACGTACACGATGTTCCAGGCGATGGCGACGGGCCACCCGACGATGTCCACGATGCACGCGGACTCCGTGAAGTCGATGGTGAACCGGCTCGAGAACCCGCCGATCAACACCCCGAGGATCCTCCTGACGGCGCTGAACTTCGTGATCATCCAGACCCACGCCCGAATCGGCGACTCGATCGTCCGGCGGATCAAGCAGATCGTCGAGCTCGTCGGCTTCGAGCCGGAGACGAACGAGCTGATCACGAACACCGTGTACGAGTGGGACCCCGCGACGGACTCCTTCCTGTACAAGGGGCACTCGTTCCTGTTCGACGAGATCATGGAGATGAAGAACATGACCCACGAGGAGATGGAGGCGGAGTTCCAGCGGCGGGTCGACATCATCAACTACATGCGGGAGAAAGACATGGTTGACTTCCGCGAGATCGCGAAGATCGTGATCTCGTACTACCAGTACCCGGACGAGACCGCGAAGAAGATCCGGGACGAGATGGGCTGGATGCGGGAGCCCGCGAGGCCCGCGGAGGCCGCGGGGGGTGAGGCGATTGGCTAGCTCCACCGCCTTCGAGAAGCTCGAGACCCGCCGGACGATGTCGAAGACGAAGCGGTTCCGGTCCGGGGAGGCCGTCGAGAAGCCCCACCACATGGTCCTCCTCCCGAAGGGCGCGAAGCCCGTCACGGTCGCCCTCAGCCCCTGGCACGAGTTCGCGTGGAGGACGTTCGGCGGCTTCGTCCAGGCCCACTACAAGGAGAACCAGGACCTCGAGGATAACCTCCTGCGGGCCCACATCAAGCTCCGGCCCGAGGAGTACCTCGCGAAAGCGTGGCTGAACACGACGATCGCGGCGGTCGGGTCCGTCGTGTTTGCCTTCCTGGTCCTTCTGTTCCTCGTCCTCCTGAAGGCCTCGGTCACCACGATCATCCTGGGGTTCGCCCTCGTCGCGATCGTCCCCGGCTTGCTCGCGTACGCCGCGTACTTCGGCGTCCCCATCCTGTACCGCGGCAAGCCCGCGGGCCTCGCGAAGAAGCGCGGGAAGCAGGTAGACAAGCGGATCACAGGCGCGATGTCGTTCATCTCCGCGATGGCGAGCGCGGACGTCCCCGTCGACGTGATCTTCAAGGAGCTGTCGAAGCAGCCCGTGTACGGGGAGGTCGCGAAGGAGGCGGAGTGGATCACCCGGGACACGGAGCTCCTCGGAGTGGACATCCTCACCGCAATCCGGAACGCCGCGGGCCGGTCCCCGAGCTCGAAGTTCCAGGACTTCCTCCAGGGCGTCGTGACGACGTCCAGGTCCGGCGGCCAGCTGAAGCCGTACTTCCTGATGAAGGCGGAGCAGTTCGAGAAGGAGGACCGCCTCGATATGCGGAAGCGGATGGAGACCCTCGGGATGCTCGCGGAGTCCTTCGTCACCGTCGTCGTCGCGTTCCCCCTGTTCCTCGTCGTGATCATGGCGATCATGGCCCTGATCAGCAAGAACCAGAGCGGGTTCGTCCTGAGCCTCCTGTACGTCGTCGTCGGGCTGATGATCCCGATCTCCCAGTTCGGGTTCATCTTCGTGATCTGGAACATGGAGCAGGAGGTGTGAGGGTTGGTCTCCAAGCAGCTCGAGGCGGCGAAGGTCAAGCTGTACGAGAAGAAGGACCGGACGCGGGTCGTGGTCACCGCGGGCGTCGTCCTCTTCGTCGTGTTCCTCCTGATCGCCCTCCTGAACCTGATCGACTCCGTCCGGCTTCCCGGACAGGGCGGGTTCCGGCCCGTCGACCCCGCGGAGCGGCTCTCGGACCAGCAGCTCGCCATGTCGCGGTTCCTCACCTGGATGACGATCGCGGTGATCGTGCTGATCGGCCCGTACGGGTTCTTCCTCGGGAAGAAGCAGCGGGACATCAAGGCGATCGAGCGCCGGCTCCCGGACTTCCTCCGGGACGTCGCGGAGGCGGGTCGCTTCGGGATGACCCTCGCGGAGGCGATCGTCGTCTCCTCGAGCGGCCGGTACGGGAAGCTCACCCCGGAGATCAAGAAGATGGCGGCCCAGATCAGCTGGGGGGTGCCCGCCACGGAGGCGCTCCGGCTGCTCTCCGAGCGCGTGAAGACCCCGATGGTGGGCCGCATCGTCTCGATCATCGTGAAGTCGAGCGACGCGGGCGGGGACGTCGCGGACGTGCTCACGATGGTGAGCCACGACACGAAGGAGTCCCAGCTCACGGAGGACGAGCGCAAGATCACGATGTCCACGTACATCGCGGTGATCTACATCTCGTTCCTCGTGTTCATCGTCACGATCTGGATCCTGAACGCGACGTTCCTCCCGAAGATGCGGGAGGCGAGTGAGTCCCTCTCCGGCGGGTCTGGGTCCCTCGGGTCCGCGAACCCGCTGGCGCAGAACCTGCCGTCCGTGATCTTCGACATCAAGGTCGCGTTCTTCATCGCGGTCTTCGTGCACGGCCTCGGGGACGGGATCCTCGCGGGCGTCCTCGACAACGGCAAGATCGCGAACGGTCTCAAGCACTCGTTCCTGATGCTCCTGATCGCGGTGGTCGGGTTCCAGTTCCTCTGAGGTGACAGGCCATGGCGTCCGCCGGAAAGGAGTTGCAGGAGCTCTCGGACCGGGAGCGGAAGCTGCGGTCCCGCACCGCCGAGCTCGACTCGGAGCGTGCGGAGGCGCAGCGGATGCTCGCCCAGGTCGAGGAGCAGAAGCGGTCGAAGATCTTCGCGGCCCTCGATTCCCTGAAGAAGCGGTACTTCAGCCGGCTCCTCGGGAACCGCGGGGTGAAGGTCCTCGCCCCCCGGGTGAGCGGGGTCGAGCAGACGACCCTCGGGAAGGTCACGACGATCCCGAAGATCGTCCAGAAGAACCTGAACGAGATCGAGATCCAGCCGATCCTGAAGAACTATTCGTACGTCCGCGTCCTGTACGACACGATGGCGAACGAGTACTTCTACGAGGTGATCGAGCCGAAGCTCCTGGAGGAGGAGGACGAGCTCCTCGAGGTCCTCAAGGAGATCCTCGTGGAGTCCCTCGAGCTCATCGAGGACGCGACGCCCGCCGCGAAGGAGACGTACCTCCGGCGGATCGTGGAGGGCCTCCTGCGGGAGCTTGGTGTGGAGCTCCACCCCGTCTCGAAGGAGCGGATCATGTACTACGTGATCCGGGACTTCATCCGCTTCGGGCCGATCGACGTCACGATGATCGACACGCAGGTGGAAGACATCTCCTGCGACGGCGTGAACGTCCCGTTCTACATCTACCACCGGAAGTACGGGAGCATCCAGAGCAACCTGCGGTTCGAGACCGCGGAGGAGCTCGACTCCTTCGTGATCTGGCTCGCGCAGCGGTGCGGGAAGCACATCTCCGTCGCGCAGCCAATGCTCGACGCGACGGTCCCGGACGGCTCGCGGCTCCAGGCGACCCTCGGGATGCACGTCACGAAGCGGGGGTCCTCGTTCACGATCCGGCGGTTCCGGGAGAACCCCTTCACCCCCCTCGACCTCGTCCGGTTCAAGACGATGTCCCCGGAGATGATGGCGTACCTCTGGCTCGCGATCGAGAACGGCCAGTCGATGCTGATCTGCGGCGGGACCGCGAGCGGGAAGACGACGACCCTGAACGCGATCCTCCTGTTCATCCCGCCCCAGATGAAGATCGTCTCGATCGAGGACACGCGGGAGCTGAACCTCCCGCACGAGAACTGGGTCCCCCTCCTCACCCGCGCGGGGTTCGGCGGGCGGTCCGTGGGCACCGGGAAGCCCGCGGGGGAGATCGACATGTTCGACCTCCTGACGGCGGCCCTCCGGCAGCGGCCCCAGTACCTCATGGTCGGTGAGGTCCGGGGCGCCGAGGCGTTCGTCGTGTTCCAGGCGATGGCGACCGGGAAGAGCGCGTACACGACGTTCCACGCGGACGACGTGCAGGCGATGGTCCACCGGCTCGAGAACGACCCGATCAACCTCCCGCGGGCCCTCGTCGCGGCCCTCGACATCGTCCTCCTACAGGCCCAGGTGAAGGTCGGCACGGACATGACCCGCCGGGTGAAGGGGCTGATCGAGGTCGTCGGGACGGACCCGGAGAGCAACGAGCTGATCACGAACTCCGCGTACACGTGGAACCCCGCGGACGACACGTTCAACTACAGCGGCCACTCGTACGTGTACGAGAAGGTCTCCCTCGCGCGGAACTGGACGCAGAAGCGGATGGAGCAGGAGATCAAGCGGCGCCTGGACATCTTCGAGTACATGAAGAAGATCGGGGTACAGAACTACCGGGACGTCGCCCGGATCGTCTCCTCGTACTACAAGGACCCGGAGGGCACGATCAAGATCGTCCGGGAGACCCTGCAGGCCCAGGGGATCGCGACCTCGTCCGCGTGATCACCCGCGCCCCCGCATCCGTCGTTGCTTCTCGGATCGGAGTGCGGAGACGCCGGACATCGCGAGGGACCCCGCGAGGAGGAGGAAGAGGAGCTCCTGCTCCCCCGCCGCGAGCAGGGCCCCCGCGAGGACCGCGCCGACGGACCCGACCCCAAAGACGCTCAGGAACGTCATCCCGAACGCGAGCCCGCGGACCTCCCGCGGGACGGTCTCCGTCACGAGGGTGTTCTGGAGGGGCTCCAGGGAGAACAGCAGGAAGCCGAACCCCAACGCACCCGCCGTGAGGAGCCAGGGGATCCCCGTCGCGAGGATCGTGAGCACGCCCGCGGCGGCCAGGCTCATCCGGAACAGGATGCGGTGAGGGCGGGGACGCTCCGCGAGGTGCCCGGAGAGGACCTGCCCCGCGGCCCCGAGCGCGAGGAGGAGCGCGTACGACGCGGTCCCGACGATCCCCGGGAGGAACGTCAGGCTCCCCCAGTACGCGATTCCCGCGAAGACGTACACGAGTAGGACGGGGGTGAACGACGGCGTGAGCACGCTCCGGAGGGCCGCGCGGAGACGCGGAGGGGACGGAGATGCCTGTGTCGCCCCAGGCCGCTGGACCGCGAGGAGGAGGAACGCGAGGATCGCGGGAAGGGTCATCGACGCCGCGACGGCCCGCCACGGGACGCCGAGGGCGAGGAGGGCCCCCACGATCGCGGGCTCGAGGGCGACCCCGAGGCTCCCGCCCATCCCGTGCCAGCCCATCCCCCGCCCCTGCTCCCGGACGTGGCGGGAGATGAACGCGAGGGCCGTGGGATGGTACGCCCCGGCGGCGATCCCCAGGGCGGCGAGGGAGACCGCGAGCGCGGGGAGGGCCCGGCTCAGGGAGACCGCGGTGACGGACGCGGCAATCCCCGCCACGCACAGCGCGAGGAGGTCCCGCGCCTCGCCCCGGTCCGCGAGGCGGCCGAACGGGAGGCTCGCGGCCCCGAACCCCACGTACGCGATCGCGGCGAGGCCGCCCGCGCCGACGGGGTCGAGCCGGAACTCCCGGGCCCAGGCGAGCGCGAGGAAGACGGGGATCGCGAGGATCGTCCCGTGGACGAGCCCATGGATGAACGCGAGGGTCCCGACGGCCCGTCGCTCCTCCGGCCGCACGGCGCGGGTAACGGCGGGATCGGCTTAATGGGGTGGGCGGGGGGAAGGCGTCCCCTCACCGGAGGGGGATGAAAAGGGAGAGGGGAGGAGTCCGCTCAGAACTCCTCGTCCGGCGGGTTCTGCGTGTCGGTCTCGCCCCCGCCCCCCTGCTGCTGCTCGCCCAGGGGCTTCTTGATCACCTTCTTCTGGACGATCGGCGGGGCCGCGGCGGGCTTCCGGATCACCTTCTTCGGCACGGCCTCCGAGGGGGCCGCCCCCGCGGACTCTCCGCCGGAGGGCTCCGTCCTCTGCGGCGCGCCGCCGCTCGGGGGCCTCTTCTCCTCCTTGAGGTACGTGCCGCACTTGTGGCAGACCGTCGCGGTCACGGAGTTCAGGGTGCCGCACGCGGGACAGGGCTTCGACCCCATCTTCCGCATCTCCTCTTCCTCGCGGAGCCAGTCCTCGAACGTGACGAACGTTGCCTGCTTCCGCCACCACTCCTGGAACTCCCGCTCCGTGAGGGCGCGGCCGAGGACCCGCTGGGACTCCTCGCGGAACTTGCCGACCACCTCGTCGTACTGCATCCGCATCTTCTCCTGGTAGTCCGCCATCTCGACCTTGCCCGTCGCGAACTCGACGCCGCACTCCGGGCACTGCTTCACTTCCACGGGGATCCAGGCCTGGCAGTTCGAGCACTTCGCCATGTCCTTCTCGAACTCGACGCCGCACTTCGGACACGTCGTGGAGTCCTCGGGGATGAAGGAGCCGCACTCGCCGCACTCCACCATCTTCCCGAGTCCGTACACGCGGAAGTACAGGGTCACCGCGACGATCGCGACGACCGCCGCGACGACGATGATCAGCCACAGCCACACGGGGAGGCCGAGGAAGATGATGTTCCAGAACGTCGTTGGGTTCCGGACGTTGATCGTCAGGGTGTCTCCCTGGATGCTCGATCCCGCGGGGCTGCTGGCCCGAATCGTGTGGGTGCCGTCCTTCGCGTTCAGCGGGATCGTCAGCCCGGTCCGCCACGAGCCGTCTCCCTCGGAGACCGCGGTCGCGTTCGTCACGGGGTTGTTGTTCTCGTCCAGGAACTCGACGAGGACCGGGATGCCCGGGAGGGCGTCCCCGCCCGCCTGCTCCGTCACGAAGCCCTCGACGAGCAGGGTCTCCCCCGGCGCGAACCCGTTCACGGGGCTCGTGATCGGGTTCAGCACGATGTTCCCCTGCGGGGGCTGGAGGTTCGCGGACTGGTTCGCCCAGTTGTTCGCCTCGATGCTCTCCGCGATGCTCCCGAACCCGGTCGTGGGGGTGCCGTCCGTGTCGTACGAGTCCGCGAAGACCGTCAGCTGGTGCAGGCCCACCGCGGTCGGGACGAGGACCGTGACCGTCGTGTTCGTGAAGCTCTGGGGCGCGACGCTCACGTCGTCCGTGTGCCCGAGGATCGCGGAGGTGTTCCCGTCGAGGAAGACGGAGATCGAGAAGCCGACCGCGGCCGTGTCCCCGTTGTTGTGGACCGTCACGGGGATCGTGAACGGGACTCCGCGGATGCCCGGGAACGTGCCCGGGAAGTCCGCCGCGCTCAGCGCGACGTCCGGCTTCGTGGCCACCGTGACGGGCTTGCTGTCCCCGTTGTTCGCCCAGTTGAAGTCATGGTTCCGGTCCGGCGGGATCAGGGACGTCTGGGTCAGCGCGGCGGCCCAGATCGTGTGGGCCCCCGCGCTCGTCGGGATCCAGGTCATGTGGATCGTCGTCGTCTGGCCCCGCCCGAGGTTGAACTCCGTGGGGGCGCTCCGCCAGATCCCCGTGTCGTCCGCGATCACGATGGACGCGAGAGTGACGTCGTTCGTCCCCTCGTTGCGGACGGTGACATCGACCGTCGTCGGGTTCCCGTCGATCGGGCTCGGGATGTTGATGTCCGCGCGGCCGACGGTGAGGTCCGGCCAGACGTGGAGGGTGATCGCGGCCGTGTTCGTGTTGTTCCGCTCGTTCAGCTCGCGGAACGCACCGGGGTCGAGGGGATCCGAGATCGGGGCGTCCACGACGACGGACACTTGGACGGTCGTCTCCGCGACTCCCGATGGGATCCATGTCACGTACGCGACCCGGGTCTGACCGAGCGGGAGGAGCGGGACCGTGAAGTCGCCGATCCAGAGGCCCGAGGACACGTACACTCCCTTCGTCGTGTCCATGATTCCGTCGTTGTTCCCGTCCACGTTCGTGTTGAAGAAGCTCACGACGACGTTCCGGACCGCGATCTTCCCGGAGTTGAGCACGACCGCCGTCAGGTTCAGCGGGCGGTTCAGGGGCTGGAACGTCGAGCTCACGTTCGTCTCCAGGTACACGGAGATCGCGCCGATCGACATCTCGGGGGTCAGGCTGCTGAACACGAGCTCCATCGTCGTGTCCCCCTGGACGAAGGAGGAGACGTTCGCGTCGGGGAAGTACGTGATCGCGCCGACCGTGGCGGACGCCTCCCCGCGGTACGTGGCGTTCATCCACTGGCCGCTCGTCGAGACGAACCGCTCCTCCGCGGAGGCGCGGTAGATGATGAACCCGAGCGGGGCGTTCACGGGCCACGCGGACGGCGTGGCCATGTAGATGTCGTCCACGCCGGGGACCGGGGCGTTCGCCCAGGCCAGGGTGACGGGGTTCAGCCGGCTCACGGTGATCCGGGCGTTCGCGGCCTCGAGGACGGTCCCCGTGCCGTCGACCCCGTTGACGGTGAGCCACCAGTACCGGGAGACCTTCGCGTTCTGCGAGATCATGCCGGTCCAGAAATCCGCCCCGGGGGCCGGGTTCGTGATCACGCTCGTGAGCTGGGCCCATTGGCGCCCGCTGAACGCGAGCTGTGGCGTGAGGATGTCGTTGAACGTCGTGTTGCGGATGTCGAAGTCCGGCGTGTTCACGTTCCCGTCGTCGGAGAGGAACTGGATCCGGCTCGTGGACCCCAGGTCCGCGCCCCACAGGTCGGACCTCCCCGCCGTGTTGATGATGATGCTCGAGCCGGTGAAGGAGTCCCGCTTGAAGCTCACGGACGCGCCCGTCCCGAGGACGTCCCCGTCGATCAGCGAGTCCGTCACGGTCACCACGGAGCTCCCGTCGGACCGGAGGATCCCGGTGCCCGTGGCGTCAAGGTTCAGGGAGGACCCGGCGCTCGCGGTCAGCCTCCCGCTGTTCCCGACGTACAGGGTCATCGGGCAGTTGCTCCCGATCGTGGAGTTGATCAGGTTGAGGCGACCGGTCCCGGTGATCTTGATGACGGCCCGGTTGCACGCGTCGGACTGCATGCTCATGTAGACGCCGCCGTTCGTGATCGTCACGGTCCCCGTGATCTCGATGCTGCTCGCGACGGAGATCACGGTCCCCGAGATCGTCATCGTCGTGGACCACTGGATCGTGCCGGGAAGGGAGAGGCCCGCGATCGCGAGGGTCAGGCTCCTCGCGTTCGACGAACCCGTGAGGATCGGATACGGCTCGTACGCGACGCTCGCGGACACCGTGAACGGTCCGACCGACGCCGTCTCCTCGAAGTTGCCGAACGACGCCGCGTTCGGGGCCGTCGTCGTGTTGATCTGGTCCGTGAAGAGCGGGAGAAGCGCGCGGCCGTCCGCGCCGGTTAGGTTGAAGTTCCCGCAGTTCTTCCCGACGTACCCGAGGATCGTGGCGCCCGGGCACAGCGCGTTCCCGTTGTCCGGGTAGAACGCGGTCTGCCGGAAGCCACCGAACTGGGACCAGATCCCCGCCCCGCTCGCGGGGACTCCGAGGTTGTCCGTCACGAACACGTTGAGCCACCGGTAGAAGTGGAACTGGCTCGAACCTCCGACCGTGGGAACAAAGGCCGGAATCCAAGTGTCCGGAGAAGCGAGGTCCGACTGGGCTTGGTCGATGGTCACACCGACTAGGAATGCTCGGGACGTATCAGATGCGCGAATCTCATTGTGGACCCGGTTCACATCGGGGTTGAAGTCCACGCCGATGTACGAGTTGATCGCGGTCAGTGCGGTGTTCCCGGCCAGGGTGATGATCGCGCGAGGGCTCGGCGAGGCCCCCGCCGCGTCCTCGAACAGCCGCTCGATGCGGGAGTCGAAGACGTTCACCGTGCCCGAGGCGAAGGTGAGGGTCGGTGCATCGTCGTTGTCGTCCGCCGCCAGGGAACCCACCCAGGGCGTCACCTCCGCGGACGTGAATCCCGTGATCGTGGAGTCGTCGATCGTGATGATCGCGCCCGCAGAGGAATCGAACGTCCCCGGGAACTTCAGGATCGCGCTGTTCCGCATCGTGAAGATCCCCGCGACGTCCATGTTCAGCTGCACGTACGCGTTCAGGGAGCGGGGCTCCGTCGTGATTATGCTGTTGTCCAGGATGAACGTCCGGCCGGCGTTCACAGTCAGGGCATAGATGTGGGTTGTGTCCTGGGTGAACCGCAGCCCGCCGTTCGTCAGCGTGAGGCTGCCGCCCGCGGCGATCGTGATCGAGCCGTCGACCGTGTACACGATCCCCGTGCAGATCTGGGGGGTCGTGATGACCCAGTTCCCGACGATGGCGGGGCCGGTCTGGTCGCACGTCTGCGCCGCGGCGGGCGGGGCGATCAGGTTCAGGGCGCCGATGAAGCTGCCCATGGCGGTCAGGGTGACGATCAAGACGCTCACGGACACCCGTGCAAGCAAGCCTCGATATGTCATGGCACATACCTCCGAAGGGCCGCCGCCCTGTTTACAAGCTGGGGCTGGGGGGCTGCGGCTCAGGGGGCATTCTTTCCGGGCGATGCGGGGGGTCTTTATATAAGGCTATCCGCACGATTATCTTTCCCGCGAACACAAGATTCTCAGGCATGAGAACACGCGGTTCCCTCCATAGCATCTTATTTATCATTCGCTCTGGATGAAAGTGCTAGAACGGGCGGAAAATCGGCCCTCATTATCGACGTCGCAAACGTTCGGCGGGTCCCGGGGCGGGGTCAGATGACTTTCTTCTTGAGGACCTTCTTCACCGCGCCGCCGCCCTTCTTCGCGGACCTGTCCTCTTCCTCCGCCGCCAGGCGGTGGCCGCACGCGTAGCACATGATCGCGTCCGAGGAGATCATCGTCCCGCACGCGGGGCACGGGATCTCCCCCGTCTCCCCCTCCGTCGTCTCCTCCTGGAGCCGGTGGCCGCACGCGTAGCACATGATCGCGTCCGAGGAGATCATCGTCCCGCACGCGGGGCACGGGATCTCGCCGGCCTCCCCCTCCGCCTCCACCTCCGCGGCCTCCGGCTCGGGCTCCGGGGCCGCGCGGACGAGCTGGGCCCCCGGCCGGGCCACGGGCTGGGGCTGCGGGGCGGGCTGGGGCCGGACGGGCGCGGGGGCGACCTGGGGACCGATGCGGGGCGCGGGCCGGGCCGCGGCGGGCGCGGGCGTCGGCTCCGACACGGGGGCCGCGCGCACGCCCTGCTCCCGGGCGAGGAGGCCCTTCTCCCGCTCCGTGAGCCGCCGCTGGTCCTCCGAGAGCTTCGCCTTCGCGTTCGCGACCGCCTCCTCCTCCTTCGCGAGGCGCTGCTCCCGGGTGAGGAGCTCCTGGCCCCGCTGGATCTGGGACTCGATCGCGGACTTCTGCTCCCCGAGGAGCTTCAGGATGTCCTGCTGCCGGGCGGCGATCTCCCCCTTGCGGGCGGCGATTTCCTGCCCGGAGGCGGCGACCTCGGAATCCCGGCGGCCGATCTCCTCCTCCCGCTTCACGAGGGACTCCATCCGGCGGGCGACCTCCTCCTCGCGCCGCAGGATCTCCTGCTCCTTCGCGAGGGCCCTCTGCTTCGTGGCCTCGAACTCCTGCTCCCACTGGGACAGTCCGCGCTCCTGCTGCTCGAGCTCCTTCTCGCGGGCCCTCAGGCCCTTCTCCCGCCCGATGACGCTGTCCCGCTCCTCCGCGAGCTGGGTGCGGTCCTGCTCGAGGCCCTGCCGGTCCGTGTCGAGCTGTGCGAGGCCCTCCTTCAGGGCGGCCTCCCGCTTCGCAAGGTCCTGCCTCTCCGCCTGGAGCGCTTCCTCGGCCCTTCGCAGCAGGTCCGTGATCGACGCGATTCCACCCATGGTGCGTTCCTCCCCGGAGGTGCGGTAGGATAAACCCGTCGGTTAATAATCTTGTCCCCGCGCGGAACGGGAGGGGGAGCCGCTACGAGCCGTTCGTCTCGAAGATCGGTCCGAGGACCGCGATGCCGCCCTTCTTCACCTCGATCGCGTGCTTCTCCATCGAGTGCTCGCACGCCCGCATCTTCTCGACCTGGAGGAACCGGATGAGCTTCCCGCGGGACCGGTCCATCCCGAGCATCACGATCCCGTCGACGAGGAACCCCTCGTTCCCGAGGAGCATCGCCTCCCCGCCGAAGGATCGCTCCATCACGACCATGGAGATCAGGTTGAAGTCCCGGACCATCTTGAAGAAGTAGAACATCTTCTTCCGCATGTCGCTGACGTCCTCCATGAGGGAGTACAGCGCGCCGAGGGAGTCCAGGGTGAAGATCCGGAACCGGTCCCCGTGGACCTTCTTGAAGTGGGACAGCATCTTCTCGATGAACGCGAGGTAGTCCGTCTGGTCCTCGGGCCCGACGACCTGGTCGATCTCCCGGAGGTCCGTGAAGTCCGAGATCTGCATGTTCAGGGACAGGTCCACGCCGAGGCTCTCCATGTTCTTCAGGTGGCTCTGGACCGTCTCCTCGAGGGTCGTGTACAGCCCGAACTCCCCCGTCTGCTGGAGGTACTTCGACATCAACGAGTAGCAGAAGGACGTCTTCATCGAACCCGGCGGCCCCGTGATCAGGATCACCTTCGGGCCCTCGATGTCCGTCTTGAACACCTTGTCGAGGCCCTCGATCGAGTTCCGGAACACCAAACGATCGACCCCGCTCCCGTCCTCCGCGATGGATGATGCACGAGCGACTTAACGTTATCGCCGGAGTCCCGCGCCGCGCGAGACCCGCGGACTTTCGTCCTCTCCACGGGAGCCACGCCCAAACCTATATATCAACGGCACTCTTACTTTTCGACACTCCCGGTTTCGAGGTGTCTCCATACGGTCCGTGGGGAGACCAGGCTGTGCCCTGTTTGTGATGCAGAGATTGACGCGGATGCGAAGCGCTGCAACTCCTGCCAGACGGACCTGAGCCTGTTCGACGTCGAGGAGGACACGGACGTCGACCTCGGGAAGATGAGGATCCCCTTGAGCGCGAGCATCGACGACCTCCTGGACTCAATCGCGGAGGGGAAGGAGATGAAGGGGGACATCTTCGAGACGATCAAGAGCGTCGCGAAGGACGGCGCCCGCGCAGACGACCTCCTCGCGGAGCCGGCCCATCCCCCGGAGGCCGGGGTCGCCACCGTCCACGCGGGGTTCGAGTGCCCCGTGTGCGGGTCCTCCGTGGACCCGGACGCGCGGGCGTGCCCGTCGTGCGGCGCGGAGTTCGCGGAGGAGGCCGTCGAGGAGTTCGAGTGCCCGTCCTGCGGCTCCACGGTGGACGCGGCCGCGACCGCGTGCCCGACGTGCGAGGTCACGTTCGCGACGGAGCAGGAGCTCGAGGCGGCCCCGCGGACCCGGACCCTGACGGAGCGACGGCCCGCGGCCCCCCCGGGGAAGCCCGCCGCGGCGGAGGTCCGGGAGAGCGCGCTCCGGGAGCGGCTCGAGAAGGCGAAGGCGGTCCGCGCGGCGACGCCGCCCCCCGCGTCCCCCGTGGACCAACGGGCCCTGTACAAGGAGCTCCCGCGGCTCGTGAACGAGGTGAAGCCGATGCTCCTCACGGCCCGCAAGATCGGCGTGGACATCGAGGAGCCGAAGCGCCTGATCAACGACGCGATCGCGGCGGGGAAGCGGCGGGAGATCGACCGGGCCGTCGCCCTCGTCTCCCAGTCCAAGGTCTCCCTCGAGCGGTCCTTCGCGCGCCAGATCGCCGCGCGGGTGGACTCCCTCCTCGGGGACCTCGAGAAGGCGAAGGCGGGCGGCTCCGAGGTCGCCCCCGTCGAGGAGCTCCTCGGGGAGTCGATCGCAAGCCTGGAAGCGGGGGACTTCGTCGCCTCGTCGGACCGCGCGAACGCCGCCCGGGAGGAGTTCGAGAAGATCGCGGGCGGGTACCACCGCGCGAAGGAGGCGCTCCGGGGCGCGGAGGGGCTCGCGGAGGACAGCCGCGTCTTCAATCTCGACGTTCGGAATGCGGACAAGTACATCCGCCAGGGCCGCGAGGCCCTCGGGAAACGGGAGTACGACTCCGCGTCCAGGCTCGCAGACCAGGCGACGGGAGCGATCATGAAGGTCCTCCCGGACTTCCTGAACGACGAGATGAAGCGGGCCCGGAACAAGCTCCTCGACCTGAAGATGCGGGGCGGGGACCTCACCCGCCCGATCGGGATCCTGAAGCAGGCGTCGATCCACCTGAAGCGGGAGGAGTACGCGGAGGCGATGCGGTTCGTGAGGCAGTTCCGCCGGGAGACGGAGCGCCTGTAGGGTCCGAACCCCCCGAGGATCGGGATGCCGGCGCGACGCGGCCCGGACCCCCGCGAGTTATCAACATGTGTAGATAACGGCCCCGTTCCCGGAGTCCCGGGCCGTGGCGTCCCTACTGGAACGTGAGGGTCTCCATCTCCCGCTCGAGGATCTTGACCTCCTGCTCCTTCAGGGTCGCGGGGCTGAGGGAGAGGAGGAACGTGTACCGGGTCTCCGAGACGTGGTCGATCAGCCTCCGGAGGAACTTCAGGACCGCATCGAAGGAGTTGTTGCTCACGAGGTACTCGATCCCGTCGATCAGGATCGCCCCCCGCGTCCCCTTCTTCATGAACTCCTCGATCTCGTAGATGATCCGTTCGAGGACGGGCGGGATCGTGTCCTCCGAGGAACTGTCGCGGTCCGTGAGCCACAGAATCCGCGCGGACCCGAGGTCGAACTTCTCCCGCACCCGCTTCGGGTTCGAGCGGGTGATCAGCACGCCGCCGTCCCCGCCCGCGGCGGCCCGGGAGAACAGTCGGAAGCAGTCCGTCGGCCGCTCCTCCTTTACGAGGTACGCGCCGCCGGGCTTCAGGTCCCGCTCCGCGTCCTCGATCTTCGCCTTCCCCCGCTTCGGCTCGTGGGCCGTGAGGTCCCGGAGCACCTCCTTCGTCATCTCGAGGGTCACGGGCTCCCCCATCAGCGCGGAGAACGCGAGGACGCGGTTCAGGGCCCCGCCGAGCTCCCGGACGTTGTCCGAGACGAGGGTCGCGATCGTCGCGAGGACCTCCTCCTCCACCTCGACCCCCGCGTCCTTCGCCCGCCTCCGGAGGATCGCGATCCGGGTCTCGTACTCCGGCGGCTGGATGTCCGCGATCAACCCGCTCTCGAACCGCGAGACGAGCCGGTCCTCGAGGTCCGGGACCTCCTTCGGTGGCCGGTCGCTCGTGAGGGCGATCTGCTTCCCCTTGTTGTACAGCTCGTTGAACGTGTGGAACAGCTCCTCCTGCACGTCGCCGCGCCCGCTGAGGAAGTGGACGTCGTCGAGGAGGAACACGTCCAGGTTCCGGTACTTCTCCCGGAACTCCGCCATCTTCCCGGAGGCCTGCGCCTCCCGCATCTCGTTCGTGAACGCCTCCACGCTGAGGTACAGGACCCGCGCGTTCGAAGTGTTCTGGGCGATGTAGTTCCCAATCCCGTTCAGGAGGTGGGTCTTCCCGAGGCCCGGTCCGGACGTGATCAGGAGGGGGTTGTACGCGCTGTGCGGGGCCTTCGACACCGCGAGGCTCGCGGCGTGGGCGAACCGGTTCGAGGGGCCGACGACGAACGTGTCGAAGTTGAACTGCCGGATCAGGTTCGTCTTCTCGTCCCGCGCGGTCGGCTTCTCCTCCATCGCCTGGATCACCGCGCTCTGCGTGAGTCCCGCGGTCCCCTTCCCCGATTCCTGCCGGTGCTTCAGGACCATCTCGAACACGTGCCGGGCCCGGTCCTGGATCTCCCGCTCCCGGGCCGTCTCCGCGGCCCGGGTCTCCGCGTCCCGCTTCCGCTTGTCGACGGCCTCCCGGAGCTCCTCGACGTCCGCCTCCGCGGCGAGGTGCTTCCTCGGGTCCCGCAGCTTCTCCTCGATCGTCGTGACGCGGGCCTCGAACCCCTTCGTGTCGAGCCCCTTCAGGATCTCCCGGAGCATGCCGACCTTCTTCACGTTCTCCTCGTACGCGGCGAATGCGGCGCGGCCCGTGTCGAGGTCCCCCGCGAGGGCGGCCTCGACGTCCCGGACCTCGAACCCCTCGTCCCTCCAGGCCTTCAGGCGGGCCTCGAGGGCCTCCTTCGACGGGGCCTCCCCGACCTTCGCCTTCCGGACGACCCGCTTCGCCCGGTCCAGGGCCCCCTGGGGGTGCTCCCGGAGGAGGGGCTCGAGCTCGACCCGGGCGTGGAGCTCGATCGAGCACGTCCGGTCGTACGAGTCCTGCCAGACCTGCTTCAGGGCGGCCCGGCCGTGCTCCCCCTTGTCCCCCCGGAAGTGGAAGGACGCGACGGGGTTCCCGGCCTGGACGAAGACGAACCCCTCGGAGGGCTGGCCGTCCGCGACACGGATCGTCCGGACGTACCCGCTGAACGTGTACTTCTTCAGGTCGAGGAGGAGGGCCTTCAGTGCGTCCGCGCTGCCCGTGACGCGGCGGACGACCTTGCCTTCCGGGAAAACGGGAAGCGCCGTGGCCTCTCCCTCATTCGCATATTAGGTAACTCGATTAAATAGGTTAGGCGGGGCCCGCCCGGGTCCGCGACGCCCCGCGGCGGCCCCGGGAGGCCCGCGAAGTCGGAAAGGTTGATGATACATCAGTGCCATTCGCTAACACGCCCCTCGGAGCTTGGACTACGTGATGTCCTCGGAGACCTCCGCACCGCCGTTCGACCTCAAGCTCCACGTCCGCCGGATTCGGGCGGAGCTCGAGGCCCGTGGGATCTGGATCGACGACGAGCTCGACGACGCCCTGATGGAGATGATGCGGCTCGGTCGGGAGGCGATGGAGGGCGGCCGGTCCATCGTCGGGGACCCGCCGTACAAGGAGGCCGCCGTGCGGCTCCACCGGCTCGTGAAGCTGCGGGAGGAGGGCGCCTTCGTGCCCCAGATCGCGAACTACACCTGGCCCGCGCTCCTCGGGAAGATCGATGAGGTGAACCGGTCCCTGCGGAAGCGGACCCGGTTCCCGCCGGGGCTGTACAAGCTCGTCGACCTCGCCAACCGGAAGGCCCGCAGCGAGCAGGAATTCCGGACGTACCTCCGCGAGATCGAGTGGCACATGAAGATGACGTGAGGCGCCCGTCCGGGAGTCGCGGCAGGGCTCAGACAGATTGTTCCGAACGCGCCCGGGCCCATTGCTTGACCGGTCGTCCTGAGATCCTCATTTGGAAATTCCTTTCCGAACTCGGGCACTCCCGCGGCCCAGCTTGGAAATCCCTTTCCGAATCCATCGACTCGGCAGGCGGGTCCTACGCCGTTCTCTTCGGTAACTCCTTTCCAAAACATCGGTCGCCTTCAGGACGCCTTCGGAAAGACCTTTCCGAAGACTGATCGGACGCTTTTGGAAATCCCGTTCCGAAGGCCCCGCTCACGGGCTTGGCGACCCCTCCAGGCGGATGCGGACGGCGTCCGTGAGGCTCGGGAGCCTGCGTGGGGAGGGGGACGGGTTCAGGACCGTCCGCACGGCTCCCTCGGCGTCCACGGCGAGGAGTCCGATCCCCTCCCGCTCGAACGCGAAGCGCTTCCGGTGGGCCTCCTGCGCCCACCGCAGCGGGAGGGCGACGTACGCGCGGTCCGCGGCGAGCTGGTACGCGGTCGCCTGCCGCAGAGCCTCCCGCCACGCGCGGAGCTTCAGCTCCACCGCGACGACGTCGGCCCCCATCCCGACGAGGTCCGCCCAGCGCCCCGCGATGTCGACCTCCGCGAACACGCGGTACCCGAGGGACTCGAGGTGGCCCGCGACGGGGGCCGCGAGGTCCCGCTCCAGGAGAGGCATCCCGCCCCGGCATCCGTCTCCGGCCGGAAAAAAGGTTCCCCGCGCCACGTGTGTGCGGAAGCTTTAATCGACCCTCCGTGTTCGCGCATCCGATGGGGCGGGACTTCTTCACGCTCGACGATTTCCCCCTCGCTGGATCCACGGTCCTGCTCCGGGTCGACATCAACTCCCCGATCGACCCGTCCTCGGGCCGGATCCTGAACGACGCCCGGATCCGGGAGCACCTCGCGACGGTCCGGGACCTGAAGGACACGAAGCTCGCGATCCTCGCGCACCAGAGCCGCCCGGGGAAGGACGACTTCACGACCCTCGAGGCGCACGCGGACCGGATGTCCGTCCTCCTCGGCCGCCCCGTCCGGTATGTGGACAGCCTCTTCGGCCGGCACGCGGTGGAGGCGATCCAGTCGATGAAGGCCGGGGACGTCGTGATGCTCGAGAACACGCGGTTCTTCGCGGAGGAGGAGGCCCTCGCGGACGCGAAGTTCGAGAAGATGGCGAAGGCCGTGATGGTCCGGACCCTCGCCCCCCTCGCCCAGTACGTCGTCCTCGACGCGTTCGCGGCGGCGCACCGGGCCCAGCCGAGCCTGTGCGGGTTCGCGGAGGTCCTTCCCGCCCTCGCGGGGCGGGTGATGGAGCGGGAGGTCACGATGGTCTCCCGCGCGATGGAGAGCCAGGAGCGGCCGAAGCTCGCGATCTTCGGCGGGATCAAGGCGGACGACTCGATTGCCGTGACCCGGAACATGCTCGCGAACGGGATCGTGGACAAGGTCCTGACGGCGGGCGGGGTCGCGAACCTCTTCCTCGCCGCGAAGGGGATCGACCTCGGGGCCCCGACGACGGAGTTCATGCGAAAGGAGGTCGGGGAGTACGACGCCTTCGTGAAGCAGTCCAAGGAGCTCCTCGCGAAGTTCCCGGGGAGGATCGAGGTCCCGATCGACGTCGCGGTGAACGACGGGGGGACCCGCAGGAACGTGCACCTCTCCGAGCTTCCCTCGACATACCAGGTGTACGACATCGGGCTCGACACGATCGTCCACTACCAGAACGAGATCGACCTCGCCCGGACGATCATCATGAACGGGCCCGCCGGGGTGTTCGAGCTCGAGGAGTTCTCCCTCGGGACGCGGGAGATCTTCATGGCGGTCGCGAACGCGGGCGCGTTCAAGGTCGTCGGCGGCGGGCACACCGTGGCCGTCGTCGAGCAGCTCGGCCTGGAGCGGAAGATCGACCACGTGTCCACGGGGGGTCGCGCCCTGATCAACTTCCTCGCGGGGAAGGAACTCCCCCTGATCACGGCCCTGAAGCGGTCCAAGGCGAAGTTCGCGAAGCCCGCCCGCTGAACCGCCGGGCCTTTCGACGTTTTCGTCGAAAACCTGGCGCGCTCACGGTTCAAATATCGCGGGCGTCTTCCGCCCCGCGATGGCCTCCTGGCGAATCCGCCGGCCCCCGGAGTGGGGCGTCGACCCCGTCCCCGAGGGGCTCCGCACCCTTCGGGGGTTCGACCTCTTCGTCCTCTGGTCGAGCCTCGGCGTGGGCCTCCTGGTCCTCGCCGCGGGGACCCTCCTCGTCTCCCTGGGCCTCTCGATCGCGGAGAGCCTCGCGGTCGGCCTCGCGGGCTCCCTCATAGGGGGGCTGATGCTCGCCGGGGCCGCGCATCACGGGAGCCGCGCGGGGGTGCCGACGATGGTGAGCCTCCGGCCGATCCTCGGCCGCGCGGGCTCGTACGTGCCCACCGCGCTGAACGTCCTCCAGCTCCTGGGATGGGCCGCGTTCGAGCTCCTGGTAATGGGCACCGCCGTCGCCGTGGTCACGAACAACGCCCTCGGTCCCTGGACCGCGGCGATCTTCGTCCCGATCTTCGGGGCGATCGTCGCCGCCCTCGCCCTCGGCGGCCCCCTTGTCGTCGTCCGGCAGTGGCTCGAGAAGTTCGCGATCTGGCTCGTGTACGGGTCCACCGCCGCGATCGCGGTCGCCCTCGCCCTGCGCGGTCTCGACGTGGACGATCGGGCGGTACCCGCGGCGTTCGCGGGCCCCGCCTCGTACCTCCTCGCCCTCGACCTCGTGATCGTGATGCCGATCTCGTGGTGGCCCCTCGTCTCGGACTACAACCGGTTCGCCCGCAGCGGGCGGGCCTCCGCCGTCGGCACGACCGCGGGATACGCGGTCGCGAACACCGCGTTCTACGTCCTGGGCGCCGCCCTCCTCGCGTTCGGCCTCTCCCAATCCCCGCCCGTGGCGGACTTCCTGATGGCGATCGGCCTCCTCGGCCTCGGCTTCCTGCCCCTCCTCTTCATCCTCGTGGACGAGACGGACAATGCGTTCGCGAACGTGTACTCCACCGCGGTCTCCCTCCAGAACCTCTCGCCGAGACGAAAGCAGTTCTGGCCGATCGTCGCCGCGACGGGGATCGCGATGGCGGGGGCGGGGTTCCTCCTCGCCCGCGGGGAGACGATCGGCGGCGGGTACGAGGGCTTCCTCCTCCTGATCGGCGGGCTGTTCGTCCCCCTCCTCGGCGTCGTGATCTCGGACGCCTTCCTCGTTCGCCGGTCCGGATACCGCGCGGAGGAGTTCTCCGCGGGAGCCCCGCGGGTGCAGTGGCCCGCGTTCGCGAGCTGGATCCCCGGAATCGTCCTGTACTTCGGGATCGTGTACCAGCTCGTCCCCGGGTTCCCGCCCGTGGGCGCGACCCTCCCGTCGTTCGGCCTCGCGGCCGGGCTCCACTTCGTGTTCGCGAAGGTCGCGAAGGCCCGCGCCCCCCACGGCCCCGCCGCACCGGGCGCACGGAACAGGTGAGGCCGACCCCGACCCGCAACCCCTTAATCCCACGGGACCCTCTCCGCGCGAAATCCCTGTGGCCCGGACCCCGCCCGTCGCCCGCACGTTCCGCCGTCTCGTCGACGGGTACTGGGACTTCGTGATGCGGGAGGACCCGCTGTTCGCGACGCGGATCGGGGACCACCGCTTCGACAACCGACTCCCCGCCGCCTCCGAGGAGTCCGAGGCCCGCCGGCTCGCCCGCCTCCGGAGGTTCGTCGAGGCGTGCCGCGGCATCCGGCGGACGTCCCTCCCGGGGCCGGACCGACTGGACCACGACATCCTCCGTCGGGTCCTGGAGGACCGGATCCGCCGGATCGAGTTCCACGCGTACCGGATGCCGATCTCGAAGACGGGCGGCTTCCATGCGACGTTCGCGGAGCTCCCGTTGACGACCCGGCTCACGACCCGCGCCGACTACGAGAACTTCGTCGCCCGCCTCCGGGCGTTCCCGCGGTTCGTGGGGGACGAGATCGAGGTGATGCGGACGGGCCTCCGGGAGGGGCAGGTCCCGCCCCGCACGACGCTCGTCGGCCTCGACGCACAGGTCCGGGCGCAGGTCGTCGACGACCCGGAGACGAGCCCCCTCTTCGCTCCGATGCGGGCGTTCCCCGCCTCAATCCCCGCGAACGCGCGGGCGAGGCTCGCGAAGGCGGGACTCGATGCGGTCGAACGCGCGGTCGTCCCGGGGTACGCGGCGCTCCTGCGGTTCTTCGAGGACGAGTACATCCCGGGAGCCCGGGAGGACATCGCCGCGACGAGCCTCCCGGACGGGCCGGCATACTACGCATTCTGCATCCGCTTCCACACGACCCTCGACCTCTCCCCGCAGGAGATCCACGAGACGGGCCTCTCGGAGGTCCGGCGCCTCCGGAAGGAGATGGACGCGGTGATCCGGAGGACGGGCTTCGCGGGGACGTTCCACGAGTTCGTGGAGTTCCTCCGGACGGACCCGCGGTTCTACGCGACCGCCCCGGAGGACCTCCTCAAGGAGACCGCGTCCGTCCTGAAGAAGATGGACGGCGAGCTCCCCACGATGTTCCGCGTCCTCCCGAGGATGCCGTACGGGTTGCGGGTCGTCCCGGAGTTCCGCGCGCCCCACACGACGACCGCGTACTACGAGCGGCCCTCCGGGGACGGCACGAAGGCGGGCTTCTACTACGTGAACACGTACGACCTCCGGAGCCGGCCCCTGTACGAGATCGAGGCGCTCTCCCTCCACGAGGCGGTCCCCGGCCACCACCTCCAGATCGGCCTGCAGCAGGAGCTCGACCTCCCCGCGTTCCGGCGGTTCGGCGGGTTCACCGCGATGGTCGAGGGGTGGGCCCTGTACGCGGAGCGGCTCGGGATCGGTCGCGGGTTCTTCGAGGACCCGTACAGCGACTTCGCCCGCCTGAGCTACGAGATGTGGCGGGCGTGCCGCCTCGTCGTGGACACGGGGATGCACGCCCTCGGATGGACGCGGGAGCGGGCGATCGAGTTCATGGCGGAGAACACGTCCCTGACGCGACTGAACATCGAGAACGAGGTGGACCGGTACATCGCGTGGCCGGGTCAGGCCCTCGCGTACAAGATGGGGGAGCTCACGATCACGAAACTTCGCGGGAAGGCGGAGAAGGCGCTCGGCGAGGGGTTCGACCTCCGGGAGTTCCACGACATCGTCCTGCGGGAGGGCGCCGTGCCCCTGAAGGTTCTTGAGGTACAGGTGACCCGCTGGATCGCGAGTCGGGCCCGGAAGCGAGCGCGTGCGTGAGGGCCTTCGATCGCGTGGAAGCCACCGCAGGGATTTGAACCCCGGACCTGCAGTTTACGAAACTGCCGCTCTAACCAGGCTGAGCTACGGTGGCGCGAGGCCGCGCTAAAGGGTGTTCGCTATTAAACGTTTCAATCCAAAGGCGCTCCCCCGCATCGTCCGCCAAGATTTTATCCCGTCCGCCCGCATCGCCGCGGCGTGGACATCCTCGCGGGGGCGATCCTCACGGAGGACGGCTTCGTCCGCGGCTCCGTCTCCATCGACGACGGGATCGTCGTCGGGGTCTCGAAGAGGATCCTGAAGGACCCCCTCGCGACGGGCGTCGTGATCCCCGCGTTCACGAACGCGCACACCCACGTCGCGGACGCGATCGTGCGGGAGGAGCTGACGGGCTCCCTCGAGGACCTCGTCGCCCCGCCGCGGGGCCTGAAGCACCGCGTCCTCGCCGCCGCGAAGGACGAGGACCTCGTCGACGGGATGCGGGCGATGGTGCGGGTGATGGCCCGCACGGGCGTCGCGGGCTTCTGGGACTTTCGGGAGGGCGGGCTCCCCGGCGTGCGCCTCCTCCTCCGGGCCGCCCTCGGCGGCGGCGTCGGCCCGACGGTCCTCGGCCGTCCTGCGCGGATCGAGTACCGCCGCGAGGAGGTCGACGCGATCCTGCGGGTCGCGGACGGGATCGGGATTTCGAGCGCCCTCGACTGGCCCCGGGACGAGGTCGAGAAGCTCGCGGCCCACGCGCGCCGCGCGGGGAAGGCGTTCGCGGCCCACTGTTCGGAGCGGGTGCGGGAGGACATCGACGACGTCCTCGACCTGAAGCCCGCGTTCCTCGTCCACATGGTCGAGGCGACGGACGCGGACCTCGAGCGGACCGCGGACGCGGGCGTCCCCGTCGTCTCGTGCCCGCGGAGCAACGTGTTCTTCGGGAAGGTGCCGGACCTCCCGCGCTTCCTCCGCCACGGCCTCGCGGTCCACCTCGGCACGGACAACGCGATGGTGAACTCCCCCTCGATCCTGCGGGAGATGGAGTTCGCGTACAAGGTCTCCCGCCTCCGCGGCGGGATCGGAGCGCGGGACGTCCTCGCGATGGCGCTGCGGGGGAGGAACGGATTCGACGGTCCCGCCACCGTGGGGATTCGGGCCGGGGACCCCGCGGACCTGGTCGTGTTCGACATCCCGACGGATGGAGACGTCCACGCGACCTTGCTCAAGGCCGCGGAGAGCGACATTGCGCTCGTGTGCCTCGGCGACCGCTCCTGGCCGAGGAGGCCCGCCGCGAAATCCTCGAAGCGGGCGCGGGCGAGATCCCCTCGGCGGTCTCGATGACGGTTTCGCCCGGAGGGCCCGCCACCGATGGCTTATTGAAACCCCGCCCCTTACAGCCGCCCGATGGCGTCCCGCTACGACGACGTCATGTCCCTCTCCGTGCGGCGGGGATTCCTGTGGCCCGCCGTGGACCTGTACGGCGGGTTCTCCGGCTTCTACGACTACGGGCACCTGGGGGCCCGCCTGAAGCGGAAGTGGGAGGACCTCTGGACCTCGTACTTCCTCGGGCTCGGGGACAACTACCACCTGATCGACACGACGACGATCCTCCCGGAGGCGACCCTGAAGGCCTCCGGCCACGTGGACCACTTCACGGACATCCTCGTCCCGTGCACGAAGTGCAAGGAGAGCTTCCGCGGGGACCACCTGATCGAGGCCGTGACCCACGAGGAGGCGGAGGGCCTCACGCCCGCCGAGGTCGACGCGAAAGTCGGGGACCTCAAGATCCGGTGCCCGAAGTGCAAGGGGGAGTTCGGGCCCTCCCGCCCGTTCAACATGATGTTCCCCGTCGGGGTCGGCCCTCTCGGGCAGGACCGCGCGTACCTCCGGCCGGAGACCGCGCAGGGCGTCTTCCTGAACTTCAAGCGGGAGTTCGAGGCCCTCCGGCGGCGGCTCCCGATGGGGCTCGCGATCGTGGGGCGGGCGTACCGGAACGAGATCTCCCCCCGCCAGGGCGCGTACCGGATGCGGGAGTTCCTCCAGGCGGAGCTTCAGATCTTCTTCGACCCCGCGACGTTCGGCGCGACCCTCCCCGTGGACTCCGTGAAGGGGGAGGCCCTCCGGGTCGCGAGGGCGGCGGAGAAGCACGACCCCGCCGCGCAGGACCGGACCGCCGCGGACCTGATCCGGGACGGCCTCCCGCCGTTCTACGTGTACCACATGGTCCTCG
>Ga0184623_10000101_pt1 | contig 33288 bp, 35 predicted proteins | sample PLM1_100_b1_FD_133138 | JGI IMG/M metagenome (GOLD analysis project Ga0184623, IMG submission 133138) | Groundwater sediment microbial communities from an aquifer in East River, Colorado, USA - PLM1_100_b1 | ecosystem: Environmental > Terrestrial > Soil > Riparian zone | place: USA: East River... | reverse complement strand
TAATTTATCTGCTATAGCGTTCGGATCTCCTTTATCTATTTCTTCACTATATCTTACAATTATTCTGTCCTCATCTTTGATATGTTCTGTTAGTACAATAGCGGTCTTACTTGAGGAAAATCCTGGATCCAAGCCACAGCATTTTAAAGTATATTGTGATATTGGAATATCTTGTAATTCATTACCTAATTTGATACAGTTATCTATTTGTGAAGGATTGAAAACATTACCTACTTTACCAAGATATTTTAAATTATATTCTCTTTCAAATTCTGGATCTAATTTCTTTTTTTCTATTTCTTTTCTATCATAGATTTTATCAAGACCATAAGTATAATCTAGTTTTAACTTGTAATATTTAGAATTGGAATCTTGCTCTATTCTTTGCATCAATCCGTTTGGTCTATTAGGCGTACTGCATAGAATTATCTTACAATTGCTTTTCTCTTCATATGGACTAATCGCGGTTAATAATTCATCTTGGACCGATTCATCGTAGAAATCAGATTCATCAACAAAGATATAACTTGATTCAAAGTAACCTCTAATGTCTTTTACCGTTCTAGTTGGAAATACCTTAATCCATGTCTTCTTTAACCATAGTTCGGTGTACTTGCTCTCTAATCTTAATAAAGGGAATTTCTTATCAAATAACTCTTGTAATTTTTCTTTAATGTAATTTGCATGCTCTTCTCTAGTACCTGATATTATGAATATAGACTTATTGTCTAAATCTGTACTAGATAGTATTTTCCATGCCCAGTATCTAATTAAAAATGTAGTTACTCCTATACCTCTACTCTTAAGAATCCATATATTATAATTATTTTCTATTGCATTGAATATTAATTCTTGATAATCAAATATCGGATATTCTTTATTATTTTTTATGGGTTTGCCGATTATGTGATTGAAGCAACATTGGCCAACCGTTTTCATGAACTGTTCGTTATGTTCTTGTTGATCCCATATCCAGAAGGGTTTTCCAATAAAGATATCTAAACTATCCTTATATTCAGATAGTAAAGGACTGCTAGTATTGTAAAAAGGATAAGGATTCGGCTTTCTCATTTACTTATTCTCTGCTTGCTTTTCTTGCTGCTTTACTGTAGCACCTTGCTCTAAAACATATCTTGTAGAATCATAGTAAGAAGATAAGTATAATTGATTTTCTTCAATCTTTTCTAATATCTGAACTCTCTTTAATGGATTAGTTTCTTTATGATAATTGGCCCACATTTCAGCAAGACAGGTTATCAAAGTATCTAGTCGTTCTACATGTTGTGTTAAGAATTCTGATGATGCTATTAAGTGAAGTCTATCATGTGTTGATTCTTGTATATCTTTCTTTAATCTATAGAAGGAAGCAACACTTATGTTATAACCTCTATCTTTTAAGTAGGTTAATGCTTGCTTTTCTGACATACGCATTACCATTGTTTGAATGACTAATGGTTTTACTTCATTGTTCTTTTGAGAAAAATGATTATTACTATTACTATCTTTTCTATGCAATTTCAAGCACCTCTTTGATAGTTTTTCTATCAATAATCAAATGAATCCTCAACTATCTTTGTAACTGTTAGACCTTTCTTTAATTCTGCTTTAATGTCTGGATCTTTTTCTTTATCTATCTCTTCTTTTAATCTCTTTATTCTTCTGCGTAAATCTGTTTGCTTGGACTTACCTTTAGTAACATTATAAAGACCTACTATTACCTTCCCTTGATCATGTGGATTATTACTTATCTCTGTAAAGTCTTGTATCTTTGATTCTATCTTAGTTTCATAAGTACCATAAATAGCGCCACATGCCGGACATTGAGACCAGAGATCATGATCTGGTTGTTTGGTTTCACCTGGCATTATTATTCTAGGGCCTAGTACTTGTCTAAATCCATACTCTAAACAACTTTGACAGAATCGTATCTGTTCTCTTTCTATATCATTAGAATCTATTATACTAAAGCGTTGTTTCTTCTTGATCTTGCCCATTTTATGACTTCACTTTCCTTGCTAGTTTATCACGATAATAGTATTCCATGCGCTTCTTGTTTATTTTCTCTCTATGTAAAAGGCGATATTTTCTGTAATAGTCTTTGTTATTTAGACGCCATTTTCTTTTAGATTCCTTATTTCTGTCAGGATGCCTTAAACTGTATCTTTTGTTTATTTCTGATTTAGTAAGCGGTTTAGGTCTAGGGGAATAATCCTTAGTAGGTAACTTGATGGCCATTGTAAAGTTTTTTGTTGATGTATCTCTTAATTTGATGATCTGGTCTTTTACTTGGGTTTTAATATCTTTCTTAATATCCTTTAATTTTCTCTTAATTTCATTTCTATTGTCAGATTTCATGTCACAAATCCTTCTCTAAAAGTCTTAACAAATATCTACTTCTAGGAACGTCTTGTCTTTTTTCGTCTAGTTTCTTTAGTATATCTTTTGGAATTGTGACGGTCATGATTGTTAGATTCGGATTTAACATCTTATTTTAGAATCTCCTTAAGAATTTGTATTTGTTTTTCGTTTACTGCTATTGCTATTACATAAGAATAATAGATCTTAATAGGAGCATCAAACGCCTCAATTGGTATTGGTACAGTTTGTTCTTCTTGTTTAAGAGTTTCTAATTTGTCTTCAAGTTCTTTTATTTTGTCTAGGATTGTTTGAGTTAAATCAGTCATTTTATTTATGAATAAATTAAATGAAAATAGTATTATGAGAAGTATTATTATTACTTCTCTATAGGATATTATAATTAATTTACTATAGTTATGAGTTATTTTGAACCATCAAAACAATACACGATAGATTTTGGTCATACGGCTAAACCAGAAGTAAGTACTATTCAACCAACCGAAGAGGAAATTAGAAATAAAGTAAAGACTAAGAAGATAAAACCTAATGATATAGAATTTAATGATCGTTCCTATAAAAGTTATTTAAACAATGGATTTGATCCGACAGATGATAATCAATTAATGGAGCCGAGAAGACAAAGACTTGACTTTCTTAGTAAGGTTGATTTATCAAAAGGTCCTTTTAAACGCAAAATAGAATTAATCAAAAGGTTAAAAGCGCCCGATTACGACAAGGAAGGAAACGAAACAAAACCCAAGGAATGGATTGTATATCGTGAATTTTGGGATGGTAAGGACTGGCTTAATCATAGAATGACATCCTATAATGAAGAGGGGGTATACATAGAACAGACAAAAGAATTGGATACAACTTTCGATCCCAAAACAGGTGATGTTAATGCAGTTTACAAGAGAGGACGTGCAAGAAATCGTTACTATATTCCCTTTTCAAAGAAAGCAGTTGATGATATACTAAAAACTCACGATACGGATCCTAGTGAAATTCTCTGGTATGGAATGATTGGTAACAGTGTGAATGGACCTGGTTTTAGATGTGGTGTATTTAGTTACAAGCAATTAACAGACTCCTCTTGGGAGGATTTTGAAGATTTAGCAAGAAGACCAGGCGGACCAACTGGTAAAGTGAAGATGATTCCAGCAGATAAGAAACTGTATATCGGTTAGTAAAAAGAAATGGTACACTACAAAGGACCTAGAAGGCAATGGACTGATGCAGAACTCAGAGAACTTCAATCACATCCACATTCATACGGCATAGATCCACAAACAGGTCATGAAATAATCGAAGAACTCCCACAACCACGAATGAATATTAGACCTACTAATAATAAAGTACTGACTGCGTCACAGTTACGTAAAATATTGCTTGGAGATAAATAGTAATTTTTCGATAAATGAATGATGATAATAAGAAACCTAAACCAACAATTGAACCCATAAAGATAGATCCGGATAAACTAAAAAAATTTAATACAATATTAAATGGAAGGTATTCTCCATTTTCAAAAGCAAAGGCAATAAGGGATTTAGCGGGCGGGCTATGTCATGGATGTGCTCAAATACCTACTAAGATTTTAAAATAAAAATTAGAAGATGCTACACTAATAGAAAGATATTGTGATGAGTGTTTTAAGAAAATCTAATTTATTACAGATTATTTAACTGGATTCTAATTCTAGAATAAGATATCGCTAGTGATAATATAGCATATACAGAGTCAATGTACCAATTAATTTAAATTTGGTAACAATGATATTGCTAATGTGCAATTGCAGAGAAGATATAAGATACTAGATAATAAACTCAAATTTTTTGCACTTACTACGGTTATAGTTTCTTCTCTCATCATACCATTAACTATACCCCATATTTCGCACCAATCAATGATATACCATATTATTATTCACATAGTCAGCTTGAATATTTCAGTTTTCCTTGGACTAGTGTCAATTTTTGCATATTTAAAAAATAGCAACATACGAATGTTTTTTATGGCACTAGGATTTGTAACCCTTGCAATTGTAGAGGGAATTATGCTTCTATCTTCAACAGGTAACCTAGGTAACGTAATTTTACCAGCGGTAAATATTGAGTTACCTCACATAGTACTACTTATAATGATAACGCTCTTTGGGTTGGGACTTCTTAAGGCAAATTGAACTATAAATTGGATTCAATTTATAATAACTCTTCAAGTATGTATTTCCTTAACACATTGCCTAAATTACAGCAAAAGTTGTTACTGTGTATTGATGAAAATCCTGGAATCCGATATAGGGAACTCTTGAGGTTGGTTAACTCTTCTAATGGAGTTCTTTCATATCATATCGATAAACTAGAAAGAAGGGACCTAATTAATGTAGAAAGAAGAACGAGAATTACGAGATTTTTTCCAATAAATATTTCAAATGAAATTATGGGAACTATAGGAAATTTGAGAACTCAAACTTCCTATGAGATTATAAAATTACTTTTTGACAGGGGTCCAATCTCTCAACAAGAAATAATAAAATACACAAGAAAGGCTGCATCTACAATTTCATGGCATATGAAAAAACTATTAGACGATGATATAATCTGCATAAAAAATAAAAATAATATTTATGACGATAATAAAGATCTTGTTGACGGTAAGACACAATATAAAAGGCTCAATCTATATGACTTATTAAACAGAAATTTAGTAAACGATCTTATTTATAAGACCAATAAATACATTGATAGTACAATAAATAACTATTCAGAAATAGTGGATGCTCTCTAAATAATCCATTTGACATATCCCTATAAAACAAATTATTTTTGATAGCTAAGATATGTATTATAAAGATATCATTGTACTCTTAAAGTAATATCTTGTTTTGTTAATATACAATAAATAAACATCAAAAAGAGCATTTTATATCATGGATCCTTTAACTGAGAAACCTGAAAGAATAGCATTTATTGCATACAATATTGGAATCTATGAATCAATCCAAAAATTTGCATCTTTGATTTTAGGTGGCAAAATAAATAATAGCCTTGATACGAACAAAATAGCACAACTACTTTCTGAAACAATAACATTTTATGATGCAGAAATGATTTGTCAAATAATTAATGTAATGATAAGGAGTAATCCAAAATCCTCTATAGGAAGAATAGATACCAATGAAGTGCTCTATGTAATCAATCAACTTAAGGCATGCGGAGTTTCTCTACCCTAAATCTTATGGTTGTATAAACTTGTGTATCTACGTTTATGATTTTTTTCGAAAAAATGTTACTAGACCTAATTTATTATCTAACGGAAAAGATCTTACAATTTTAATCAAGTAATAATTCGTATTATTAATGAACAAAAAATCATTATTTTAACTAAAACGATTTTTTACAATAAATTTAGATTTTTCATAATTATAGCTTAGTCTTTCTTAAATATTATTCACTGATAATGTGAATTATGGAATCATTTGGAATAATTGAAATGTTGGAATGGTATTTGGTAGGATTTTCAGTGACATTCGGATCTCTGCAATTAATGTCAAAACTGAACATATTGAAATGGAGAGACAAAAAAACAGTGTACGTCAAATCATACAATATCAGTACATAAAATATCATGAGTGGTCCTTAATCTAAATATATAGATGCAACATGGATGCCTCGAAAAGACTACTAATATTGTACAGTGAGGAGAACGCCAAAATTACAAGATATCCTGAACGGCCACGATTAATGGATAATGGTGTACAACATTATTTTGTAGAAGTGACTCGTAAAGATGGACTTCAATATGGGTTACAGGCATATGGTGAAGAAGCAATTGCACTATACAAGGAAACCATGAAAACCCTTGGAAAGAATATTCACTGAAAAGAAAAAATCTATTAATTTTTTATTGTTCCTTATCAGCATCTTTTACTAAATTCAGGGAAACAGAATTTATACAGTAACGTTTGTTGGTAGGAAGGGGCCCATCATCAAAAACATGTCCAAGATGTGAGCCGCATTTTTTACACATGATCTCAACTCTTTTCATTCCGTAACTATTATCTACCTCATAACTTACATTTTCTTGGTTGATTGGTGCATAGAAGCTTGGCCAACCAGTACCTGAATCAAACTTTGTATCTGATTCGAATAATTCATTTCCACAGCAAATACATTTGTAAATTCCCTTATCCTTGGAATAATTGTATTTTCCGGAAAAAGGTATTTCCGTTCCCTTACTTCTACAGATTTCATATTGTTCTGGTGTAAGTTTATGCTTCCAATCTTCATCTGTTATCTCTTGAACATCCTTATCACTTTCAATCATACTATTTCTTAGCAAATATTGGTATAAAAAATAATTGCTCTTTTCGAGGCCAGTTGCCTTTTATCAGGAGAATTAGATTAAAACTGATTTATTTTTCTATTCGAATGAGATCATGTAATTTATTTAATCTTAATTTTGAATGTAATTGAGAAAAATCAGTTGTGACATTTTATATCAGGGTTTCAGATCAACACTTAAGGGGCTGGTAGTTCAGTGGTACGAATGTTTGCTTCGCAAGCAAAAGGTCGTGGGTTCAAATCCCATCCAGTCCATACATTTCTTCAAAATGTCAGAGTGGATTGGTCTCAAATTGAAGTTGAAAACATGGATAAATAAGTGATTTTTCGTAAATGGTTCGGCCCAATTTTGATGGAATTATCAGTTGGTTCTATACCAAAATCACGTTACCACTGCGGGCGCAAACTTTTTTGTCAACTGAAAGATTAGATAATTTAATAGAGAAAAAAATCCAGAATTTATTATTTGATATATCAAAAAAAATCAAATGATCTTATGTAAAGAGTTTTCAATAAAGGTAAGTTAGAATCATTCCATAGTAATAGTAATCTATTATATGTGCAGTTCCTTCTCTAATGCAACTTTATTTTTATTTTTTAGGTGACTTAGAATCGATTATCTTATGACAAAATAAAATAAATTGTAAGTGTAGTAATGCGATATATTCTAATATGATTAAGGATATTCCACATTACAATGAGTGTAGTATACAATTTTTCAAATAAAGTTGTATTGATCACTGGGGGAACAGGCGCACTCGGAAGAGCATTGGTAAAAAAATTCATCGCCTTTGGTGCTACAACTATTTCATCCTATCGTGATGAGAAAGAAGCGGAGAAACTAAAATCTACTTATAATAAAGTCGAACTGATCAACTTGGATATCACAAAGGAGGAACAGATACTAAAAATGATACCAATACTAGTTGCGAAATTTGGCACTATAGATATTCTAGTCAATGTAGTCGGTGGCTATTTGGGAGGCAAAAATATTACTGAACTGGGAGAAAGTGATTGGGAGACTATGATGAATCTGAATCTAAAGTCTGCATTTTTAATAAGTAAGCATGTAATTCCCATTATGAAGTCATCCGGAAATGGTGGAAAGGTGGTTCATATTTCGTCTAGAACTGGATTAAAATCAGATGGTTATGATTCTGCTTATGCTGCATCAAAGGCAGGACTCATAAGGTTAGTAGAATCAATGTCACAGGAATTCAAGGGATATGATATAAATATAAATTGTATCCTGCCAAGTACAGTTGACACCGAGGCCAATAGAAGAGCGATGCCAGAAGCAGACTTTAGTAAGTGGTTATTGACGGATGATTTATCTAATGTTGTATTATTCCTCTGCTCTTCGGATTCCAATGTGATAAATGGCGCTGCTATTCCTACTTATGGATTGTCGTAAATAGCTTTGGCGTGTTTTCGCTGCAGGTTGGATGCGTTTAGGGTACGAACATACACTTTAAGATTCAAATACAACATGATTATTGCAAATTTCTAGTAGCCCAATATCGGACTTCATACCATAATAGAAGTTCATACCATTAAGGTTTTATTTCTTATTGTAATTCTAATTCAAAGCCTCTAAACACAGTCAACTGGCGGGTTTGAGTAACTGTTAATCATACTATCAGTCAATCCCACCAGTTGACATTAATTTCTACAAAGCGATAGTAAATATCGAGTAATTTGGTGATTAACAAGGCCAAGGTAATTTTAATCTCTAATATGCTGAAATTTGCAAGTTTCGTTATTCGAAAAGGAGATTAAGAGGGTATAGTTTGCTATTTTGATCTTATAAAAGGTAACTTGTTCATGAAATTAAATAAAAGAGAGGAAAATAAAGATACCGTTCTTTAACGCTCAATCAGTTTCCATTACTCTGGTTGCCATTACCCTGGTTTCCATTAGTAACTTTGCTAGATGAAATACGACAGATAATTATGTCTACTCAACATTTGCCATAAATTCTTCCAGATTCATAACCAGTCCATAGTAATTTCGAATATTGTCCAATGTCGAGTTGTAATGATCCAGGTTGTTGGATGCTGTAGCATCTGAGATTAGCACAACATCATAACCATGATTGAAAGCATCTCGTAAGGAGGATTCAACACATATTGATGTATCAATTCCAGAAAAAATTATTGAATCTATCCCCAGACTTCTTAACCAGACTTCAACTTCCGTATCCTGAAAGACAGAATCTCTCCTCTTAATAACCACATGGTCATCCAAACTAGGCTTTAGTTCCTCAACAATTTCAGCGTCCCAGCTTCCTCTGATGCAAATTGGCCGTTTTTTTATTCTTTCCTCCCTTGACTTTGGGAGTATCCTATGAGATCTAGTCAACAGGTCAATTCCAGACTCCTCCCGAACTGCTTGAGAATAAAAAATTGGTACTTTAATTGTCCTGCAAATTGCAATAAGACGTTTAAGATGTGGAACTACTTCGCTATATCTAGAAACATTCAGGCCCATTAAATCATATGACCCTTCCTTACTTACAAATCCATTTTGCATATCAATGACCAGTAGGGCAGGATTAATTTCGTGATTTCTTATTTTCACAAATGAAAATTGTCTAAGGTATTATAAAATTATTCGATTACATGGGTAACACGTAGCCTAAAAACATAATCTGCTACCTAGCTCTGAACAATGTTTGAGTAAAAGACCAGACTAATTGAACTTGAACAATTAGAGGTACACCCAAACATTTTAGAGCAATCAGTACTAGACACTGATCTCCAGTTTGACAGATGATTCAGTAAGTTCAAATGAACTATCTAAATTAAGTGTGTTCTTTAGTGTTGATTTTAGATAACCATGAAGAAATTGGGAGCCTTTTTTTCCAAGTCGGTGTCTTATGACAATAATTCGCTTTTCATTTTGGTTGGTTTCATCATACGTTCCCAAAAATCCATACCGACAAATTATTTTTTCAATATATTCCAAGACTGTTTCGAAAGTTAATGTTTTTTTCCAAAAAAGAATTGTATCACGTGGAATAATTCCTCCTGCCGTTACTCCGAGGCCATATATATCCTCATCTGGATAAGAATCAATGAGTGACTTTAGCAACTCTCTATTTACGACCACTAAATCAATTTTAGAAAGAAAGCGAGTGAATTCTGAATAACGTTTGAGAATCATGTTTACAAGAGCATTTACTGAGACGCCCATCCTCTCGGACTCTTCATCTAGTACTTTAGATAATTCTGTGTCGACACGAAATGACCTTGTAGTAGATGTAGGCACAATATTCATACACCCCTCTCAAACTTAAACGTGTTGTCTTGTAACCATCTGTGTTACATCGCAACACAAAGCAGGACTATCCTGCATGTGTATACCTACTTTTTAATAATATAAAATACAGAAAATTTGTTTATGAGTTTTGTATTGAATGATTTTTCAAAACTTGATGAAACGGATACGAACGATCAAGAAAATTTAGAATGCAATGATTGTAAGAGCGAAAGTATTATTTTTGACCACGGTACTGGAGAAAAAATTTGTAGTAGCTGTGGAATCGTTCTTTCGGTAGAGCGAGAACATGTTGATCCATTACTAGATACTAATGCTAATCTAAGTAACATGAATTTAGGTACACCATCATCACTGGCTCATCATGATAGGAATCTATCTACATTGATTTCTTATTCAAACGTGGATGCTGATGGAATTGCAATAAGAGTGGATCAGCGTTCAGCGATACGGAGGATGAGACGCTGGAATAAGATATCTAACAATAATAGAAGCTATCATAGAAATCTTAAAAATGCTTTTGCTGTCCTCATAAGAATAAAAGATAAGCTTTCGTTGAGTGAGACCATTATAGAAAAATCAGCATACTACTATAGAAAGATCTTGGATCAAAATCTAATAAAAGGCAGATCCATTAAGGGGTTCATTGTTGCCTGTGTATATGTTTCATGTAGAGAGATGAGTGTACCAAGAACTATTGAAGAAATCGCTGAGATATCAGATGCAGATAAGATCTTTGCTGGAAAATGTTATAGGTTACTGGTAAGAAGACTCAAGGTTCGCCTTCCTTCAATAGATTCTACTTCTCACTTGGCCAGGATAGCTAATAATGCAGGGATCAGCGAAAAGACCCTTAGACATGCCCTACATATGATGTCTACGATAAAAGATGATCCTATTTCCTTTGGAAAGGATCCATGTGCTATTGCAGTCGCGGTATTGTACGGAGCATGTCTGGAGAAAGGAGAAAAGACAAGCCAATCTAGGATATCCTTAGCAGGCAGCGTAAGTGTAGTAACACTAAGAAAAAGATTCTTAGATATTAAAAAAATCTTTCCGAATATTCCGAATGGACCTAATGATAAATGATGACCGATAAATGATATCAGAGCGGTTGCTGGAGATTATGAAAGTTAAGTTGTCTAGTGGATAGGTTGGCTCCTTTTGTTCGTTGACATTGATTTGTTTTCTGTTCTGATAATGATTAAAATTGAGTACTCCCACACACACCTGAAGATGCAATATTTTACTTTTACTATTGTAGCGACATTAAAGTAATATTATCCATTACACAAGACAAGACGTACAAATGGCTAAGAAAGAAAAAAAACAATTCAAGATAATGATTATTGAAGATGAACAAGATATCCTCTTGCTCTACAAGGATTATCTTTTGAGCAGAGGGCATAAAATAGTTGCCACTTCCACCACTGCAAATGAAATCATGTCAGATTATGATAGAATACGACCTGATGTAGCGATAATCGACTATAAATTACCTAGCGACACGAATGGAATAGATGCCGCAATTCAAATTTTAGATAAATATCCAGTGGCAGCTATTCTAATAGTTACCGCATATGAAACCGTAAAGAAAGAGATTGCAAAAAATTCGCTTTTTGACAACAAACGAGTAGAAGTTTTGATAAAACCATTGAGACTTGCTCAATTGGAAAGTTCTATTCTCGATATTGTGAACAAAAACTAGACGTACCACTCAGTTGTTTCTTAATAGTATTCCCGTAACAAGTAGTAAAATTTGTTAGCAATAACTCTGATGTAACAGGACTAGATTTTCTTAATTATTCTATTGGTCAATAAATTGTCTTCCTCAGAGGTATCGATAAATGTGCTTGATTTTCCAAAAACTGTCTCATATATCCTATCCAAATACATCTGAATATGCGGAGACGTCAGCCATAATTCTTCATTTCCATATCTAAATCCGTACCGTTGTGAACTTCCCAATAACTCTCTTTTTTTAAGATCATCCAAGTAACTAGAAGAGATTCTACTTTCATCAAAATTGTTTTCTCTTGCTATCTCATCAATAATAAAATGTATCCCTGATCCATGTTGGGCAGCTGATTTACTTCTGTATGCTATCTCCTTTGGAATCCCTAATTCAGCTGCCACTTTTCTGTGAACGTGTTTTCCAAGCTGATCATTCGGCCCCGTCACATTAAGTTTTGGATTGATGTCAAAAGCGGTTTTGATGACTTGTTTGTCTAAATAAGGTTCCCTCATCTCTATCCCATGTGCCATAGTAGTTTTATCTTCTCTTTCTAACGTTTCCTTATAGAGTAAGAAAAGATCTTCTATCATGTGATTTCGGAGAGATGAATATCCTTCATTTGCAACTATACTTGGATACCATGAATAACCTCCAAGTATTTCATCTGTCCCCTGGCCAGAAAATACTACTTTAACATGATCTTTTTTAGCCAAAGCCATTGCGGAATATATAGGCAGTGCAACTTCAACTTGCAGTGCATCCCTCTCTTCAATTGCATGAATTATTTTTGGTAACATTTCCTGAGTACTACGTTTCGTTATAACGTTTACTTTAAGTGTCAACTGAAGCGCTTTGGCTACTTTATCTGCAAATAGAATATCTGAAGAGTCAAGAGTACCCGCATTATAACATATTACCTCCTTAACCAAATCTTTGGCTAACCATGCTACGAGGACACTGTCTATGCCCCCTGAAAATATTATTCCTACTCTGTCAAGTCCCTGCGTTCGCTTTTTCATTGATAGCATCAATGCTCTTTTATATGCTCTAATAGCTCCTTCAAGTGTATTGTATCGAAAACTGCTCCTATTACAATCCAACGTCTTCGGAGGCTCTGCAATTCTATATTCTCTTAAATTACCTTCATTAGTTATTATTACAGCATGACCCGGCATTACCCTCCTGACAGATTTATTTCCTCCTAAAAGCCAAATTGCTTTTTGTTCAGACGCAAATGTTAGTTGTTCAGAATCCTCGCTATAGTAAAGCTGCCTTACTCCTAACAAATCTCTGACAAGAGCAATCTCCCCTGTATAGTGATCTTTTACCGCAATACTATACACCCCGTCCAAAATTCTTGCCATTTTTCTTATTGCCTCCAATAAACTTCCTGACTGGGCTAATTTTTCTTCCAGGAAGTGAAGTATGACTTCGCTGTCTGAAGTACTAACAAAATCATGGTCAGCGCGCAATCTATTTCTTATTTGTTTATAATTATATATCTCGCCGTTATGTTCTAGTGTTAGTCTTCCATCACAGCTTGTGAAGGGTTGTATCCCTAATTGACCACCGACGATTGCTAATCTGACATGACCTAGGCCAAACCTTCCATCAATATAAGGGACAGATGATTCAGACGATTCCAAAGAATTGGGTTTATTTTGCCCAACTTGTATTGCAACCCCATCAGGGCCACGATTATGCATACAAGATAGCATGAGGATAAGGTCCTCTGTTACACCCGCGTTATTTTTATTTAGGATGCCTGCTATTCCGCACATTTTTTCCTCCAACTAATGGTATTATGTATATAATAATTCAAAAGATACTCACCTTACAAATTATTCCTCAACATGATTTATCAGTGTTATATTGCATACTGGGTATTTCATATTAATCACATATATTGTGTCTGAAGCCAAATATTAATCATTAATAAAGAATGTGTACTTTTAAAATGGTTTAAATAATAGTCTTCTACTAGAGGCGAGGGCTTAATTAACTGGTACTCATTTTAACTCTTACAACTGTGTATTTTATTACATAGTGTACTGTAAAGACAGATTGTTTTCTATAAAAGAACAGTTTATTTGACAATATTATGTAGAACTAATTATGTGAACAGACTTTAATTTAATGCCTAGGTAATCTCAATCCGATTTAACAATAAGTTATTTTGATATCTTAAAATAGTAAAGAGTTATCTTAACGACTTGATTTGTTACCGCATCTACTTGATTTCTTTTGCCGAGTTGTAAATAATAAGAGCTACATAATCATCGATGTGAAGTGTTTCAGCCAGATTGCTCACTGTTGTGTTAAGTATTTTATCTTTAGTGAATCCATGAATTGCTAACATCTCTTTAATCCCGTCTGCAACGTCTAATTTATAAATATCTGGTTTTTCTTCATTACTTAGTATTGATTGGACTATCAATGCAGATTGCACAACAAAATATTTATAGTTGTTAGATCTCGTGTTTGATTTAGAACGAAATTAAAAACCTTAATCTGCATTATTTCAAATACTAATAATGTTTAAAGCCCATGTGACACTTTACAAAGTATGCGTAGAGGGTATAACAGCCATGGTAGGAGCACTGAAAAATATTACTCTACTCATTACAATAAAAGTAATCAGTTACTTGGAAAAACCATTCGACCAATGAAACTTAGCCATTTAATGGCATTTAATATCAAAGAAAATAACAATCTAATATCAGGGATTCTAACGATAGAATTTGATTATTATTCATTCGACGGTAGCATAAAATACCGTGATCTACAATATAGTGATCCTAGATTAATCAAACACATCGAGGGCAACCCAATAGTGATGAAAAATATCGATTCGTATCTCAGAAAAAATCTATTGGAATCTGAATATGGTTTCAAATTCTAATTTCCAGCTAAAAATGGCTTTTTTAATTTCTAAATTTAATATGCGATTCTAGCCAACATATTTTTTTACAATTTGAACTAGATCATTGATCCTAATGGGTTTGCTGAAGAATTCATCGGCATGGATCTCTTTAAGTTGATTTCCCTCCATTTCGAAAGCCGTCATTAGAATTACCTTTATGTCTGAATCAATTTCTCTGAGTTTCTTGATGAATTCGAGACCTGACATTGGATTCATTCTAACATCAGAAATCACCAAATTATAAGACGCATGATTTAGCTCAAAATCTCTTAAGGCTTCTTTTGGATTTGAAAAAGCATGAACCTTAATACCGTTCATTGTTAAAACTTCGGTAAACAAGCTTATGATGTCGATTTCATCATCAACCAACATTACAAGATTACGCTTCAACAGAACTATTGCAAAATTCGCCCATAAAAGATTTCCTTAGATGTAGAAAAAATATTTTCAATTATCTGGATTTTGGTTTCCTAATTGCAGATCTAGATGAAAAATTAGTGTAATTAGGTATTATACCTATTTACTTGATGTTCATTGTAGACTCAAGTAAGACCTGAATTTTTTTGTACTATTCTTTCGTGTAGTAATACGTTCAGCTCCACAATTTATTTTTGTTTTCTAAGAACGATTAGGAAATAAAACTCCTCTATTTTTTGACCTTTTTCTGGTAAATCGGGATTGTAAATGTAAAAGTTGCACCCTTTCCGTCTCGATTGTTGTATGCCCATATTTTTCCGCCATGGCTATCCACAATGCTCTTTGAAATATACAAGCCCAATCCAGTTCCGGATTCGGATCTAGTTGCAAATTTTTCAAACAGTCGAGGAAGCATTTCTGGATTTATACCTGTACCAGTATCTTTTATTTCTACTACAACGGACTCTTTATCCTGTTCGTTATTTTCAGCATCGGTATCGACTTGAGCTTTATAAGCCGTTACAGTAATAGTTCCATTTTTGGTAAAATTAATTGCATTAGACAATAGGTTGTTAATAACTTGCTGTAATCTTGCCTCGTCTGCATATATTGTAGTGGGAACGTTCTTTTTTGATTCAAAAACTATTTTTACTGCATTATCCAGGGCACCCTTTTGATGATCTTCAATTACCTGCTTTATCGTCTGGTTCAAATCAAAATCTGACTTGGATAATTGTAAATTTTTACCTTCTATCCTCGATACGTCAAGTATATCTTCTGTTAACTTCTCCAATCTTCTTGCATTCCTAATTACTTTATCAAAATATTGATTGAAATTTTTCAGATTTGAATGAATCATCTCAGAATAACCTATTACTGATTGAATTGGGGTTCTAAACTCATGAGCAGCTATATCTATAAATTCTTTTTGAAGTTTATCATGGTATGTCAGTTTTTTAGTTGTTTCTTGTAATTCTTTAGTCTGAATATATACCACCTTCCTTAATCCCTTGTTCCAATAAGTGATCACAAAAAAAATACCAATAGAACTTAGGACAATAATTACCATTGCAGCTATCGCGAAATTTCTCTGTTGTACCACAAGATCTTCTAATGAGGATGCCAGGGTGTGTGGTAATATCAAAATCATGGTAAAATAGTGTATCCCATTTGATATTACCGGTGCATAAGAAATAGTAAGGTCTTTGCCTTCTGATACTATATCAGTGGAACCTGTTTTCGGATTTAATATGGCCGATCTCATTACTTCTATCATGGTTCTCCCTCTTTTGTTATCAGCAACGGATCGTTCTGTTAATGAGTTGAACTTTTTATCAAATATATTAGCATCAATTAATTTAGGAATTCCTGTAAGAATCATTACACCATTCGAGTCAACAAGGGATATGTTTGCGGAGGACAGAGGAGATATTTGGTTCTCCAAAAATTTATTTAAAGTATGGGAGCTAATTCCAGCCAAAATAGCCCCTTTAAATCCTTCATTGGTATTATTATTTTTAATTAAGGTCTGATTTTGAGTATCAATTATCGGATAGATTATCAAAATTCCCGATTGACCATCTATTAATCTAAGTCTATTGCTATAAACTGGCGCTAGCGTATCTTTAACTCTTCCAAAGTAAAGCTGAGATGCAGTAGAAAATTCCTTAAACTTGACATCGGCTGTATTATTTGCATATGAGCTTGACCAAATGCTTGTTCCATTACTATCCACCCAATTATAAAAGTCCACTACATTTGCGGTCGTTTTTTGAGCAGCATTCAACATGATTTTACCTACCTCTATACGTTGATCTATAAATTCCGGAGATGAGGAGAGTAGTTCAAGGTTGACAGTAATTAAATCCAGCTTATTTCTAAGTAGATGAGTGAGATCGGAAACTTTGACCAATGTGGTATTCTGAATATGTTCAGTAGCAATATTCTGCACCTCACTTGAATTTCTCATATAGTACTGATAGGTCAAAACAGAAAATATTATCGCAGTTACAACTATAGCAGAAATCATAACTACAATCCTTCTTTCCAATGGTCTTTGAGACAATCATTAAATAAATAGTTCTGGCATCTTATATATTGTAGAAATTAGTCATTGGGATAGACTATATATAATTCTTTTATACGATTCGTATCAAATAAAAGTATGCTCAAAAGATGTGCATTGTGTGGAAAAAATATTAACAATCCCACAGAATGTATCATTTTTGAAGGACGTTGCTTTGATCGTAATTCCTGTCTGTACATTTTCAAAAAATTGATGTTCATATATGATACTTCACTTTTTGAGAGAACAGAATCATAATGGAATCATAATTTCAATATCAATTCACTCATACTTTTTTTCAAAAGGCTGTAAGAGCCATTCCATTAAACCTGCGACTTTTAGATATATCAAAGCGTTACTAATACTCTATACAAAGACAAGAAGCTCTTCCATTTTTCAAACGATTAAGTAAAATAATAAAATATTTTCAGCTTTAAAATGATTTCTGACTACAGTAATAAAATTAATTTCTCATACAAATATGAGTTGCAAATAGCCGTGACAAAAGTCAGACATACCTTAATTTTTTTCTAACAAGTGTGATTTTTAAATATTATGTGTGCGTACTAATGTTGATTTTATTTGAGTAGTGATAGAAAGAAGTCAACAAATAACAATAATAATGTAAGTCTAAGGGTCGCCGAAGCAGAGCAATCAGATGTGGGTAGAAAGATTGCTAGAGTAGACCCAGAGATTGCTAACCAACTGCAGTTATCTGCAGGTGACGCCTTGGAGATTTCATCGATGGGAAAAAAAACTACTGTACTAAGCTGGCCTGCAAGGGAAAAAGATAGGGGCAAAGGCCTGGTAAGGATAGACGGTCATCTTAGAAACAGGTTAGATGTAGGAATTAATGATTCTGTTGAAATAAAGAAGGTACAATCTAAAAATGCACTGAACGTAACATTGGCACCAACAGAGCCTCTCCGCATTGTTGGTGCTGAAGGATATCTAAAAGAATATCTTTTAGGAAGTCTCCTAAGTACAGGAGATATTATCCCCTTGAGCATAATGGGACAAAGAGTCGACCTTGTAGTTATCTCTACAAAACCTTCAGGTCCAGTGTTAATTGATGACTCTACTGAATTAACCGTATCAGAAGAAAGTCAAAAAGCGGTACAGGTTGCAAAGGATGGTGGAGTCCCGTCAATGTCATATGAAGATATTGGCGGAATAAAAAACGAGGTTTCGCGCTTGAGGGAAATGATTGAGCTGCCACTGAGGCATCCTGAGCTTTTTAAAAGGTTGGGTGTTGAAGCTCCAAAAGGTGTCTTACTGCACGGCCCTCCTGGCACAGGTAAGACATTGCTTGCAAAAGCCGTGGCACATGAGACCAACGCAAATTTCTATACCATTGGGGGTCCTGAAATAATGAGTAAATACTACGGTGAATCTGAGGAGAGATTAAGAGAGATTTTTAAGAACGCGGAAGAAAAGGCACCTGCGATAATTTTTATAGATGAACTTGATTCAATTGCTCCAAAAAGAGAAGAGGTCTCCGGAGAAGTAGAAAGAAGGGTTGTGGCCCAGCTTCTTTCATTGATGGATGGAATGTCGTCAAGGGGTAAGGTTGTCGTAATAGGAGCCACTAATAGAGTAAACGCAATAGACCCTGCGCTCAGAAGACCGGGCAGATTTGATAGAGAAATTGAGATAGGCGTTCCTGATAGAGAAGGTAGATTGGAAATTCTTCAGATCCATACTAGAGGGATGCCTTTGGAAAAAGACGTAGATCTTCGCGTTATTGCTAACATGTCACATGGTTTTGTAGGAGCAGACTTACAGGCCGTCGCAAAGGAGGCTGCAATAAGGGCCCTCAGAAGGGTATTGCCTGAAATAGATCTCACTACAGAGAACATTCCGTCTGACATACTCAAGAAAATTGTAGTTACAATGGATGATTTTCTGAGTGTCATAAAGGAAATAGAACCCTCCGCCCTGCGTGAAGTTTTTGTTGAGGTTCCAAATGTCAATTGGACTGATATAGGAGGTCTTGCTGAAATCAAACAGGAGCTTCAGGAGGCAGTCGAATGGCCATTGAAATATCAGGGATTATTTGACCATTCTGACGCCACACCTCCTAAGGGGATACTTCTTTATGGACCTCCTGGCACAGGAAAAACTTTGATGGCGAAGGCAGCTGCTCACGAAAGTGAAGCAAATTTTATCAGCATAAAAGGTCCAGAACTGCTTTCAAAATGGGTAGGAGAATCAGAAAAGGGTGTACGTGAAGTTTTTAGAAAAGCAAGACAGGCTGCTCCATGTATAGTATTTTTTGATGAAATTGATGCTATAGCTCCGGCGAGGGGTGCTCTTGGTAGTGATTCACACGTGACGGAAAGAGTAATCAGTCAATTGCTGACAGAGCTTGATGGGTTGGAGGTATTAACGAATGTTATAATTATAGGGGCTACCAATAGACCTGATATAATTGATGCCGCCTTACTGAGACCAGGCAGATTTGATAGGTTACTCTACGTCCCCCCACCAAGTAAAGAATCAAGGATTCAAATTTTTAAGATACATACATCAAAAAAACCTCTAGCGGACGATGTCGATATTGTATCCCTTGCAAATCAGACCGAAGGATATACAGGAGCAGACATAGCTGCCTTGGCATCTGCCGCAGTTATGCTTGCACTCCGAGAACATATAGCAAAATATAAAGATCCAAAACAGGCAGAAGAAGCAAAAGGAGAGCTAAAGATACATATGAAACATTTTGAAGAAGCAATGAAGAAGATTCGCCCTCTGTCAAAACATGAAATAGACACTTACAGAAATATTTCTGAACAGTTTGGGAAGCCTAGTATGACAAAAGAAGTGATAGATAGAGAAACAGCAATAAAGTAGAGTCGCAATTGAGTTGATGGTTTGCACCACTCTATAAACACGCCTTTAGCATACCATTCGTTGTTTCATAACTTGTGTAAGAGTGAACTTTTCAACAGCGTTTGTTTGTCAGAAACTCAATAAATTCATAATCGAACAGTATGGAATTACGGTCTGGATAAATTCCAAAACATCATTTAAGATTTCCTCGAAAATGGTTCAAAACCTTCTTTCAATTAGCATAAAATTCCACTATAATCCCCTCATTTTGTCCTCAAAAATAAGTTTTTTTGAGTCACTATGATACATTTTTATGATACATTATTATATATGATTATACTATAACATGGTGCATGACAATTCAAGATAAGGCATGGCTTGCTGTGCAAATCACACGAATGTCCCTTAATGGACTTCCGCAGGAGGTAATATCGCACGAGTTACACATCAGTGAAGGTACAGTGAACACCATTATGAAAGAACTAATCGCATCGGACGAAACGTTGACGCTCCAACATGAAATTGCAGTGGTATCTAAAAAAACCGGGATGTCTATAAAGCAATTGGCGTCTAATTTGTCATTTTTTAACGCAATGAAAAGGATCGGTTTTGAGGAAAATAAAATCCAGTTATTTGCACGAGCATTGGATTCTATTTTTAGTCAGGATCAAAGTCTTGTACCCGAAACTGCTGCTAATCTAGTATTTCAGGTTTGTAATTTTATTGTAAAGAATGGTATTACATTGGACAAGCTTAATGATGAAGTGGAACGAAAATACTGCGAATTAAACAAATTAAGTGAACAGATAAATGAAGCTAAAAAAATTGAAGCTGAATTACAAAACGAGAAGGAAAAAACTCAAAGAAAACAACTTGACTTTTAAAGAACTTGAGAATTTCGTCAGTTGCAGAGAGGCTTCTGAAGAAGTCGGCATTGATTTTAAAAATAAAGATCAGTTTCTCAACCTCCTGTATGATATCGACGAAATGGATCAAGATCCTAAGAGGATTATTGATGAAATGAAAGAAATACGGTTCATTAAGGTCACAAAAGTAGAATTACAAGAGCGATGTGATGAATTGGAAAAGAACCTAGAACTATATAAAAGTAAAGAGCAGGAACAAAAAAGATATTGGAATTCATTCTATCCTGCGATGGATCTATTCAACAAATTACTCCTTAGGGGTATGAATCCAGATGTTGTCTATAACATTTTAGATGTTATATCGAAATATCAGCCCTATTTATCAGTAGATGATCTGGTAAAAGATATTCATACATATGGTGGAATAAAATCTGCCATTTTCAAGAATGCCAGGGACTTGGAAAGAATTATTACGGATAAACAAAATCTCTACGTCTCGAGAGACCTTATAAGCTAAGCCATTAACATACCAGTCAACCCCAATTACCAATCTTTAGAAACCTAGTAAGTTACTTGTGTTAATAAATTGTTGATCATACTCTTCCTTGAAAGAGTCGACCGATACATCCGACTTACAAAAATACAATTTTTGTTAAGGCTAGCTGCTATCGGGTATATTTAACGACGAGATCATTTCCATAAGTATCCTAGACGCATGATTGGCAGTATTTTGATTTAGATCATAATCAGGTGATAGCTCTACAATATCCATTCCAACGATGTGTAAATTCTCAGTTATTTTTTTTATTATGTATATTAAATCTAGCGGAAAAAGTCCACCAGGAGCAGGTACTGAGACTCCCGGTGCAACTCCAGGATCCATGCAATCTAGGTCGATTGATAAATATACTTTACTTGATGCGCATTTTGAGATAATTTTCTTAATTGTAGAGTTTATACCCAATTCCAGAATATCTAACGGGGTAATTATTTCCAATTTATGCTTTGATGCATTTTCTAATTCTTCCAATTCCGCTGCTCGAGTTCCGATGAGCATACTTTTTGTAAAATTGATATAATCAAATGAATCCGTAATTACGGAACCGTAATAGTTCCTTGTTGAAGAAACGAAATCTGGATGTGCGTCGAAATAAAGGAGAGATATTTTTTCCCCTTCAACCGCATCGTGTATTGCCTGAAGTATAAGCGTCGTAATAGAATGATCTCCACCAATAGTTATGGGTAATTTTTTTGCAGACACTATATCAAATACTAACCTGTACAGATCTTCTCTTGTTATATTACCAAAATCGAGAATTTTCTTATTTTCAAGAGTTCCTTTCATCGGGCATATTGGGATTATTTTTCCTTTTCTTTCAAAAAATTCATAAGAATTTGATGCAATTCTCAAGTTGTCAGGTCCCTTACTTGCCCCCTTTCTATTCGCATGAGATCCTGATTCATCAGGAACACCTATTATGACGATGTCTGCCTGGGAAATAGACTTAGCATTTGAATGGAATAACTTCATACAAAAAATTTAGCAAAAGACCAATTTCAACCTTAGCCAATTTACATCTTTCCATCAATGGATATGTAAAGAAGTAACACCTAATTGAATGAGAAAAAATTTCTGACTGGCTAAATTGATCGATTATATCTGCTTAAAATTATAGAAAATAAAAATAAAAATAAAGTTGGATTACTCCGTAAGAGTTGAAAATCCAACAGTTGCATTGGTAGAATTGGTAGAACCTGCTGGGCTGTCAGTATTGCTCAACTGGCCCCTAATTTCACCATCTGGATGTTCTGCAGTATGCACGTTTACATAAGTCTCGCCTGAATCCATCGCAGCGGCCAAGTCATCTAAGGTCTTTCCTTCCATTGGGCCTTTAAGACTTGAGTCACTTAGATTTCCCCTGAATATCATACCGTAAGCAGTGTCCTTAACTTTGCTTGTAGGTGTGTTTAGAAGGTCGGCAACGATGTCACCATTTTGTCCTTCGGGTCCTGCATGAATGTGAGCTGCTGAAGCATTAGATAATCCTGTGATATTGACTCTATACTTCATAGTTTCGTTAGCTGGTACAGTAAACTCAGCCTCACCGGTTGCACTAGATTCAACAGGAGGTTCCTCGTTTTGCCCGCTCAATTGTGCCTTGTACGGATACTTCGCTGCAAATACTTGATCTGTTAGCGAAATAGTTACAAAAGCTGACAGCGCGATAACTATTCCTAGTATAGTTGCGATTACATATCTATTTGAACTCATAACTCAACTTTCTAGCCACTCACTAAAATATATTGCGCAAGTCAAAAACAAAAACATTTTTATACTATTATGATGCCCGGGCATAAAAAATGTTGGACCGCATTTACTCGTTAATCACCTTCCAGGTAGGGTGTATTTCATGCCATCCTTTTGACTTATCTGTTACCCAGGCACCCCAAATATGTACTTGGTCGCCAGTTTTAGGTAAGTATACATTTTCTACACTTTGATCCGGGGGAACTATTTCGACTACCAAAAATCCGTCAGTTTTTTGTATATTCTTCTCGTTCACTAGGAACTTGTATTTTTCATCTAATTCCAAGAAAAACTTGAAGTCACCATCGTCCATTTTTTTGGTGTGTTTTACTATACCCACTGCTTCTTGACATTCGGCTAGAACCTTCAGATCTTTCTCATTTGAGGCACCGCTGAGAACATTTCCAGTCCTGCAATTTTCCCCTGTCAAAGATTTATGTTCCCTAATAACTATTTGGTCTTCAGATTCAACCTTCCTTTGCTCTTCTTGTGGAATTGGTTCTTCACCTTCTTCCTCCGAAATAATACTTTCTAATCTAATTACTAATTTTTGGGTATTTTCATTTTTAATATCTATATCTATGCCATTATTTTCAACTGGGTCTTGAGTCCCTAGCGTATCGTTATCATTAGTCTCTCGATCTTGGGAAAATCCGCCCAAGGTTCCAGTTCCTTGCGTATCGTTATCATTAGTCTCTCCATCTTGGGAAAATCCGCCCAAGGTTTCATTCAATTTATCAATTTCATTATTAAGTTTGAATGGAGATTCACCGATACCATTATCTAATATGTCCTGAATATTCATAAAATAACTATCTCTTATTTGATCATTTGAAGCCTGGCTTGTATCAGCCCATGATTCATTTATAACGTTATTTTGAGTCCCACAGATTGTTACTAACACAACTGATAATGTTGTGATTAAAAAATAAGTAGTTATATCTCTCTTTTTTTCGTTAAATCCATTAATGGAAATAAGTCAACATAGGTTATAAAGCATACAGATAGAGATGCCTAGTAATTCTATGAATTGACAAGGTGCAATGAAGATATTGCATGCCTTTATATTATCTAAATCAAAATTCTCAAAATAAATCATAAAAGCAATTGGGCTAAAAAATTAGTAAATTAAACTGAAAGGTTTTGTCAGGCATGCTAATAATTTTTTCAATCTAAATCTTTTCAATTAATTTATCAAAGATAGCGGTATGAATTAATTCTTGCTTCTATTGAATTTAATGGAAATACCGAGTATTTAATCACCTGTAAAATATTCAAAAGTCTATTGTACTGTATTCTATATCATAAAAGTTAAGTGGTAAATGTAATAAAGCAATTATAGAGCAATTCATTTGATATTGTCAGCAAGTAAAAAAGTAAAAAATCAGTATTCTAAACTTATCATCATCATAATACCGCTATCACTTTCTGCATTTACTCACTTATGGAATCTTGATGGATTTCCGAGTATATACAGAGACGAAGATCATTACTTGAGAAAAACCATGCATGTATTACGTGGATTGGGTCCCCAAGAAGGACCAAAAGAATTACTTAGTTATCCATTAACTCCTTATGCTCATCCTTATTTTGGGCAATTTTTTCTGGCAGGAATATTGGGTATCATTGGATATCCAGATTCTCTCCATACTACTACGGATGTTTCTTCAATTAAAGAAATTTTTATAATTCCTAGGATGCTTATGGGCATTCTAGCAATATTTGATACTTTTCTCCTATTTAAAATCGCTGAGCGCCGATATAATACTACGGTTGGATTAATCGCATCTGTTCTCTTTGCAGTAATGCCTCTTACCTGGATAATGCGACGGATTTGGTTAGAACCTATCCAATTACCATTTCTTCTTGGTTCGATATTATTAGCGCTTTATGCAGCGGATTTGAATCTGAACCAAAAGAGAAAAATTATTACTATTGCTTTAATATCTGGTACATTTCTTGGCTTAGCTATATTTACAAAGATTCCAGTAATGGCGATGATACCTCTTGTAGGATTTATCCTATATTCAAAAACTAGGAATTTTAAGATACTTGGTTTGTGGTTGGCGCCTGTATTGCTGATACCTTTGATCTGGCCATTGTACGCATTATCTCAGGGAGAATTTAATGAATGGGTAAGCAGCGTTTTGTGGCAGGCTGAAAGGCAAAATACAGGCCTCTTCACGGCTATTGGCAAGTTATTTGATATAGATCCTGTTCTTGTAGTATTTTCATTCGTAGGGTTTGTTTATGCGATAGTAAGGAGGCGAGATTTATTCTTAATTCTTTGGTTTGTGCCATTCCTTGCCATCAACTTTCTTAGTGGATACACATTCTACTGGCATCTAGTTCCAATTTTTCCTGCATTTTGTATAAGTTTTGCTATTCTAATTGCAGACATAACAAAAATATTTCGCAGCAACAGGATTAAGAAATTATTACCATATACAGTACTATCTATACTGGCAATCTTTGGGTTGGTAGTAACAACTATGTTGATAGGTCTAAACCTTACATCTTTTCACTATGAAGTTATTTCAGTGCTTGGTAATGAGATACAAAAAGCAAATAAAGTAAAAAATCCGGATAGCTTTCATGACAATGGATCTAACGAAATACAAAAAGTTACCGTTTTAGGAAATAATTACTTTCTTTGGTTTCCAAAATACATATTTGATATAAATGGTACTAATGACTACAAGAACTATTACCATTATGGAGATATAAAAACAAAGAAAGTTATACTATTAGTGGGAGCGAACTTTATAGATGAGATGACAAGATATAATGAAACTAATGCAAATGTTGGTGGAGTTGGCGAACTTCTTTTTAACTCTAATTTGTCAACGATAGTTGTGGAAAATCAATCTGCAATCCCTCGTCCAAATACATATCCCTTCAGTAGTTTAGTTGACTTGGATCCATGGGCACCATCGAAATTTGATATTCGTGGCAATTATTGATTGATGAACGATGTGGACAGAAACTATTACAATTACCCTGAAAGCTCAATTATGGAAAATTATTCTAAAATTAACGGGAACCTGAATTAAACATTCGGTACATCGCGCGTAGTCTTTAACAATATTACCTGGGATAAATTACAAGTACTATCATCAAAATAGAATAGACTTTCTAAAAAATTATATTACTTAGATCTAGGAAATATAGAAAATATTGAATTTTTAAAAACTCAAAATTAGTAACGTTAATAATAATAGTGATACTGTTAGACAGGTGAACATCCCTTCACAGAATATTGCCATTCTTTCAGGGTTGGACATTTTCGCTTCACTCAATACGCTGTCATCATTTAATTCCCTACAATCGTCCCTCTTGTTTTTAGACGACATCCGCACAAAAGATACCAATACATTCATGAAGAGCTTCAGGGAATTAGTATTGGGTCGGCAATCGTCGTCTGACGAATTTGCACTTTCATTTGCTGACGACAAATATATTACAGCGCCTTTTGATGCCACTTACCGTTATGATCCATCTGAGGTATGGTCTAAGTCTCGTGCAAGAGATCCCACACATGCAGAGTTTCATCCTGAGTTAAAAAAACTTGGAATACAGAATTGGGACCTTGACTACGGAAAAGGCCTAGTAATGACTAAGGCAATGGGTGCTAAACTCTCAATACCTATAGAGATTGAAAATCACAACAAGAATAATGATGCTAAAGATAATAATTTTAATTTGTTTATGAGGTACTTGAAAAACCAAAAAGGTGGACAATTAAAAATCTATCTCGATAACAAATTAATTAACAAAGTTGATACCTTAGACAAGATCTCAAATAATTTTGTATGGGAAAAGGTTAATTCTTACATAAACCTATCAAAAGGAACACACGTATTAACTTTAGAAAATGTTGCTGGGTTTAACGCCGTTAACATATTTGCTCTTATCCCCCATGAGGAGATGAATAGATTGAGAACAGAGACTACTCATTTATTGGAAGACTAAATACGGATTACCTATCTCTTGGAGGCAGAATCAAACTTTTATAATAATAAAGGGATGGATAGTGGTTCTTTTCAACATTTGTTTGGTAATGATAATAAAATAATTGATGAGAACCCCAATAGTACGTTTACTAGAACCTTTAAAGGACAGTTCAGGGTGCCAACAAATTCAGACCTTGTTTCTCTAGAATTTTTGGCCAAAAAGAATCCTAATGTTGAAAGCTATTATTCAATTAGGGATTTAGAAGTTGCTCCTGCATATAAAAAATATAATGTGTTTACATCGGATTTTGAAAGAAAAAGTGGCTCCGTCCCACTAGCAACTCTAAGACATTCTGATTGGATGAATTACGATAAAGATTTAATTTCAACTTCAATTGAAACAAATAGACCTATCTATGGAAACACTTCTCTAAGGGTAGATCTTAATCAAGGTGATAGAGTTGGATGGAATATACTTTCTACAGATCTTATTCCAATAGATGATGATGCATATTATAATGCAACTTTGGATATTTCTGCCAAAGATGTAGAACAACTTCATTCTAGAATTCTATATTATGATTTAAATGAGAAAGAAATTACTGGAACAACGGATTATGTCTTTAAGGGAAAAAATGGTGCATTTAAGGATACATTTAGTTCTAGCATTCTACTCCCTAGGGGGGCAAAATATCTAAAATACCAAGTCTTGACTCTCTCTGATAATCCAAAGCCAAGTAGCTATCTTCTGGATAATGTCAAATTAGATGAAATCATGGACGTTAACATAGTTTCCAATAATTTGGATAATCTAGAAGACGGCCAAAATATGACAAACGTTAAGAAGAAAAATTATATGAACACAGAGCTTAAAAATAATTCTTCAATTTTTCTGATCCGAACAAAACCATTTGCAGTGGAAGAAAATCATACTTATAATTATACGATAACTGCTAAAGCAAAAAATGTGTCATCCTATTCTGCTATTGCTTCATTTAAAAATTCTGGCGACGTTGCTAAAAATTCAACTAGGTATGGCAGTAATGCAAGCAACGGAGATGTCCTGTCCTTAAGTAATGGTTCTGAAATACATACCAGATTGGACATAATAAAGCCATCAAATTATAAAATCGCTCTAAGGGCAAAGACATGCGAGACATGTACTTTTCTGGATTTAAGTATAGAAGGATATGAGCACAACAAAAACGTTAATAGCAGTGTACAAGCTAATATCATTTCTTTAAAAGACAAAGCTTCTGGACTAAAATGGTTATTCTCCAATAAAACTTATTTTCTTAATAAAGGAACATATGAACTTAAAATTTATTCAAATTCACAAACAGACTTAGATTCAGTTATGATATATTCAATTGGTAATGTTAATTCTTCTGACGATACTAATAAAGAATATAATGAGTCATTCCACGATCTTTTTAGTCAGGGTGAAAATTCATCATCTCCAGCAGAGATATCAGGATACAAAAAAATTAATCCTACAAAATATATCCTTGATATAAAAAATGCAACAAGGCCATATATGGTATCGTTTGCTGAATCATATGATCCGCTCTGGATAGCATACAGCGATACTACTAAAAGTAACACTAGTGAAGTAAGTAGTAAAAATACTAATTTCAAGACAAGTAGTATTCCATTGTATGGTGTAACGAACGGTTTTTTTGTAAATAAAACAGGAGATTACACTTTGCTCATAGAATATGAGCCACAAAAATGGTTCACTGACGGGGCGATAATTAGCATTGCTAGTCTGGCAACAATACTAATCGGCATTTTCCTTTTTAGAGAACGTAAAATAAGAAAGTTTTACGTAGGTATTACTAAAAGAATACAAAAATATTATGTAGACAAAAAATAAACCTACTTTTAATATTATAATACTCATTCTTTAATACATTTTAATTGGTATCGATGATTTTCAGATTCCATTTAATTTTAATTCTTTCTTAAACCCCGTTCGAAGCGATAAATGCTATTATTGATTTATCTGATTTATATAAGATTTGAACTTATGTATTTTAGACCGAGTGAAAATTAATTGGAGGGTGCGCCATCTACAGGTTATAATAACAAAAAGTCCCTAAAAATTGTGCTGTTATTAACTTCGGTCTATTTTGTCATCCAAATTCTTGTTGGTATCAAAATTGCGAGTCTTGCCCTACTTTCAGATGCTGGACATATGCTTATAGATATCGGCGCAGTTGTAATGGCACTTTTAGCAATAACATTTAGTCAAAAACCTGCAACTCCTCAAAGAACGTATGGATTTTATCGAACTGAGATATTAGCATCTTTACTGAATTGTCTGCTACTCATATTAATATCATTATATATCTTCTATGAGGCATCGAATAGAATTATTCATCCTGTAGAAATAAATGGCATTCCAATTATATTGGTGGCCTCAATCGGCCTCATAATTAATGTAGTACAGATTAAATTGCTTCACCCACATACAAAACACTTAGTAGCAAATAACCGTTACCATAATAATAAAGAAGGCGTTACTGAAGAGATGAATATTAATATTCGCAGCGTTTATTTAGAAATATTTGCAGATATGGTTGGGTCTATAGGCGTTGTATTAGCTGGCCTTATAATACTTTACACCAAGTTCTATCTGGCAGATACGTTGATTAGCATTGGGATTGCAGCGTTTATCATTCCTAGAACATGGTCGCTTCTAAAGCAGACAATTCACGTTCTGATTGAAGGGACTCCGTCACACTTAAATCACGAGGAAATAAAAAATTGTCTTCTAAATGTGAGGGGCGTTACAGGCGTGTTTGATTTACACATCTGGACGATAACATCAGGTATTCATGCTCTATCTGCTCACGTAGTAATAATAGACCGAAATAGATCTCACCAGATCTTACAGGAAATAAATTCTATATTGGAAAAAAACTTTAACATTACACATGCAACAATACAGATAGAATCTTACCATGAGTCAAATAAAATCTAGATTCTCCATGATATTACTCTAGATGGATGTAATTTGAGCGGTAAACTAGTTCAATTAACGTCAAGTAATAAAATCAGTATTATAATATATAACTAATTTTTGTGCTCGCCAAAAATGACAAAGTCTCGTTTATAATATTCTATACTCGACGATTTCAGAAAACACCTTTTGTGCAAAAAACATCAATTATCAATGCTGTCCGGCTTCTATATCTTGTTTACATCAGTTGTAGAATTAATCCTTCTTTAATTCGTCTGAAGCATCGGCAGCATCATCTACGGCCTTTTCACCTTTATCGGCTGCTCTTTTAGTCTTTTCTGCCGTGTCATGTACAGCCTTTTCAGCCTTCGCTGCTGCAACTTTAGCCTCGTCAGCCTTATCCTTTCCGCCCATAATACCCTTCTTGAGTTTATCAAAAAATCCCATGTTAGTGATTATCTTTGTGAATATTTAAATCTTGAATCCGTATTCTTCGTAATTCTAATAATGCCTATATAAAGGAAAATTCAGAACGCTTCTGCAACTTTTATAAGTAGTTGAGGTCGGAACGTTGCATGATGTTTTCAAGTAAAATCACAATAAGGTCAAGTTTTATTCTAGTGTCCTTTATTTTCTGTGGGTATCCTCACAGGGTTTAACAACGCTTCTGCATTATCTGATTTTAATTTTGGCGCAGCGGGGGGGTTGGGGTTGTAACTCAAATACTGGAAAAACAGTAACTAACATTAAAGGAAATAGCCCAGAACGTGTTTTAGCATTGGGTGATTACTCATATGTATCTACTGCTACATGTTGGCTAACAAAGATAAGTAGTATTAAAAGTATAACAAAATTAGCTATCGGAAACCACGAAGATGAATCTGATGAAGGAAACAGCAAATATATGAGTTCATTTGGACTTTCAAAGCCGTACTACTCGTTTAACTATCAAAATGTTCATGTTCTTGTAATGGCAACAGATTCAAGTTTTAAATCAGGTTCTGCTCAATATAATTTTGTAAAAAGTGATCTTCAAAATGCAAAAAATAATGCGAATATTAAATGGATTGTAGTGGTCCTTCATAAGGTAATGTATACATCCAAGAATACATGTTCATCTTCATCATGCTCCAACTCCGGCTCTACTGCTCAGTCACTTAGAACCAATTATCATAAGGTATTTGACCAGAACAATGTGGATGTTGTACTGCAGGGACATGTTCATAATTATCATCGTTCGTATCCAATAAAATACTCAGGCAGTTCTAATCCTACTAATCCTACGATCACGAGTACCACTTCTACGAATTACAATGATCCTGCCGGTGAAATATTTGTTACAGTTGGTACGGTAGGAGTCAACATTCACGCGTTGTTTGGAAAGGCTTCATTTGTTAAATATCAACAAGATGATAAATTTGGGGCTCTCAATTTAATCATATCAAACAACGATTACAAACTTACAGCCAAATATTATACAAATGACGGAAGTAAAAAAGACGAATTTGGCATCACGAAATTAGGGCCTGTTGGTGGGTATAATTTTGGCCCCAGCTTATCTTTATCAGGTAATTAGGCAACCAAGACATAATTATTGTACTAATCTAGTCGTGGATCTATCATAAAGAAAGGCAATAAGAAAGGATAATGCTAATAAAACGACCTCTTTTGTGGATTTTTTGTATATTGATTTATAGTTTTATAGTTAAATGGACTAGAATCAAATTACAGATAAGGTAATAAGTCGGTAACGAGTAAAAATATTCGAAAAATTTAATGTGGACCAATACACCTGATGGATTAAAGTTGTTGTTTGTAGCATTAACGCCGACCGTATTATTAACAATGTTTATTTTGAATTTTCAATCAGTCTATTCTCAAAATGAAGAGGTAAGCTATCTCGATGTAAATAGTACAAATTCAGCTCAACTTTCAAAGTTTAGTGTTGGAGCATGGTTTAAGACCTCAACAGATTACAATTCTAACGCCTTTATTGTGAACAAAGCAGGAGCATCAGAAAACATGAATTATGGAATATGGATGAGCAGTACAGAAAAAGTGAGCGGTGGGTTTGAAACCCCAAATGGAAATGCTATCTATGCCACGTCTCCATTATCATACACTGATGGAAAATGGCATTATGTAGTGGTAACATATGATGGTTCTGCTATCAATCTTTATTTAGATGGTATTCAAGTTGCTGCTAAATCAACTTCAGGAAGTCCTGATAGTGGCGGCGAGGAACCAGTAAGGATGGGTGCTAATTCGCATACTCTCAACGATTTCTTCATCGGTAATGTCGATGAAATTAGAGTTTGGAAAAGCGCATTATCTGCACAACAAGTTATTGATGCGTACAATGGTAATTTCAATACTAATGATCAAGTATTGTATCTAGACTTTTCTGAACCCATAGCATCATTAAACAATACCGCTCAAATTAATGCAACTGCAGTTAACCAAACTGGCATTCAAGAAGTCAACGCAACTGCAGTTAACCAAACTGGCATTCAAGAAGTCAACGCAACTGCAAGTAACGAAACTAGTACTTTAACTACACTTATTGCTAAAAATGATACCGGAAATGTCAATGATACTAGTGACAATATACAACCTGTAGAAATACCGCAAATCATTAATGACACAGGCATTATGAATGATACTGGTACAGAAGAACAGCAAGCAGCCTCTCAACAAGAGAATAATTCTCCAGAAGCTTTTGAACAAAATGTTTCTGTGGACCAAGATGGTCAAGTGGATATCAGTTTAATTGCTACTGATGAGGATAGTGATCCGTTACAATTTGACGTAGCAGCAGATCCATTGCAAGGCAGTCTAGACAATTTTGATAAGGAAAAAGGTACTGTAACTTATGTGCCGCAAAAGGGGTATTCTGGAAATGACAAGTTCAGCTTCAGAGTAATTGATGATAAGGGCTCTCAAAGCAATGTGGCAGATGTGGATGTAACAGTTAAGGAAGCAATTCCACTTACTGAAAACGAAGCAACTCCACCTACTGAAAATGAAGAAACTGAACAGAGCAAAATTGTAGAGAACCTTAATAACCTTAGTGGTGTCGAAGAAAATGCCAACACAAACGTTGTAGAGGAATCCAATCAGACTCCAAAAGCTGACGCTGGAGACGATCAAAAAGTTCAAGTAGATACTGAAGTTAAACTTGATGGAAGCAAGAGTAGTGATGAAGATGGAGAACTTGTTTCATATAAATGGGAACAAACAGACG